>Ga0316202_10001290_pt1 | contig 20058 bp, 53 predicted proteins | sample 3monrhotite_MG_FD_204934 | JGI IMG/M metagenome (GOLD analysis project Ga0316202, IMG submission 204934) | Microbial mat bacterial communities from mineral coupon in-situ incubated in ocean water Damariscotta River, Maine, United States -... | ecosystem: Environmental > Aquatic > Marine >... | reverse complement strand
TTTCCAGTTTATTTAAAATACTCACTTCACAAAAATAAAGAAGATAAAAGAGTTTGGTTAAAAGTTTATAATGAACAACAATTATTAGAAGAGAAAAGCAAAATAAATTCTTTGCTTAGTGATAACGGTATAAAAAATATTGAATAAAAATTAAAATTATGACTGAATTTATAAAAAAAGAGACTGCAAAAAACGAGGTAAAATTAGAAAAAATACAAATCTCAAACGACATAATAAGATTGATTGAAGATTGTATAAAAAAAGACAACTTCTACACTTCGGACTTATTAAAAAAAGTAAAAAAACATTGTGATGATTTAATTATTTCGGACTTTTAAACTTTAAAAAAATGACGGACAAAATCATAAAAATTCAGATTGAAAAATTTGATTTAGACACTTTAGATACTTTTGAAAGATTGACATATCAACAGTATAGAAAAAGCAATACGAAATTTATATCTTTATTTAAGATAATGACAGAAAACTATATGTTAAGTATAGGTTTAGAAGAGTTAAAAGAATTAATTGAAGAGTACGAACTAACGGTAAAAATTTAAAAAAATGAAATATAAAAAAATAGTGTACGTTTTTCTTGGCAAAGAATATTTAAGTGTTCAAAGATTTGCGACTAGAAAAAAAGAGCTTTTAGATCTTGGATATGAGTTGATAAAAAGCAATGGCAGAAAATTAATCTTTAAAAAAAAGTAAATTATGGAAACTAAAAAGCCAATATTAGTTTATGCAAAAAACGAAAAAATGAATACTTTTAAGGCATTATCTTCTTTGGAACGTTTTGAGTTTGCTCCTACTTTAATGTATGCTTGTTTAATTCCTTATGAAAAACTTGAAGTACTAAAGGAATGGTGCAAAAACATTGAAAAACTTTGCGTAAAATCAAATGTTAAAATAGAATTAAGGCATTACAAGGGAAAAAAAATATATTCAATCGGTTAAAAAATAAAAAATGAAAATTTCAATATTAATAAAAGAGGTAAACCAGGAAGAGGTAAAAAGAACAGAATTTAGCTCTATAAAATTAGCAATTACAGAATCTAAAAAACAAAGGTTAGTTCTTGATTCTGACGAAAAAAAAGTTACAAAATTTAGAATAATTCAAAAAATAAAAAAAGATGGTAGCGAAACTATACATAAGTAAAAAAGAACTTTTAGCATGGTATTTTAGTACTGACTTAGATTTAACAAAAAGTATAGAAATTGGTTTAGCTGACCATGTTTTTAAAAATAGTTTATTTGAGAAAAGTGATGTTCCTACGGATTTAGTAACTTTACCAATGGCAGAAAATAATCATGGTTACAGAAAAAATATGGTTTCCTTACTAAATGATGCTAAAAAATTAGGTGATTTGACTTTTAACTATACCTTAGAACTTCAAAAATGAAAAAATACAAGAAATGCAAAGGCATAAATAAGGCAAATACTTTTCAAGGTTGTGAAAATGAAGTTTTAGCACAAAGCCGAAAATACGGTCTTTGCCAGTCTTGTTTTGCAAAATGGTTATACTCTACTGAAGATGGAGGTAAAATGTTAAATAAAGCCATAAATAAAGGTAAAAATATTGTTAAATCCATAAAAAAAACAAATGATAAAAAGAAAAGGGAAGAGGTTACTAACTTTTCTAAAAAACTTCAATCTAAAATAAATCAAATAGTTAGATTTATAGATAAAGATGAACTTTGTCTTGCTAAAGGCATATTTGCTCGTCAATTTCATGCAGGGCATATATTTTCAAGGGGATCTAATCCAACAATTAAATATAATTTGCACAATATTCACAGGCAGTCGGCTCAATCAAATCACTTTCAAAATGATGATGGGCTTCTCAGGGAGGGATTAATGAATGAATATGGAATTGATTATTATAACTTTGTGTCAGAATTAAGGCGTACACCTGTTTTTAAGAGGTCTAATGAAGAATATAAAGATTTATATAGATTTGCTTGTAAATTATTTAACGAGATTTCTAAGGACTGCAAATCATATCCAAAAGTAATTGATAGAATAATGGCTAGAAATGAAATTAACCTAAAACTAAATATTTACGATAAAGAATATTGTGTTTTTAAAAGAAATAAAAAACTAAACAAATGAAAAAACATAAAACTACAAGTTTAAAAACCATAGAGGACTTCTTTAAGAATTACAATTTTACTGACAAAAAAATATCAATTTCAAAGTGCGAAAAAGTTATTGATACAAAAAAATTCGTTTTTTCTCATATAGAAATACTAAAAAACAATGCAGGAAATAAGGTTTTTATGCCTTATTACTCTAGGATAGAAAAATTATACTTAATACTAAAATCAGAAATATGAAACCAGATAAATTTGAAAAGTTCATTGCCTTTGTAAATTGGTATATGATGATGGGAGGACACCCACTAACACCTGAAGAGATAGAAAAAACAATGCTAAAATTTTAAATAATGAGATTAAAAGAAGAAGATGTTAAGTTTATAAACCCTCTAGTTTACAAAATTTTTGAGTTAGTTAAAAATAAGAGTAAGATTGCTAATATTGAATCTAAGTCAAGAATACCTGAGTTAGTAATGACCAGGAGGGTTTATTTTGCATTATGTAAAAAGTTTATTCCTATCTCACCAATGACTGCTTATGGATATGTATGTGGCAAAAGAGACCATACAACCGTATTACATAATATAATTGAATTTCATAAAAATTATGATAGTGGGTATTTTGAACACTATAAAGAACTTTATTTAGATTGTTATAATGAAATTAAGAAATGGGATAGCATTATTAATAAAGACCTTTATAATGATATTGATGGTTTAAATGACCTTAAAGAAACCTATCGTATAAGGCTTAAAAAATACCAACTTAAAACAAGAATTTTAGTTGATTCTATGAGTAGAAAATTAAAAACCCTTAGAACCAGGGAGGTTTTTGGTGAAATAGCAGCACTAGACGAAGATGATTTGAATGATTTTGAATTAAGAGCGAAAGCCTTTTTATCAATGAAGAGAATAAAAAATAAACAAAAAATAAATACTTTAAAAAATGAAAAACATTAAAAACCAACATCAACAAGTATTATGGTATCTTATTAACTTTGGAGAATTTTCTCTAAAAGACGTAATTAATGATAGTATGTTTCACAAGTTCCAAACTAGACTTAGCGACATTGAACTAGAATACGGATCATTAACGATAAAGACTAAAAAACCCTTTACAAACAGGTTTGGTAGAAAGTCTAACTATACCCTATACAAGTGTAATAATATAGCACTTGCAAAAGAATTACTAAATAAAGTTTAAATTATTAAATAACATTTAGTACATTTGTGTCTGTAATTAGTCGGAGCAATTACATTTATTAAGACATATAGTATAAAGGATTTACTGATTAGGCTCTCCGACAGCTGAAAGGTAAGTCCTTTTTTTGTACCTTAAAATGGATGAAATAATAAAACCAATTAATGATACTAAGAGGTATTTTATATCTAACAAAGGATATTGTTTTAAAATAAGTAAATCTAAGGAGGTTGAAATACCTATTAATATGGTTAAAGGTGTTCCTAAAGTTAGGATACAAAACGAAAAAAGGAGTTTGGTTTATTTAATGGTAGAATATTTTATAGATTTAAAATACGCAGACTGTAAATTTACATATAAATTAAAAAATAATAGACTCCCTATTGAGAATATTAAATACAATAAATTACCAAAAAAACATACTCATGACGAACGAATTATTTTTGAATTTAAGTGTAGAGAAAAATCATATAGTCATAATTCAAGGGTAAATCATAGACAGAAAATAAGTCATTTAGATATTTTAAACACACTGAAAAGAAACAACTTTAATTGTTTTTATTGTAATGATAAAATCAAGTCAAAGAAATGGCATTTAGATCATGTAGTTCCTATTTCTAAAGGGGGAATTAATAGCTTTAATAATATAGTTCCTTCATGTAGAGAGTGTAACTTAATGAAGGGTGGGATAGATTTAGATTGTTTCATTAAGAAATGTAAAAAAATAAATAATAACTTTTTAAACAAATAATTATTATGAAACTAGAATTAAAACACTTAACACCTTATTTACCTTATGAATTAAAACTTCATTACGAACACACAAATAAAACGGGTCAAATATCAAACATTTATACAATAGGAGAGGGGTATGATAATGATGATATAAAAATATCTATTGACGGAGGTAGTGATGAGCATATTTGGATGTATAAACCAATCCTAAGACCGTTATCAGACTTAATTAAGGATATTCATGGTATTGGAATACCTTTATTTGAGTTGTTAAAGATACAATATAATGAATTTACTAGAGCAGTATTAAATGAGGGTTATCCATGGAAATTTAAAGAAATGAATGATGGTTTTTATGTTATGGATATTAATGACACACCCTACTTAAGTATTAATAAAGATTTAAGGGTTTGTGAGATTTGGATTTTAGAAAAATTATTTGAATGGCATTTTGACGTTTTTGGTTTAATAGAAAAAGGATTGGGTATTGACATAAATACTTTAGACTAATGGCTAGACCAGAAAAAAACACAGTAGAGTACTTTCCTTTTTTATGTGATGAAGGTAAAAAGATGTTTTACATAGAAGAGACTTATGGAAATGATGGATTTGCTACGTTTATAAAAATATTAAGAGAACTGGCTAAAACAGATTATCATTACTTAGACCTATCTAAAAACACAACTCTAATGTTTTTATCTGCTAAATGTAAAATAAACAAACAAACTCTTGAGTCTATTATAATTGACCTTGTTGATTTAGATAAATTTGATCGCATTTTATGGACTGAAAATAAAGTTATTTGGTGTCAAGATTTCGTAGACAGTATTCAAGATGCCTACAATAAGAGAAAAAATAAATGTATAACTTATGATAGTTTACTCCTACATTTAGTTAGTTTAGGGGTGCGTAAACCTATTAAAAGTAAAAGTATAGCACCCGTAAACACACAAACTATACTAGAGGAAACTAAAGTAGATAAAACTATACTAGATAGAGAGTCGGAATTTAAAAATTCCTTACAACCATTTTTAGAAGAATTTGGAAAAGATACTTTAAACGAATTTTATCTATATTGGACAGAAAAAAAACCAAAAGGAAGGAAGATGCTTTTTGAAATGCAAAAAACTTTTGACGTAAAAAGGCGATTGGATCGTTGGAGTAAAAACAATTTTAACAAAAAAGAAAAATCCACGCCAAAAAAAGACGCATCTGAAATATTAAAAGAGAAGTATGGGCTATAACGTACATGTATAAAAAATCGTTTTAATGTTTTTTATACAGTGTTACCCATCCGTATTTTTAAAAAGGGCAATTAGTGAGGAACGAACTAAAATATTTATAATGATAAACAAGATACATAATGAAAGTAATTTAGATACTATGGCTAAAATGCCTAACAACTTTATTGATTTAACAGTAACATCACCACCTTATGATGATTTAAGAACGTACAATGGATATAGTTTTCCTTTTGAGGATATAGCAAAAGAACTTTATAGAACGACAAAAGAAGGCGGTGTTTTGGTTTGGGTTATTGCTGATGGAACTAAAAACGGAAGTGAAAGTGGTACAAGTTTTAGACAAGCATTATATTTTATGGAATGTGGTTTTAAATTGCACGATACTATGATTTATAAGAAAAAAAGAATCGTGCCATTAACACATAAAAGATATGAGCAGGGTTTTGAATATATGTTTGTGTTTGTAAAAGGCAAACTAAAAACATTCAACCCAATAAAAGTACCTTGCAAATATGCAGGTACAGAAACTTGGGGTAAACCAACTTTTCATAAAACCAATAGTAGTGGATTGGTTGCTGTTGATAAAAAGACAATAAACGATTTTAAACAAAAAGAGAACGTTTGGGAATACTTAAACGCAAAAGATAAAGTATTTAAGCACCCTGCTCCATTTCCAGAAGATTTAGCAAAAGACCATATAATTAGTTGGTCTAACGAAAATGATTTGGTTTATGATTGTTTTATGGGAAGTGGAACAACTGCAAAGGTTGCTAAATCCTTAAACAGAAATTACATTGGAAGTGAAATATCTTCTGAATATTGTAAAATAGCAAATAAAAGATTAAACACGTTATTTTAACACGTATGAGTGGTTGCCCTTTTTTAAAAATATTGTGGGTAACGGTTAGTATAAGACCCGTTTTTTCTATGGGTTTTATACATTGTTAGGTGTAGTACGGGTTTAATAAACAAAAATTAATATGAAAGCAAAAGACGTAAAAGAGTTTGAATTAGGTGAACATTGTTTTGGTGAAATACTAAAAGTAAATGGAACTGATTATGACGACTTAACAAAAGAAGAAATACTTGAACTAATAACAGATATGTTTGAGAACGACATTAACGCAAGCAGTTTAATAAGAGAAGCATTTAAAAACTCTTTGGAACACTTGCAGTATGATTGTATTGAAAACGATAGTAGTTCTTGCGACCAATGTGGAAATTGGAACAACTACGGTAAATATGTACAAGAAGTTTAGTATTACACCTAACTAGTATTATGAAACATTCAAAAAAGTGAACCAATGAATAAACCAGTAAACACAATACATTTAGATAAAATTGAGGAATATGTTTATAAAACTCTTTGCAAAAACGAGTTAGATATGGTTCAACTTTTTGAACGTCTTTCTCCTTATGCTAATTTAAAAACCATTAGTCAATATGCTAAAGACAATAATATATCGTATAATGGCGTAAAGAATAACAGGGATGTCGTAAATCTATTTGGATGTAAATTTATAGCAGATAATGATTAAATAAACAAAAATGAGCAAACTTACAATACTAGAAAGGAATCTTCCATTAAGGGCTATTCCAGAGCAAGAATTAAATAATCAAATTATAGGGGTATTTATGCCTTGGTTAAGTAAATTACTATCATTGACCGATGAAGTTAGTGCAAATAGGCTTGAAATGGCATTACCAGCGATAAAAACCCAATGTATAGGGATGGGCTTTGCAGAAATAGTTAAAATGTTTGAAATGTATGTAGATGGTAAAATGTCACTTCAGCCAATGACAAATTTCTTTGATCGTATATTATTAGGAAAAATAGTTGCAGAATACAAACGAATCCAGAACGAAAAGAAAAGCACAGTAAAAAAAGAAATACCAATGCCTGAAAATGAAAAGGAAAAACAACACGATGCAATACTTGAAAGGGTTAAAAAATTCTTTAAAGAGAATAGATATATTGAGGTGAAAGACTTTTACGTATACGACATATTGGTTTTAAGGGGCTTAATTAAACTAACTCATAAGGAAAAAGAAAGCATTAAAGAAGATGCTATTTATATCTTAAAAAGTGAGTATTCAGAGAAAAAAGCTACTTCTAGGGATGATTACAATAATATCCAAAATATATTAAAGGGGCTTGAAAACAAGACTCACTCTAAAATAATTGTTAAATGCAAGCAGCTAGCGTCTGAACAGTATTTTAGGAATACTTTTAAAAACTAATTAAAAATTTAACAGTTTGTTTTTTGGTATGTGTTAATTTATATGTACATTTGATAAACAATAAAATAAACTTATGTCGCCTTTAGATGCAGATTTGAATAATTACTTTTCAATAATAGATAAACCAAATAAATGTTTAAATTGCGAAGAACCAATATTTGAAGATGAGGATTTTTGTTCTAAAGATTGTATGGACGGAGAGTTTTAACTTAAAAATATAATGATATGAATCATAAAATAGAGATAGATAAGACTTATGTAATGACAGAAAGCCAAGAACATGTTTTAATGTGGCGATGTAAACTAAAAGAGTATAATGGCTTGCCTTTTGGAGAAAGTCGAGAAAGTATAATAAGTGAAGTTACAGCCAACTCTTATTCTGAGTTACAAGTGTTAATTGGTAATAAAGGGTGGCACGATTTAATTAACAAAAATCAATAAACCATATCAAATTATAAAATACTTAAAACAATGTTATTATGATAAACAATATAAAGCTCCCTAAGATTAACCTAAAACAATTTAACTGGATTGCTCTTTTTATACTTCTATTAATCATTGTAGGATTGGTTAATGGTGTTGTGAGTATTATTAAGTGGTTTGGTCAAATATTAAACCTGTAGTAAAATGGATATAAAATTTAACATAAACGAATCAGTAAAGGTGAAATTAACTGACCATGGTAGAAAAGTTTTAGCAGACCAACATAATAAATATGCTGTTTATTACCCAAAGGCATTTCAAATTAAAACACCTAATGACTTCAAAGAAAATGAAGATGAAAACGGATTCACAACATTTCAATTATGGTCTTTAATGGAGAAATTCGGAAATCATACAGGGATGTGTCAAGAAAATTGTTTCGACACTAACATATTAATCAAACAGTAGTAATGGGAATAATTATAAAACAACAATTACCTGAAGATAATCCACCACATGATGAAAACTCACCAATATTAATTCATAGAGATCATGATTTAGGGTGGATAGTTGAAAAAGTTAATGACGGAGAATATGAAGTTCAAGAATTTCCTGAAAAGAAAAAATTTAAAGAACCAAATATTCAGTTAGCAAAAGATATTTCAAATGGACAAGAAATTTGGATTTGTCCTTCTAATTAATCTGTAATAATCTAAATATGGCGAATTCGCCACAATTAAATAAAACAAGAAAATATGACATCATTCGAAATAATACTTTGTTTTTTCTTTTCATTCCTTCTTTTAGTTGTAGTTGGTTTTTGGAGAACAGAAATTCAAAACTCTAAATATTGGAAAAGAGAATATGACAAACTGAAGCAAGAAAATTTATTTATGTTTAAAGAGCTTCTAAACAAACAGTAGATATGACATACGCAATTGAAACTTTAGAAAACGAATTGGAATCTGAAAAGATTGTTGTTGCTAAAGTAACAGGAAATTTTAAAAACTCTATTCAGGAAAATATTGAAGAATTAGAGTTAGCAATTCACAATCTTAAAATGTTAACACCAAAACAGTAGAATTATGTATAGAATTTCAAAAGTAGATAAAGGATGGATCGTTGAAAGATTAGAATTTAAGTACAAATTCTTTGGTTTACACTTTAAGCAAGTATGGAAACCTTATGTAAAAACTTCTGGAATGGATGAATGTTGGGGTCATTCTGAAAAGAAATACGCTATCTCAAATTTATTAGACCAAATCAAAGCAGATACTTATGGTATTTGGAATCACGAAACAAATTAAACCTGTAGGAACTATGAAAACGAGAATTTGGAAGTATTTAGGAAAAAAGTTACCAAACACGCCTTTTAGCTTAAAAATATTTATAGTAAAAATTTTAATCAGAATGTTAAAAGTTGATGGAAATAATATTGTTCTTTTTAATGAACTTCAATTATGGATTGAAACAAATGGTAGACCAAACACTTCCAATCCTAATTATATAATTAACGAAATTAATCAACAAAAACTGTAATTATGAAGATATTGAATTTATATGCTTGTCTAGGAGGTAATAGATATAAATGGGATGAAGTTTCTGACGAATTAGAAATTACATCTGTTGAACTTGATCCAGAATTAGCAAGATTATATCAAGAGCGTTTTCCAAATGATAAAGTAATTATAGCAGATGCTCATCAATATCTTTTAGATCATTACAAGGAGTTTGATTTTATATGGAGTTCACCACCTTGTCCAACTCATAGTAGAGCAAGGTATTGGAATAGTTCAAACTACGATACTACAACAAAAGCAATATATCCGGATATGATGTTGTACCAAGAAATCCTTTTTTTAGAACACTATTTTAAAGGGAAGTACATTATAGAGAATGTTATTCCTTACTATACACCATTAGTTCCTTCTAAAAAAAGAGGTCGCCATCTATATTGGACGAACTTTAATTTGCCTAATGATTTAAACGATAGGCGTTTTAAAATTTCACAGACTAAAAACGAATTACAAGAGCTATGTAAATTTCATGAAATTGATTTAAGTAGCTATAAAGGAGAACAAAGTAAAGTTAAAATTGGTCGAAACCTGGTTGACTATCAAGCTGGAAAAACAATTTTAGAAACTGCTTTAGGAATATTAAGAAAACAAAATATTAACCAAGTTGATATGTTCGAGGGCATATCTAATTAAGTGTAGAATATGAGAAATAATAAATGGGGAGATAATCTCTACATAGCAATTTTTATGACGGCACTTGCAATTGCCTTAATCATAATATCAATCTAACAGTAGAATGAAAGATACTTACACTCAAAAAGAAGTTTTTAGAATGTTAAAAAAAGCATTTCATAACGGAAGAAATTGGGGAGAAACTTACCAAGGTTGGTTTTCTCCAACAGAAAAAGAACATATAGAAAGAAGTGTTACTTCGTCTAATCAAATACTAAAGAAATTGTAGTTATGGAGATAATAAGATTTGAACAAGCAAAATTAATTACAGAACAAAGATATTTGTTTCAGAATTACGAAATGCGTTTCCACGAAGTATTAAGGCTATTTACAAAATCGCCTTTTATTCAAATGACTGCATTTGATTTGTGGTCTGAAATTATAGATTTATCGGATAGTTATTCTGAAAAAGATTACAGCAAGTTACTATTAAAAAAGACAGATGAAATTTTTAAAAAAGTCGAAGATTTGCAAACCAATCCTAAGTTCAATAATGTTAAACAAGGAATTATTGACATGATTAAATTATGTAACGAAAAAGGAATAGAATTAAATTAATACTGTAGGTATGGCAATATTTAATGAAGAAAAGCTAGGAGAAGAAATAATAACCCAATGGGGGGAATTTGGGGCTCATTATGAAGTTTACCGAAACTTAATAAAAGAAAGAGACGAGTTAAAACAAATGATAATCAAAGAGTAGATAATGAAAACACGCTCACAAAGTAAAAATAAATATAGAACTCACAAGGTAGTTCGTAGAAATGGAAATCTTTATCTGGTTGAACGTAAACCTAAAAAACAGTAGGGAACGTGAAAAAGCAGATAGAAGATAAAGTCCGAGAAAACCTTAAAAAAAGAGGTTTTACCGAAAAAACACTACTTAATAATCGTGGTGTTATTGGAGCAACAATTGACGAAACTCTTTTAGAAGTAATAACACTAATAACAAAATAAGAGTAGTTATGGAATTAATAGAAATGATAAATAAAGTTGTCTTACCTATTTTAGGAATATTTTTTGTATTGCTTTTAATCTTCATGCAACGAGAACCAAAATAATTGTAGATATGGGAATGAAAAAGTATAGACTAAATAAAATCAAACGAATTAGAAGGTTGAGAGATTCCCTTCTCAAAACTGATAATTTAGGTAGATGTACAACACTATTAATGAAAATGCCAAATGTTTCTGAATATGGTAGAGATTGCCACGATAGTTATTACGGATCAGGTAGAAGAATTAATTTATGGTTAAAAGGTGGATATGAGTATTCTTTTTCAGGATATGAAAGTTTATTACACTATGCTAAACAAGCTGGAAAACTAGCTTACATGGAATGGATTAAAAAAATACTGTAATTATCATGACTGGATATTATTATACAACATCAACAGGAGAAAAATATTGGGTTCAATTTGGAACTCACACAGGAGACACACAAACATTTAATCTGTAGTTATGGCAACAATTCTAGATTGGCAAGTAAAAAAAATACTTAATGTTTTTAGATTGACTAAAAATATTTATAGACAAAATAAAGAAGAAACTGCATTCGATAGAAGTATTGCAGAATCAGAAGGATTTTTAAACAACTCACTAAAACAGTAGAATATGAAAGAACGGTCAATAATTGAAAGTAGAAAATTGTTAGCAAATACACCATTGTATTCTGCACAAGAAAGAAAAGGTAAAACTGTTTTTCAAGGGTGTCAATGTTTTAAGGATTGCTTTTGTCACGATGATTTCGAGTCAGTTTCATTTACAGACATAAGAATCAGAACAAAAACAGAGCCTAGAAAAACTTATTATGTTTCGTCTATAGAAAAACTAAATAAAAAATTAACAGAGTTAAAATTACTGTAGTCAAATGAATATTTCAAAAATTTATGACTGGATAAGTTCGGAAGGAAACTATAAAAAAGGTGTAACAGGAAAAGAGGTTTTAGAGCACTTTGGAAAAGATTTCAGAAAAGATTGGAATAGACTTAAAAGAATGAAGACTCATATTTTTTATGAAAAAGGAAAATGGTTCAGTTGGAATTCAAACAAAATTTAAACTAATAGTAGTTATGGAGAATTTATTCGGAGGAAAACAAGGAGAAGCTCAAAACGCATTATACACTGTAATTAAAAACAGAGGCTATGAGTATTTCGAAAAAACACCAAAAACAACAATGACAGTTAATCTTGTTGATGATTTGAAAGCATTAGGATTTGAGATTAAACAAAAACTCTAGGTAAAATGAAAAAGCCAAAATGTTACAACTGCAAACATTCGAGTAAAGGGTATAAGATTAATAATCTTACTCATCATACTTGTATGGAGCCAGAGCAAGATAAAAGAATTAAAAATGGAGCACATCCTTTTGAGTCGTTAGTTGTTTTTTCAAACACCTGTAACAAACACCAATTTAAACTGTAGTCAAACTGATAAACAAAATAGAATTTCAGCGTTTAGACTTAAAATTCAGTCATTAACTAATATTAAGTTAGATAAGGTATGATAAATCAGTCATCAGTTTGTATATTATTTAGTGCACATGAATAGACAATATATTATCTATTTTAGCTAAAAACAATGAAAATAGACAATATGTTAACCATTAAAAGAACACTAAGATAACGTACGAATAGGTATATGAAGCGGCTTTTTTCAAGCTGATTTATATACCGTGTTACCTGACGAAGTGAACAGTTATTTAAAATTATAGCGATGGAAAAAATTATATTCTTAGACATAGATGGCGTTTTAGCAGTACCTAGCTGTTTAAAAGATGGCTTGTGGGCTTTATCTGATGAAAAGCAAAAGTTACTTGGTAAAATACTTGACCAAACACAGGCTAAAATTGTTTTATCTTCTTCTTGGCGTTATGCGACTTTAGAAAGAACAAAAAAGCATATGAAAAGTGAAGGTTTCTTGTTTAACGATAGCTTGATAGGTGTTACAATTAGAGCTTACCAATATCTTGAAAAAGGAACTGGAATACATTTATCTATACCTAGGGGTGTTGAGATAAAACAATGGATAGATACGCACATACATTCTGATAATGGAAAGAACTGGGAAAGAAAGCAATTAGGAAAGGATTTTACTTATCTAATACTTGATGATGATACAGATATGTTACTTGAACAAAAAGCCCACTACCTTAATACAAACAGCGAAATAGGATTGACTGATGATGTGGTTGATGGTGCGGTGGCAATTTTAAATAATTGCAGGTAACACTAAGATAAAAATTGTGAGGCACGAATGAATTTTATCGACTGTTGAAAAGAGTATGACGCAGCTTTAAAAGCGAGTAATATTCGTGAAAAATTAAAATAAATATGAAACTAAAACAAATTAAATTAAGATTACTGCAATTACTATTTGTATTCACACTAATACTAGGAATGATAATACTATTAATACCATCATTAGTCTTATGGATCCTTACAGGAAAGGATCTAATTAACGATTGGATAAACTTCTTCTCTAAATTTCACCCTGAAATTGCTGATAAATAGATTAAAAACATTATCTTTACACTGTATTGTCGCAGATACTATTACAATATTATAAATTCCTACTAATGATTAGACTGCGACCTATGAATTAGTAGGTTTTTAACTTCTAAAAAACGAATAATGAGTGAAAAAACAAAATTACCTGCATTAAGAGATTTGATTTCAGATGTTTCTACATACGAGAAATCAGATGAATTTAATTTCTTATTAAACCAAGAGCCTCCTGCAAAGTGGGTTAAAGAGCATCCATACATAAGAAATCATAAATACCTTCCTATTGACAAGGTTGAGTATCTTTTAAGGAAGATATTTAAACGCCATAAGATTGAGATACTAAGAGAGGGGCAAAGTTTTAATGGAGTTTATGTTGTTGCCAGGGTTCATTACTTTAACCCAGTTACAGATTCATGGGATTATCACGATGGGATTGGGGCAATAAATCTTCAACTAAGAAAGCAAACAGAAGAAGAAAAAAAAGATAATATTAAGGTTGATTTTAATACAATAAACATCAATAACGGAGCTTTATCAATGGCTTTCCCATTAGCAAAAACATTAGCTATAAAAGATGCTTGTGATATGTTTGGTAAATTGTTCGGAGCAGACTTGAATAGGAGAGATTCACTACCTGCGTCAATAGATGTTAAAAAGAAAAAACAAAACCCTAGTGACGAAAGAGTGTTAATTCTTTTAAATGATATTAAATGTCAAGATGATTTAGATTACGTTAAGGGGTTAAAAGAAGCTCAAAGCGAAGAATTCTTATCAATCATTAAAGAAAAGCAAAAACAATTAAACAAAAAAGCATAATTTACATTCAACAGACCTTAAATGAAAAACAAAATAGATTGGAGTAATTATAAGTTTAGAGCAAGCCAATGCTCTAAACTACTTACAGGGAAAATAGAAAGAATATCTGATTTAGAGCCTCGTATTAAAGAGTTAGAATATGAGAGAGATAATCTAGTAAATTCAAACGGAAGAAAGGTTAAATGGACTAAAACGAAGGAAAATGAGCTTATTTCACTTATTGAAAATGTAAAAACACCTCTTTTTAAGAGATTGCCAAAAACATTAACCTCGGAATTAAGAAAAATTCATAGATCCGAAACTTTTAGCCGTAATTTTTCATTCACTAATAAATATGTTCAGAAAGGTATTGACCAAGAAGAGGACGCTATCACATTGTACCAAAATTACAGAAATAAAGTGCTTGGGATTAACACATTCTTTATAAATAACAAAAAAAGATTAGAGAATGACTGGATTTCAGGAGAGGCTGACTTGACAGATACAAATGATTTTGAAAGTTGCAATGAAGGGTTTGATACTAAGGCTTCTTGGGAGCTTTCCACATTTCCTTACAAGGAAGATGATTTGGATTACCAATATCAGATTCAGAACCAATGCTATATGTGGTTAGGCAACTGCAATAAATGGACTACAGCTTACTGTTTAGTAAACAATACAGAGCATCTTTTGAATAATGAAAAGCAAAAATGGTACTATGCGTTGGGACTTCACAAGACTGAGGGTAAAAGCGATGAAGAGTTGATTAAACTTCAGGAAATAGAAAGTGAAAAGTATAAGGAATTAGAAGTTCGACTTATTTTTGATTACGAAAAATTTGTAGGGGAGAATGAGCATATTATGGAGGTTACTAAAAAAGAGTGGTTTGAAAATAATTATGACATCCCTTTAGAGAATCGTGTTATTGAAAAGGTTACTATACGAAACGAAGATATTATTGAGAAATTAAAAAGCAGAATAATGATATCAAGAGAATACTTAAAGTACTTAGATAAAAATATGTAAACATAGATGTTTTAGGTTTATCTATAAAGACACATCTAAAACATCTATTCCGTTTCTATTTATATTAGCCTCGGTTATTAAAAACCCTGCTAATGTACTCCATCCACCATCTTCTGAATATGGATTCCCTGTAAAAAGGCTAGGACATACTTGCCTCCTGCAATCTATATTGTCATCAAGAATTGTTTTGAAGTTGCTTATTTGTTTTGCATTTAATTTAGCAATACGGCTATGTAAATGCCCTTCTGTTATGAAATTATAGACTCCTTTTTCGCCATACATCCAACATATTTCTTGCGTTGACTTGTTTTTGGTTAAAGGCAAGTGACCATGATTAAGGATGTAGTTAATTCCATCAACCTTATGTGCCAAAACGTCTCTTTTAAACTCAACGTTATATCCAATCAAGTCTAAACCCCATGCAATAAGTTCAGCAGCACCACCATCAGTATCTTCATTATTGTCTGAAGTAACCCTATCGTGATTTCCTGCAACCATTTTTATGGTTTCAAGATTATTTATTAAATCTAAAAAATGTTTCTTAAATAACTTTACAAAGAGTTTTACTGCTGATACCCCAAACATACCTTTATCTAGTCCTTTCCAACTATTTTTATGGTTCATTCCTGTAAATGATTCAATTAAGTCTCCTAAAAGATGAATATGCACTTTGCTGAAACCAACCCTATTAACTCTTTCTGCAGCAGAATTTAGCATTTCGCAAAGAATAGTAATACTAAATTCAGGAGTTATATTCATTGCCTGGACATAAGACCCAAAATGAAAATCGGTCAATGTTATTACGCCAACACCCTTTCCTTTTACTTTATTTAATTTAGGTTTTATTCCTTTTAATTTCTTTTTAAGGGCTTTTATGTAGTCAAAATCATCAGTAGTTAGCACTGGCTTAAAAACAACATTGTAGCTTGGCTCTTTATAGTGGTATGGTAGAAATTTATATGAGGATAGGTCTTTAAAATTAAGATTGTATTTATCGCAAAAATCTTCAATAGACAGTATTTCTCCTTTTTCCTTGTCAAGTGCCGATAAGTAAAATACATCTTGGTTATAATCGTTTGCACTTGTTTTTGTGGTTGAAGAAACATCTATACCTTTTATTTCATTACGGACTTTTTTAATATACGATGCTAAAGCACCACCACCATTCTTACCTTTTAATCCAAGGTCTTTTCCTATTATTGTTCCAACTACCGAATATTTGTAGTCGTTTTCTTCAAGAAGTTTTACTATTTGTGTTCTGTGTGACTTCCATTTACTTTCTCTAGGCATTGAGTTGTTTTTTTAGTTAATGATAAGTGTAAAGGTATGTTATTTATTTAAAACCCTTTTTTAAGTATTCTATATCCTTTTCTAGCAACACTTGTTCGTACTTCATTTTCTGCAACTTCATGTCGGTATCGTACTTGATTTTCCAGTCTTTAACATCTTGCTTTAACTGAGCCGTTATTATTGCATTTGAAATTCTTTTAACTGCTGCATTGTTATTATACTCTATATCTTCTCTGTTGTCAGATTGCCCACTATATAAAATGTTATAAGTGTTGGTTATCACAACAATAGGTAAGACGAAATACATCACAACATTTCTTATCGAAGAGCCAAACCCTTCCACTTTAGATAAAACGCTTTCATTGTCCATTATTTTCTGGTTTTACCAAATTCTCTTAAAGCAAAGTAACCACCTGTAACTGTTGCAGCCAATGATAATAACAAAGGCATATATACTTGCTCGATAGGTTTACCCCATATACCGTTTAGAACTACAATATCAACTAATATAGTGTAGTTAGTAAGGACTATTGGTCTAACAAGTTTAGGTAGCCAATGCTCTTGTTTGTTATCAGATTCCCATCGTCTTGAAATCTCTCTTTCTCGCTCTACGTCTTTTTGCATTTCAGCTAACAACATTTCTTTCTCGTCTGCCGTCAATTCGGTATCTCCCGAAATCGCCTTAACAATATTAGAAACACTACCTCCCGTTATAGCGTCTAGTAAAGGAACTCCAACAGATTTACCAGTTTTAACAACTCCTCGTAAAAGATTTCCGAAAAATGTTCCGTCTCCACCGTTCTTTTTTAATTTTGGGTTCTTGTCGCTCATAATATGTTTATTTTGGTTTATACAATTCTACATGAGGTGCATCATCAAATCTTTGGTCAAAAAATAACACTCCATCTTGATCCCAATTACCTCCCCATCTTATTAAATGTGATATTTCGCCCTTTTCGTAAAGTTCAATAGCACATGATTGCAATACACCCACAACGTAAGACAAGTGAGCCTTATCGTAAGCAATCTTTAGTCTAGTTTCCTTATCATTGTGCCAACACATAAAATCTACTGCCTCAGAGGGCGTTTTATTGTGTTTGCTTAATCTATTTATTCCATCGACATTAGTTATTGGTTTTCTATCTAATTTGGTAGTTCGACCAATAGCGTAATATTCTTGCTGTTTTTCTACACTTCTAGCTACTTCAATAATTGAAATGTCTACTGAAGTTCTTTTTATAAATAAATTAAATACTTTTTGAATATCAATATGACCTTCTAGTAATCTAAAGGCACTTGTTTTTCCGTATTCCATAATTATAGTTTTTTGTAAAAAATAACCTCGTATATAGATTGACTTGAAGATTGTGGCTTATGCTTTTCATAGGGAGCGTAAAGAATTTGGTCTCCTTCGCAAAAAATAGAATAACCCCTTAATGGCTCTATTAAATTCCCTTTAAGTATCTTACAAACCTCGTAACAATCATGTTCTTGTACCCCGAAAGAACCACCCTCTTCCATATAACTTAAAAATCTTTGATGATTGTCAGATTCATCAACCTTTTCAAAACTAACTTTAGAGTTCACTTCATTTCTTTCTCCAACTTTAGCCTCTCTTAGTTGCTCCCAGGAAACCATTGTCTCTCCTGTATCTGAATCAAAAGAATTAAGCATTTCCGATACAGAGCTTGGAACAAAAGCAACCCTAACCTTACTAAGATTGTTTGCTTCTCTTATTTCCTTTATATGTTCCTCAAAAGTCAGTTCCTTGTTCATATCTAACTCTTTATATTCTTTAAAAGAACTATTATATCAGGCATATGCTTCTGATATTCAGAAATCATGCTTTTAGAAATCTCTCCATTCTCATACAGGGTTTTTAAAACCTCTTGTATTCTTATTGCGTATTCGTCTTTTGTTTTTATAATTTCCTCAGAAGATGAATGAACTAATTTTAAATATTCTAAGTCTTTAGCCTCTAATACAGACCTGTTTTTTCTGTCCATATAAACTATGACTCCACACAATGCTATAATTGCAACTATCAATACAGTTTTTAACCCCATTGACTCGTAATCTTGAAGCATCATTAAAATATTATTATTCATCATTTTGATTCATTATATTTATTTATTTTGGCTCTTCGATACTCTCTATAATGAACCCCTCAAATAACATAGCCATATCTAAAGCTAGTTCTTTAAGTGGCAAGATGAAGTGTGGTGTAAATTCGTGAGTTTCCTTTAAAAGAGTTTCAGAATAAACACTAAGTTCTTGCATCCCTTTTCTGTCAAACTTATATCCTCCTTTTTCATCGTGAATAACTGCTCCGTCTTTGTCAACAAGGCACAATTCTATCCTTTTAAAGTTCATTTTTTCATTGTACTCTTCGGTTAAAGGATTTAAAGTTTTCCCTAATTTAGCCATTGCGTACTCCATCTTTAACCCAAGTTTCGTCTCTTTAAGATTGATTCCACTCTTTAAGTGATTTGCGTTTTTCAGGAAGCTGATAATTTCTTTTAATGTCTTTGATGTTTTCATTTTTTTACTTTTTAATTAATTAAACAATATATATAATATAGAGAATTGAACAGTTTTAATGAAGTCGTTAACCTCTGGATTGCCATAACCCATCCAATCTCTAATTTCTTTACTTGCTCCAAAAACAATAGAAGGTATTGCTAATACTATCATTTTAGGATTAATCCAAGCCGACCATTGAAATAAATCCCCAATAAAAGGAACAATATAGTGATACAACGGAAGCCCAAAGATAAAGAAATAAACTAAACCGAAATAATAATGCTCTAATTTATCCTTTGGAGGAAAATAAGCCTTTTTAAAAGCCATTACGGAAGCAATTAATACAAATAGACCTAAAGCCCAATTACCTAAGTAAAAACCTAGTAAAATCATACTAAGGAAGTAAATAACTCTCAATACGTTAATATTCTTAGGTAAGATATAGGATTGTAATCTTAATAATTCTTTGATAATGTTAATTCTTGCCATTGTTATTGGTTTTTAATTGTTATTATTTTATTGATATATCCAGTTTGTTCCATCAAAAAATACAGCTACGTTTGCAGAACCTCCACCAACTGCTGTGCCTCTATAAGTTACAGTATCTCCATCGGTAACTCTAGCCGTATCTCCTGTAGTTCCTGCTGGTAATGTTGCAACAGTATAGCTATCTAAATTTAAAACTCCAGATGTTATAGTAACATTCCCCGCAAAAGTAGATGCGTCATTT
>Ga0316202_10001289_pt1 | contig 20063 bp, 12 predicted proteins | sample 3monrhotite_MG_FD_204934 | JGI IMG/M metagenome (GOLD analysis project Ga0316202, IMG submission 204934) | Microbial mat bacterial communities from mineral coupon in-situ incubated in ocean water Damariscotta River, Maine, United States -... | ecosystem: Environmental > Aquatic > Marine >... | reverse complement strand
GAGACCGCGCCTGGGATCACCATGTTCCAGAAGTGGCCGATCCAGGTCAGGCGGAACGCGACCCAGAAGGGAACGTGGATCGCTTCGGTCCGCATCAGGATCAGCCAGCGGACGCCGCTCAGCGTGATTCCGACAAAGCCGAGGGCCAAGATCGCGAGCGAGCCAGGGCTCAGGAGCGCGTTCCCGATCTTCTTCCACTCGAAGGCAGGGTTCCTCAGGATCAGGCTCAAGAGGACGCCAGCGATGGAGAGCTTGATCGCGGTCATGAGCCAGCCGCGCCAAGCAGGCTTCTCGCTGGCTTCTAGAGCCTCGCCCGTGCCCGGTCCGGGCGGGGGGTCCGCTCCCGCCGCCACGGTCTCTACTGCGGGGATCTCAGCCGCGGGGGTCTCGGCCGGGGTGGCAGGTGCCTGGCCGTTGGCTTCCGACTCCGACACCTACTGGCGGTCCTCAGGGCCTTCGGGCATAGGCGGGCCGCTCGGCTCGCCTCCCTCGGGCCCCTCAGGCATGGGCGGGCCGCTCGGCTCCTCCGGGCTCTCGTCCCCGGGGGACTCGTCGGCGGGGAAGTCGAACTCGTCTGGGGGCGTGACGCGATCCCCCCCCTCCTCGAGGAACTCGCTCTCGTCGAGGGGTGGAAGCTCAGGCCCTTCGGGCAGGGGGGGGCCGTCGCCGGGCTCTTGGGGACCTGCCTCAGTGGCTGCTCGAAGCTCGAAGTAGCGCCGCCAGGCTGCAGCGCTCAGGCCCTGGTCCGTCTCGTAGAGCGCGGTCAGGCTCCGGCGGGCGTTGTGGCGAACCGAGACGTCGAAGTCGCTGAGGGCCTTGAGGAGCGCGAGCTGGGTTTCGGAGGAGGTGTCCTTCCAAGCCGAGAGCTCCCGAGCGCAGGCCAGTCGGACCTCGCGGTCGCTGTCCGTGGTCAGGCGCGCGCGAACGACCGCCAAGCCGGGCTCGGCTTTGAGGCCGCCCAAATACTCGACCGCGGCCCGACGCACGATGGGGTCGGTCTCGGCGTCTAGGGAGCTGATTACGCTCGCGACTCCGTCCCGCACCTTGAGGTGGGCGAGGGTCCGGATCGCGGCGCTTCGCACCGCAGGGTCGGGTTCGACGCTCGGCTCCTTGAGCTGCAGCGCGGCAGCCACGACGGACTTGCGCAGGCTCGGATCGTCCTCGACTTGCTCGGTCAAGCAGGCGAGAGACTCTCGCCGTTCGACGGGGTTCTCCGACTCGAGCTGCGGCAGCTCGGCCGAGCAGCAGCCAGCACAAGCGATAGCTGAAAGCAGGAGCAGGGTCGGGCGGATCACGCGCAGAACCTACCCTGTTTAGAACCAGAGGCCAGCCCCTATCTCTCTCTCTGGGAGCTGTGCTGGCCCAGGAGCGCAGTAGCTCGCCCCCTCGCGAGAACAATCGCCACTTCAGAGCCTCCGACCTGACCTGCGCCACCGAGTCCCATCGGGCAGACCCGCCTGAACCCCGCTTAGTAGAGGGGATTGCTCCCTCAAAAAAGGCGAGTTCCGCGTGGCTTGACAGCCCTCGTGAGGCTGCCTATCATTCCGCGCAGAACAAGGAGCCGTAGCACAACTGGTTAGTGTACCGGACTGTCGATCCGGAGGTTGCGGGTTCGAATCCCGTCGGCTTCGAAGCGGGGCACCCCCTAAAAAGGGTGCCCCGCTGTTCATTCCGGAGCCTGGCCTCCTTCGCTCTCCTCGCAGTCAGGCAGGGCTCGAGGGAGACTCACCCTCCCTCCGTCAGGAATACCAGGGAGCCTGAGCCTCGATTAGAGTCGGGGCATGTCCGTCCAAGTTCCCACCAGCCTCTCGATCCTGATCCCCGTCTACGACGAGGAGGCGACCATTTACGAGCTCCTGCGTCGGGTCGCGACGGCGGAGGTGGACCTGGATCTGGAGGTCCTCGTCGTCGACGACGGCTCCTCCGACGGGACGGTGGCAGAGATCGAGCGCTTTCAGAGGGATCACCCTGATCTCAAGCTCGTCTTGGATCGACACCAGAAGAATCAAGGCAAGGGGGCTGCGGTTCGAACCGCCCTAGGCTTGGCGACCAAGGACCTCGTCCTGATCCAAGACGGAGACCTCGAATACCACCCCCGGGACTATCCAGGGCTCCTCGAGCCCCTCCTCGACGGGCGGGCCGACGCCGTGTTCGGGAGCCGCTTCCTCGGCGGCCCTCACCGCGTGATGTATTTCTGGCACATGGTCGCCAACAAGAGCCTGACCCTGATCTCGAACATGCTGACCAACTTCAACCTCACGGATATGGAGGTCTGCTACAAGGCCATGTGGCGCCACGTCGCGCTCTCTCTCGACCTCCAATCGGATCGCTTTGGGATCGAGCCTGAGATCACAGCGAAGCTGGCCCGGGGCGGCTGGCGCCTCTATGAGGTCCCCGTCAGCTACGCCGGGCGCTCCTACGAAGAGGGCAAGAAGATCACCTGGCAAGACGGCGCGGCAGCCCTCGGCCATATCCTTCGGCATCGCTTCCTTCCCTGAGCGCGCAGCCCACGCCCACTCGCCTCGCTGAGGTGATAGCGTGTTTCGCGGAGATTCTTCAGGACCCGTGGGCACCACTTTCCTCGATTTGTTGCGCGCCAAAGTCGCGATTCAGCTCTCCCTGATCGACCCTTCAGGAGCCCAGGACGCGCTCCGTGAAGTCGACGGGGGCAAGCAGTTCCTTGCGCTCCTGCAAAAGGACGCTCGCGAGCGCGTCGAGGAATACGCCCGTCGCTGCCACACCCTCAAGGGCGAGAGCTTCTACCTTCGCTTCTTGCGCGAGAAGGGGGCCGTTCCTGAGGAGACCCTCCACCCGATCCTGTGGGAGGTTCGCCAGAGCAAGAGCGGTGACACCCTCGGCCAGACCCTCGTCGCCCGCGGCATGATCGACCTCGCCGTTCACCAAGACCTCAGCCAGCGCGCCAACCAGCAGCTCGACAACGACGACGTCCAGATCACTCAGCGCTACCGCGAGCGAGGCTACGTCGGCGTCGAGCGCTCGAGCCAGACCGTGGTCCAGGTGATCTCGGAGGGTGAGGCTCGGCGAAACAAGAACAGCGGCAACGGCGACCAAACCGTCGTCGCCCCGGCGCCGCTCCCCACGCCTGCGCCGCTCCCCGCGAGCCCGCACTTCCCGCCGCCAGCCCCTCTCCCGACGCCGACCCCCGTCTCAGCCGGCGGCGGCGAAATGACGGCCGCCCTCGCGCCTCCTTCGTCCGTCCCGGACGAGTTGGTGAAGACGGGGCTCGCCGAAAAATACGACATCATTCGCAAGGCAGGCGAGGGCGGAATGGGCGCCGTCTACCTGGCCTTCTCGAAGGACGACCCCGAGCACGAGCAGCCGCTGGCGCTGAAGGTCGTCCTCGACGTCGCCAAGAGCAAGGACGCCGCGGCCCGCTTCAAGCGCGAGATCCTGGCCACGAGCTTCTGCGCTCACGAGACGATCATCGAGATCCATGACGCCGCCCCGACCGACGACGGCTCCTACTACATGGCTATGGAGTACATCGAGGGCGAGGAGCTGGCCGACATCATCAAGGCCGAGGGGCCCCTCGCTATCCCGCGGATGGTGCGCCTCCTCGACCAGGCGCTCCAAGGCCTCCAGGCTGCTCACGAAGCGAACATCGTCCACCGCGATATCAAGCCGCAGAACTTCCGAATCGCCAAGCGGGCGGACGGGTCCGAGCAGCTCAAGCTCGTGGACTTCGGGATCGCGCGCGTCCTAGACGCGGCCGACTCGGGCGCCGGCGACCAGTTCTTCAAGACCATGGGCGGCAAGATCACGGGCAGCCCGGCCTACATAGCACCCGAGAGCATCACCGAGCCTGAGATCGACCAGCGCGCCGACCTCTACTCGCTCGGGATCACGATCTTCCGTGTCGTCACGGGACGTCTTCCCTTCGTCGCCAAGGCGCCGACGGAATACCTCCCGATGCACCTCTATCAGAAGCCGCCCAAGCTCCGAGAGGTCCTCCCCACGGCCCCTGAGGCGCTCGAGTTCATGGTGGACAAGCTCCTGGCTAAGGTCGCGGACCAGCGCTATCAGAGCGCGGCTGAGGCCTTGGCCTTCCTCCGCGAGCACGTGTGGCCGGCCGTGATTCCAGACGAGCCTGTCCCCGGCTCACCCCAGGCTGAAGCCGCGGCCGCTGCAGCGGCTGCCGGTCCCCCGCCTGCCGCGCCTCCCCCCCCGGACCTCCCTGCTCCCCCGCCGCTCCCAGGAGTGCCTGCGCCTTTGCCCCTGCCTGGGGCGCCTCCGCCTCCGCCGAGCTACGACCCCCTGGCGCCTCCGCCCGCGCCGCCGCCGAGCCTCTCGGCTGACAACCTGGGGTTCACGGCTCCCGAAATGGCGGTCCCGAGCCAGGCCGAGATAGACGGGCTGCCAGAGCCCGCTCCTCCGCCTCCGCCGAACGCAGCTCCTGCGCCTGGACCTCCACCTGGACCGCCTCCTGAGGCCGAGCCGGAGAAGAAGCCTGGCTTCTTCGCGCGGCTCTGGGCCTCGATCTTCGGGAGCAAGAAGGCCTAGCTAGCTGGGCCTCGGGGCCCGCGGACACAGGCTCTGCCGGGCGAGGAAGTAGGCTGCCCAGCATGACCTCACCCCTCGTGTGCTCTCGCAACCTCAAGGCGCTGGGCTTCTCTTCGCTGATCGCGACGCTCTTGCTCTGCTCTGAGCCGCCCCAGGCCAGGGCCAGGCCGGAGCCCAAAGTAGAGCTCCGCGACGGGCGGGTATACGCCGGCAGCCCGACCAAGAAGGGCAAGCGAACCCGAATCGACGCCCCCAAGCGCTGGATCGACGTTCCCACGGCGCGCGTCGGCAGCGCCGAGGCCCGACCTGCGAGAGCCGCCGCGGATCCCAAGCCTTGGGCGCGCCGACTCGAGAAGCTCGGGGCGGCGGCGAGGCTCGCCAAGGACGAACTCAGCGTCCAGCTCAGCGCCTCTGAGCGGGAGCTCCTGACCGCGAGGGTCGCTGGGCGCCTCGAGCGCGCCTTCGCGGCGGAGCCTACCGCGCCGATCCCGGCTCAGCTCGGAGAGGTCCGATCCGAGCTGCTCCGCGTCCGCGCAGCTCGCCTCTACGGGGCCTGGCTGACCACGAAGGCGCTTCGCGCGCTGGACCTCGAGAAGCTCGCTGAGGCAGAGAAGCTCCTGACGAAGCTCCTGGCGGCCGCTCCCAAGAGCCCTGCCAGCGAGGCCGCCCTCGACGCCATAGACGGAGCAGGCCTCCCCTACGCGGTCTGGGAAGCTCTGATTCGAGGAGGCGCCGGCCTGCCTGCCAAGCTCCCTGCAGCACCTCAGGGGCCGATCCCCCTCGAACTCGAGGGGGGGACCCGCAGCCGCTATCTGCTTCATGTCCCGAAAGGACTAAAGGCCGGGGTCCCGGCGCCCGTGATCGTGGCTCTCCACGGCCAGGGCGACAGCCTCCAGCTCATGATTCGCTGCTGGAGCCGCTTCGCAGACGCCCAAGGGGCGCTCCTGATCAGCGTGGAATACGCGGTCACCGGGCAAGAGGGCTATCACCACTCCTACCTCGAGCAGAGCGCGACCCTCGCGGCCCTGCGCGACCTCTCGCGGCGCTACCGCGTGGACATGAATCGCGTCTACGTCACGGGCCATTCCATGGGGGGCCACGCTGCCTGGGACGTCGCCTTCAGCCACCCGGATCGCTTCGCCGGGGTGATCCCTCTGATCAGCAGCCACTTCGCCTTCGACACCCACTACCGACGGAACTCGCGCCGAGTCCCGGTGTATTGCATTCAAGGTGAGAAGGACGTGTGGACCGAGCGCTGCCGCGAGCAGACCGCGGACATGATCGACCTCGGGGCGGACGTGACCTACGTCGAATACAAGGGCCGCGGACACGAGGGCTTCTACGAGGAGCAGCCCTGGATCGCCCCTTGGATCAGGGCCCGCGAGCGCGACCCCTATCCTAGGAGCTTCGAACTCGTGGCCGGGAGGCGGAGCGACTTTCGCCGGTTCTGGGTCGCGCTCGAGGAGCTCGAGATCAAGCTCTTCGACCAGGCCCCCACGAGCAAGGTCCCCAAGCGTCACGTCGCGACGGTCAAGGCCAAGCTGGAGCGGAGGAATACCCTCCGTATCGACTGCAAGGAGGCCTCTGCGCTCAAGGTCTACCTCTCGGATCAACTCCTCGACCTCGACCAGGAGGTTCGGCTGCGGGTCAATCGCAAGGTTCGCTTCAAGGGGCGCGTGCAGCGCTCGCTGCGCTTCATGCTCCGCGACTTCCTGGCTCGGGGAGACCGCGAGGCTCTCTATGCGGCGGTGGTGGGGGTCGAGGGGCTCTAGGGCGTCGCGGTGTGCCCGACGCGTGTTCGGGATCCCGTCCCGGAGAACCGGGTTGTGGGCTGCGCTCTTTTGAATCACAGCGGACACGGAGATCCACGGAGGTCACAGAGGTCGTCTCGCGGGATCCGAGGGCGCTCCGGAGTTGGAAGCGGCGGGATCGGGTTGGCGAGTCGAAGACGGGGGGGAGGGAAAGCTCTGCCTGAGAAGGCCGGGTCGCTTCGGCTCGGGTTCGCAACAGCCGCTTGTGCCCGTGCCCCTCGGTGCGCCTGTCGCTTCGGCTCAAGTAGTCTGGGGCTTCGACTCGCGGTGGGCCTGGGCTTAGGCCGGGGAGCTCCGGGGGTAACCGCTGGCCCTCGAAGGAATACAGGGGGCGCGCCGTCACTCGCGGCAGGAGAACCCAATGCGCAGCACGACTCTCGCCACAGCCTCCGGCCTCGTCTCCTTCCTGGTGCTGGCCACGACCTCCCTGGGGGTCGCTCAAGAGTCGCGTCCGATCGGACCCACGGCTCGACTCGACCAGCTCCTGAAGCGCTACGTCGACGCCAAGGGCGGGGTCGACTACGCGGCTTGGAAGAAGAACCGCGACCACGAGGCCTCGCTGCGGGAGGCGGTCAAGGACTTCGCGAAGCTCGAGACCAAGGGCTACTCCAAGAAGGCCAAGCTGGCTCACTGGATCAACGTCTACAACGCGGTCACGCTCCAAGGAATGCTCGAGTTCTACCCCTTGAAGTCGATCAAGGACAAAGTTGGCAAGAAGTTCGACATTTGGAAGCACTACACCTTTGGGCCTCGCAAGCTCTCGCTGAACGCCATCGAGCACGAGATCTTGAGGCCCATGGGGGACCCGCGGATCCACGCCGCGATCGTGTGCGCCAGCAAGGGCTGCCCGCCGCTGCGCAATGAGGCCTACCGCGAGGGCAAGCTCGACGCTCAGCTCGACGACAACGTCCGGGTCTGGCTGCGGAGCCCGATCAAGGGACTCAAGATCAAGGGCAAGACCCTCTACCTCTCCAAGATCTTCTTCTGGTTCGGCAAGGACTTCGGCGACGGCTCTCGCGCGACCCACCTCCGCTGGATCTCGCGCTACGTCGACGCCAAGACCAAGCGCGCTCTGGCGCAGAAGGGCTTGGTCGTCAAGGAGCTGGACTGGGACTGGGCCCTCAACGTCCAGTAGTCCTCAGTCCAGCTTGAGGTCGACAGTCAGGGTGGTGGCCGAATCGAGGCGGACCTGGACCTTGCGGAGGACCTCCTTGAGGAGCTCTTCGCCCTTCCCGTAGGCCTGGATCCGGATCTCGGTAGGACCGGGAGGGAAGGTGAGGAGACGGTTCTCTCCGCTCATGGAGTAGCTGGCGTCGACCCAGCGACCGCTGACCGGGTCCTTCCCTTCGACCTGGACCACACTGAAGGCGCCTTCTCCTCGGACGAGGACCGCGACCTTGCCCGTCTGGGTGTCGAACTCGAAGGGCTCCAGGCTTCGATCCTCGCTCGGCGCGACCTCGATTCGGCGTTGGATCGTCCTGACCCCGAACCCGCTGCCTTCGACCAGGAGCGGGCCGAAGGCCCAGAGCTTGATCTCGACCTCCCCCTCGGATCCGGGGCGAGCCGTCGTCAGGCGCTCCCCCTTCGCGCCGTAGACGGTGAACTCGCAGGCCCCCACCGAGACCAACTGACCGCGAGCCTTGGCCACGAACTTGAGGGTGGCCTGGGGTGGAGGCTCGAACACGGCCCTGACGTCGAGCTGCCCGACGCCGACGTCCCTCGCCACGAGGCGGGGGGTGAAGCTCCCCCACACGATCGCTCGGCTGTAGACGTCATAGCGTCCAGGTGGGACGTTTTGGAAGTGGAACTGACCCTCCCGCGCGACGGTCGAGGAGACCGCCGTCGGGACCTCGGCGGTCGGGAGGGCTCGGGTGGGGCCGGCCTCGAGGGGCGGCGCCGGGGCCCGTCCGTAGAGGGATCGTGGGGGGCTGTAGCCCGCGGGCACGAGGGTCATGAGGCGGTAGTCGAGGGGCTCGCCGCTAGCGGTATGGATCGAGCCTGCGATCACGCCAGCGGGCAAGAGCCGAACCTCGAGGGCGCCTTCGAGGAGGGAGGTCGCGAGGACCCGCTCTCCATGGCCGGGGGCGGTGACCAGGAGGAGGCGGGGCCCGGCGGGCGTCTCGAAGTCGAAGCCGCCCCGGGCGTCTGTTAGCGGTGCCCCGCCCGCGAGGACGTCGAGGTCGGGACCTCCGTTGGCTGGGCCGTAGCGCCTCTCGAGCTCGTGGGGGTCTAGGACCGTGATGACACTCGCGCCCTCGACCGGCTCGCCGCGCGCGCTGAGGACGCGACCGCGACAGCGGGCCAGCGGGGTCAGACGGATCTGGAGGGGCGGGGCCCCTGCCCCTTGTTGGACCTGAACCGTGCGCGAGGCGTAGCCGGGGAAACGAACGCTCACCTCAGCGTCCAGCCAGTGACCTCTGGGGACGAGCGCCCCGAACCAGAACTTGCCCTCCGGATCGCAGCTCGTGTTCCAACCCTCGTCGCCAAAGAGGCCGACTCTCGCCATGACTCGAGCCTGGAGCGGGTGTCCCTCGAGGTCGGTGACCCGCCCGCGGAGCGGCTCGCCAGCGCTGAGGCGCAGAGTGAGCGGCTCAAAGGCGAAGGCCGCCGCGGCCTCGATCCGCTTCGGCGCGCCCTCTCCGCTGGCGCCTTGGGCCTCGGCCAGGACGCGCTCGAGGTCGAAGGCCGCGCTTGGGTCCAGCTCGAGCACGAAGCGGCCCTGGTTGTCGCTGAGGGCAGGCGCAGCTCCGGGTAGGCCCTCAGACGAGGTCCCTAGGGAGACTCGCGCGTTGGAGACGGGGCGCCCGCCGGCGTCCACGACGCGTCCGCTGAGTCTCGCGCCCGTCGTGAAGGCGACCCAGAGGAGGTCAGAGCTCTCGGCAGAGAGGTAGACCTCGTCGCCGAGGCTCATGTCCTCTCCCTCTTGCGGGCCCCCTGGAGGGAGGTCTCCGATCGGATCCCCGACCTGTAACAGGGTCTGACTGCTCAGGGCGCTGAGCTCGAGGTCCTGGCCTGGAGCAAGGGCTTCGACCTGGGCTCGGTCGAGGCCCCGGCTGGGGAGGGTCGGGAAGAGCCGCACGAAGCGGTCTCGCGGGAGGTGGAGGGTCGCGCGGCCCTCCGCGTCGCTCTCGGCGCGAAGCTCAGCGCCGTTGGCGAGGACCGCCTTCAGGACACCTCCCCGCTGGGGGACTCCGTCCAAGGTCACGAGACAGGCGACGACTATGGCTCCCTCTGCGTCGCTCGGGGTGGCGGCTGAGGTCGGGGAGGCCGAGGCCGAACTCTGGGCCGTGGGCGCGGCTGGCGGGGAGCTGGACGCCCTCGGCGGGGCCTGGAGCCTGACCGTCGCTGCGGGGCTCAGAGTCGGCGTCGCGGAGCCCGAGGCTGGCTGGGTCGGATCGGGGTCCGGGACGTCGAGGAGAAACCAGGTCCCGGCGAGCGCGATCAGGGCGATCGGGAGCAGGAGGAGTCCTGAGCGTCGTGAAGAGTGATCGGGATCGGCCACGAGGGCCCAGCCTAGCCGGGATCCTCCACGAGATCCCAGCGCCCAACCCCGTTGTGAGCTGCGAGACCCGGGCTTTCAAGGGCAGGCAGAGGGCGCCGGCGCCCTTCGCCTGCGACCCGCTCTGAAATCGCTCTCTTCCCTTGGCGGCGAAGGACACATTGCGTCCCTCTGCCCCTCAGGAGTGCCTAGACGGGATGCGTCGACAGCCGACGGAGGAGGCTGGTGACTGATCCCGACTGGTCGGAAGGGGGCGGCGAGGATCCAGAAACCCAGCAACGAGGGGAGGAGGTCGGACCCCCGCTGATAGAATCCGCGCCCTCAGCGGGTGGCGAAGCACCGCCCCTCCCTCCTCCTAAGGCGACTCCGTGAAGCGCGGCAAGAAGAACCGACGGCGACTGAAGCCCTACTCCCCCGACGTGGGAGGAGGTCGCTACCCCTTCGTCGCGATCGTGGGACGGCCCAACGTCGGCAAGTCCACCCTCTTCAATCGCTTCGTGGGCCAGCGCCTCGCGATCGAGGAGCCAACGGCTGGCACGACGCGCGATCGCTTGGCGGCGATCGTGGCCCTCGACGACGGACGCGCCATCGAGGTCTGCGACATGGGCGGCTTGGGCGGAACCGGCGACGCCTTCGACGACGACGTCAACACCCAGATCGACCTCGCGATCAACTACGCCGACCTGGTGTTGTTCCTCGTCGACGCGCGGGCTGGCATGACCTCCCTCGACGAGTCGATCGGCCGTCGCCTCTTGCGGACCGGGAAGCCGATCGTGCTCGCCGCCAACAAGTGCGAGACGACCGAGCTCGAGGCTGCGGCGAACGAGTTCTACGCCCTAGGGATCCCGAGCGAGGTGTTCGTGCTCTCAGCCCGCGAGGGCGACGGCAAGAGCGACCTCCTAGAGGCGATCGTCAGGGAGCTCGACGAGCACGACATGTTCAGCGTCGACGCTGAGGTCGTGGACGCGACGGGTGAGGACGACCCAGACCCCGAGGCGGGGGGCCCCGAGGCGGAGGACCCCGAGGCGGGGGACCCCGAGGCGGGGGACCCCGAGGCGGAGGACCCCGAGGCGGAGGGCCCCGAGGCAGAGGGCGCCGAGGTAGAGGGCGCCGAGGCAGAGGGCGCCGAGGCGGAGGGCGCCGACGAAGAGGGCGCCGACGAAAAGCCGCGACCCGTGCGCCCCATGCGGCTCGCGATCGTCGGGCGGCGAAACGTCGGCAAGTCCACCTTCCTGAACCAGGTCATGGGCGAGGAGCGCGTGATCGCCTCCTCGACTCCTGGCACGACGCGCGACGCGATCGACGTCCGGGTCAAGGTCAAGGGGCGCGACGTCATCCTGATCGACACTGCCGGGATCCGGAAGCGGGGCCGCGTCGACGATCACATCGAGCTGATCAGCCACGGCCGGACTCAGCTCGCCTTGCGGCGGGCCGACGCCGCGCTCCTCTTCCTCGACTGCCTCCTCGACATTCGCAACCTAGACAAGCGCCTGGCAGGCCTGATCCGCGACGAGCACAAGGCCTGCGTGATCGTGGCCAATAAGTGGGACCTCGCTCAGGAGAGAATGTCGCCGGAGGACTTTGCGGACTACGTCAGCAAGCTGATCCCAAACCTGCGCTACGCGCCGGTCGTCGCGATCTCCGCGCTCCGCGGCGACAACGCCCTGGAGACGGTCGAGGTCGCTCACGAGCTCTACGAGCAGAGCATGATCCGGGTCGGGACCGGTCGCCTGAACCGCGCCCTGACCGCCGCGGTCCAGCTGCGACGCCCGCGCCCCTACCGGAACACGGTCGGCAAGATCTTCTTCGGCACGCAGATCGCGACGAACCCGGTCACGGTCTTGCTCTTCGTCAACGACCCGATCTTGTTCCCCCACTCCTACCGGCGCTTCCTCCAAAACCAGCTCCGCAAGGATCTGCCTTGGGAGGAGATCCCGATCAAGATCGTGTTCCGCGCTCGCGAGAGCCTGTATCGCAAGGGCGGTGGGCTTAAAGAGAGCGTCCGCCGAATGCACGCCTTGGCCGACAAGGCGCGCTGGGTAGACAACCAGCCCAGCCAGAACGTGCGCGCAATCGAGGACACCCTCGACCTCGAGTCGGTCCAGGCTGTTCTCCTCGACTCCTTCGACGACGACGACGAGAGCGAGGATCCGATCGCGGGCAGGCCCGACTCTCCCCTCGACGAGACCGGCAGCACAGGCGGCGACGCCGCTCGCCAGGACTGGGAAAACTAGCGGTGAGCCCGGCCCCTCCGACGCGCGTTCTCGGGATCGACCCCGGCAGCCGCGTGACCGGGTGGGGTGTCGTCGAGCGACGAGAGGGCCAGCTGAAGCTGGTGGCCCACGGGACGCTGCGCCTGGGGGACGGAGCGGTCTCTGCTCGCCTGGCTCTGATCCACAAGGGGATCGCAGAGCTCGTCTCAGAGCACCAGCCCGGCGCTTTTGCCATCGAGGAGGCCTTCTTGGGGCGGAACGTGCGCTCCATGATGCGCCTGGCGGAGGCGCGCGCGGTCTCGATCTTGGCGGCTGAGCTGAACACGGTCCAGATCCACGAGGTCCCGCCTTCGCTGGTCAAGAAGTCGGTGACGGGTCACGGTCGCGCTAGCAAGGACGCGGTCCGGGCCGCGGTCATGCAGCTCTTGGGCTGGGACCCAGACAGCGCTGCGCCCGCCTATGACGCCTCGGACGCCCTCGCGATCGGGCTCTGTGTCTTGCTCCGCCTAGGCGCGCCTGCCCTGGGTGGGCTGGCGCCGGGAGCCCTGGGCGCCAAGGGCGTCGGACGCCGGAGCCGGGGGCGCAAGCGCTGGACCGCCGCCGACCTCGCAAAACACCAAGCTTGGGCCAGCAACCCCCAGGAGGGTTCATGAACGCTACTGCCCCGATCGTGACCACCAGCCTCGAAGGCCTGGAGCGAATCCACCAGGGCAAGGTCCGCGACGTCTACCGCGTCGACGAGGGCCGGCTGCTCTTCGTGGCGACGGACCGGATCTCGGCCTTCGACCGCGTGCTCGGGAGCGGGATCCCGACCAAGGGCGCCGTCCTGACGCAGACCAGCAACTTCTGGTTCGCGACCTTGGCTGAGGTGGCGCCGAACCACTTGATCACGACCAAGGCCGCTGAGATGCCTCCGCTCGCGGCCAAGGCTGCCCGCGAGCTGGCCGGGCGGGCCGTCCTCGTCGAGGAGCTCCCGATCGTGCCCATCGAGTGCATCGTGCGCGGTTGGCTAGCAGGCTCGGTCCAGCAGGAATACGAGCAGACCGGCGAGATCTACGGGGTCGCGCTCCCCCCGGGGATCCTCCTCGGCGGGCAGCTGCCCGAGCCGATCTTTACGCCCACGACCAAGGCGGCCGAGGGCCACGACATGCCCCTGACCCCGAGTCAGCTCGAGGCCGAGCTCGGGGCCGAGCTCGCCGGCCGGCTCAAGGAGACCGCGATCCGGCTGTTCAAGGCCGCCAGCGCCCACTGCGCCGAGCGAGGCCTGGTCCTCTGTGACACCAAGTTCGAGTTCGGTCAACGTCCAGACGGGACGCTTGTCCTGGCGGACGAGGCTCTGACACCGGACTCGAGCCGCTTCTTCAAGGCCGACGAGCACCAGCCGGGACGTCAGCCGACTCCTTGGGACAAGCAGCTCGTGCGCGACTACCTCAAGACCCTCCCCAAGGAGGAGATCGAGGCGGAGCAGGCGCCGGTCCTGCCCGAGGAGATCGTGAGCGAGACCACCCGGCGCTACCAGGAAGTCTTCAAGATCCTCAGCGGACGACCCCTCGAAGAGGCCGTGGCCGAGGCGACGGCGCAGTGAGTCAGCGGGCGCCCCGGAGGCTGGCCAGAGTCGGGGCTCTGCTGACCCTCGCGCTGACGCTCCTAGGCTGCGGGAGCCTCCAGACCGGGCCCGTCGAGCGCCCGGACTACTACCCAGACCGGACCAGCGCTGACACGGCCATGGCGACCTTCCTCTGGGCCTGGCACGAGGGCGACCTCGCGACCCTAGACCAGGTCTTGGGCATGTGGCTTCACAAGGAGCTGGCCGAGTTCCTCAAGAAGCAGGACAAGGAGGCGGTCGCGGACTACTACCGCAAGGGCGCCCAAGGCCTGGAGGTCCTCGACTACGAGTGGAAGAAGGAGGGGGACGAGATCCACTACCTCCGAATGGTGCTCAAGACCGCTGAGGTCGCTCGCTTCGAGCTCGACTTCGCGCTCTATCGCTTCCCCCTAGGCTGGGTCGTCACGGGACAGAAGCTCGTGCCTCGCGCGGCGCGAGGCCCGCGCTAGCACAGCCCTAGCGGGACTCGAAATAGGGGCGGAGCTCTGCGAAGCGCGCCTCGACGATTATCAGGAGCTGCTGGGGAAGCCGGACCTTGGGGTCTCGCTTGCTAGCTGCGAGGGCGCGGGCCTTGGCGTCTTCGGGCGCCTGCTCGAGGAGCGCCAAGTAGGTCGAGAGGATCGGCGAGGACCTGCGCTCTCCGAGGGCGTCGTCTATGGGCCGCGAGAGGACCCCGCGCATGTTGGGGAGCCACCTCAGGGCTTGGGGGTTGCGACTCAACTTCTCGAGGATCGCCCGCAGATAGAGGCTGGCCGGGACGTCTATGACCCCGGAGAAGTAGGCCACTTGTGCCAGCGGGCGAACCTCCCGCGGCTCGCCGCCCTTCCCGCCCATCCAGCGCTTCGCCATCTCGAGCCGCATCAGACGCTGGCTCTCGACGAGCTCACGGGCGACTCCGATCCGGACGTCGAGGGAGCCCAGGATCGCCTGGGCAGCTCCGAGATCAGCCAGGATTTGCTTGTGCTTGGCTCGCGCTGCCGCCTCCTCGGCTTCATGCCGCTTGCGCTCCTCCTCGTGGTGGCCGCCTCGGCGGCCCCGGTCCCAGGGCCTTTGGCCTCTGCCGCGGCGCCTGCCTCTCCCTCCCCAAGCCTGGACGGCGATGGCGAGCTCCAGCCGCGCGAGGCGGAGGTCGGCGCTCTCCCCCTCGAGTGAGCCGAGGGTCGCTGCAGCTCGCGTGAGCTCGCCTTGGGCCAGGGCGAGCTCGAGCTGGGCCAAGCGACCCTCGGGGGAGTCTCCTGCGATCTCTCTCCAAGCTGCTTGGGCGTCGGCCTCGTGCCCCTGATAGAGCGCGACTCGCGCCCTCAGCCGCGCACTTCGGCGCCCGCTCCTGGTCCCGAGATAGCCCAGCGCGTCCTCCACTCGGCCGCGCCGCATGCAGATCTCCGCGGCCAGTCTGGTGGCCTCGCCGGACTCGGCGTCCAGCCCCTTGGCGGCCTCGAGCTGACTGACGACATAGCTCCAGGGCAAGCGGCCGTCGATCGCCGCGGTCAGCGCCCGGAAGCCGAACCGGCGGGCAGCCTCAGGCAGCGAAGAGACCCGCTCGCGCGCCCAGGCCCAGCTCGGGTCGCCGGGAAGGAAGGGAGCCGCGACCTCGTGAGGCTCCAGCCGCGGGAGGTCGGGGCTGGACCCCAGGGCGCGGAGGTGAGCCAGCGCGTAGGGGCTCTCTTCGCGGTAGCGCTTGAAGAGCTCTTGCCGCTCCCGGGCGGTGCCGCCGCCATGGTGGAGGAGGAGGACTCCGACGCGGGGGTTGGGCTCGGCGGCATAGGCTCTCTGCGAGAGCTGGCGGAGCTCCTCTCGCAGGTCTCGCTCCTCGGCCTCTTGCTCGGCCCGCTCTTCGTCCGTCGCGTCCTCGTCGGACGAAAAACCGACGTCGGCTTGGAGGGCAACGATCTGGATCTGTAGCAAGAGCGAGACGTCGCGCGGAGCGCAGAGCGCCAGGGCTTGCTCGCGCGCTTCCGCGGCCTCTTCCTCGCGGTCCTGAGCGAGCCGAAGCCGGGCCAATCTCGAGAGGAGGACGGGGTCGCTCTGGGTTAGCGTCCGCTCGAGGAGAGCCTCCTCTTCCTCGGGGGCCAGCCTCTGGGAGAAGCTCGCGATCTGGACCGCGAAGCGATCGGGGCGCTCGGCTTCGAGGTCTCTCCGGAGCAGCTCGAGAGCCTCTTGGGGGCGGCCCCAGATCAGGAGCCGCCGGGCCCGGACAACTCTCCCTAGGGCGTCGTCTGGGTCGTTGAACACGAGGTCTGACTCGAGCTCTAGGGCTGGGATCGACTCGCCCAGGCGGTTCAGGACGATCACTCGCAGGAAGTCGGCCCTCCTTTGGCTCGGTGAGGAGGAGGGGATCTGCGTCAGCTCGGCGAGGGCACCTCGGAGGTCGACGCGGCGCATCAGGTAGTCGGCGAGGACGAGGTGGACCGGGCCAGCCGCCGCAGGGCCAGCGTCCAGCGCCAGGTGCTGGAGTTCGCTTACGAGGGCGGGATCGAGGGCGGCGGCTTCGAGGGTCCGAGCTTTGAGCTGGGCGAGGCGCTTGGTGTCGAGCTGAGCGGGCGGGGAGTCGGGCTCGGGGCTGGAGGCGTCCTTTGACGACGAAGCGAGGCGGCCGCGGCTCGAGAGCGCGACGCCGACCCCACCTCCGACGAGCGCGAAGAGGAGGACCACCGCCGCCCCGAGAGCGAGAGGACCGGGCAGGCTCGACTGGGCGTCAGGAGTCGTGAGCGCTTCCTCTAGGGCAAGGGCGAAGGATTGGGCGTCGGGTCGCGCGGCCGGATCCTTAGCCAGGGCCCGGAGGCAGACCTCAGCGACCCGAGGGGGGACGTCGCCTGCGTGCTGCTCGAGGGGAGCGGGTTCGACGCTCAGGACTTGATCGGCGACCTCGAAGGTCGTGAGCCCGGTGAAGGGGGGCGTGCCACAAACACACTCGTAGAGGACCGAAGCCAGGGAGTAGACGTCGGCCTTGCCGTCGACCTGGGAGGCGGCCTGGATCTGCTCGGGAGCCATGTAGGCGGGAGTGCCGAGGAAGGCCGAGCTCTGGGTCAGGGAGCCGCGGCCGAAGCCCTCGCGGGCGATCCCGAAGTCGGTGATTCGTGGTGCGCCGCCGCGCTCGCTGTCTAGGAGAATGTTGTCTGGCTTGAGGTCGCGGTGGATCACTCCGGCCTCGTGAACCGTCGCCAAGGCTTTGGCGATTTCGATCACGAGGCGGGCCGCGTCGACTGGGGGCAGCCGCGACTCGCGCCGGAGGCGGTCGGCGAGGGACTCGCCCGGGACGAGGGGCAGGACCAAGTAGCGGTGCCGGCCGTGGGCTCCCGCGTCGAGGGCCCCGACGACGCCAGGGTGGCGGAGGCGGGCCGAGAGCTGAGCCTCTCGCTGGAAGCGGACCAAGCCGTCGGGATCGATCCCCTCCAAGTCACGGATCAGCTTGAGGGCGTAGGCGCCTTCGTGGCCGTCACGACTGACGGCGTAGACGACGCCTGCCGCCCCGCGGCCGATCTCACGCTCGATCCGGTAGGGGCCAATGGTCGCGGGGAGCCGACTCGATTCGGCGCGTCCTGCGCCGGCGTCAAAGGGCGCTTGCATGCACCCAGAGTAGCGAGGACGCCTAGCGAGGGCGAGGCGCAGCGAGCGCCGGGCTAGCGCAAGAGCGCGTGGAAGCGCTCCTGAACCTGAGGCGCGCTGGGCATCTTGCCGTGGCCGAAGCCGCGCAGGCGCTGGTTGACCTGGGCGCCGGTGATCTTGTAGCCGGGCATCAGGCCCTTCTGGTAGTAGTTGTAGAGCGCACCGACGTTGCTCGGCTTGACGAAGTGGCGGTAGTTGCCGGGCATCGTGCGGGCGTCGATGGTCAACATGCTCCGGACCTGAACGCCGCGCTGGCCGAGCTTCTTGGCCAGCTTGAGCGCCGAGTAGGCGCCGAAGCTATGACCAACGAGGACGACCTTGAGGCGCGAGCCGTGGACCTCGCGCCAGGCCAAGACCGTGCGGAGCCCGACCGACTCCGCGGGCCGCTCGGAGGTCTCGGGGAGGACCAGGAAGTCGTGGTTGCGGTGGCGGCTGATGTTCGGGCTCAGGAGGTGCTTGCCCACGAAGGACATGCTGGCCGAGCGCGGAGCTCGCGAGGAGCGCCCGGCTCGGAGCGCGTCTTGGTGCGCGTAGAGCGACTCCACGAAGTTGCTGGAGTAGCTCCAGAGTCCCTCGAAGGCCACGACGAGGGTTCGAGAACCGCGAGCCTGAGCGCTCCGGGCCCAGGCCAGGCTCTGAGCGCGGGTCGCCGAGGCCGAGGTCCGCGGCGAGGGTCGCTGAGGGGCGGCCTGGCTCGCGCTCGTCGTGCGCGGAGCAGCGTTGCCGTTGCGATCTCCCCGGAGGATTCCGCTGACACCCGCGGCGCCGATCTCGCCGTCGATCGCCGCGAGCGTGCGTCGCCCGACGACGCCGTCTGGGCTGAGGCCCTTCGAGCGCTGGAAGGCGGCGACCGCCGCCTTGGTCCGGGGTCCGAAGTCGCCGTCGACCGTGACCTGCTGCCCAAGGCGTCGCAGGACGGCCTGGAGCTCGCGGACGGCTGGGCCCTCGGCGCCCTGGCGCAGCGAGCGACCCGACTGGACCTGCGCGCTGAGCGCCGTGTGGTCTTGGGCCAGGGCCAGAGGGCCCGTGGAGAGAAGGAGCGTCCCCAGGAGGAGAGCAGTAGCGGTGCGGTTCATTAGGTTCCTCGAAGCGTCGAGCTACCCAATGCATGAAATGATCCAGAACAGAAATAAAGGGCTTAAGCGGTTATTCGTTTCAGAACCTGTTCAGGATGCGCTCGTTTCCGAAAAAGTGTTGCTTGGCCGACACCCACGCGCGACTACGCCCGCTGTCCTGGTTGCTGGTCACCACAGAGACACAGAGTTTGGAGGGAGAGGGCACAGAGAGGTCCAGGCTGAGGAGGACCGTCGTGGGCTGCGCTCTCTTGAATCACAGAGGACACGGAGATCCACGGAGGTCACGGAGGTCGTCTGGCGAGATTTGAGGGCGCTCCGGAGTTGGAAGTGGCGGAGCGGGTCGGCGAGTCGAGGACGGAGGGGAGAGAAGCTCCGCCTGACGGGGCCGGGTCGCTGCGGCTGGGATCACAACACGTCGCGGATCGCTCGCTCGGTCGGAGGCGGAACTCCCTCCCTCCTCGCTGCCACCCTAGTTCGGGGCGGGGAGCGCCTGCCCGAGGATCAAGGCCTCGTCTGCGCGTTGGAGCTCCAGCGCGCGGTCGTGGGCGTCCTCGAAGACCTCGGCCCGCGCGTGCTGGCCGCCTCGGCGGAGGCTGCGGGCGACCGCCGCGTAGAGCTCGGCCTGGTCTTGGTAGGCCTGGAGGCGGTTGTCCGAGACGTCGCCTATCGCGTCTTGGAAAGAGTCCCGGGCGCGCTTGCGGCCCCAGGCGGCGAAGGCGTCGCCGCGCTCGGCGAAGGGGTCACCGGCCTGGCCCTTGGCGCCGCCGCGGAGGTTCCAGTCCAGGGAGCCGACCTCGGCCAGGAGCTCGCGGCCGCGGAGGCGCTCGCCGTAGATCTCTTGGAGGGCCTTGATCCGGTCGCGCTCGTAGACCTGGAGCGCCAGGCGCGCGTCGCGGCTGAGGGCGTCGCGCTTGGGCTGGATCAGAGCGTCGGCGTAGGCCTCCGGCGAGCCGTAGCGCGCGGTCGCGCGCTCGCTGAGGCCGCGACGGCCGGGGAGCTGATCGATCAGGCCCGAGCGCTGATCGGCGATCAGCTTGGCCTCGACCGCCAGCTTCTGGAGGCGCTGGGTGAAGAGGGCCTCGGCTTGGTGGAGCGGACCGTAGAGGTAGTTGCGGTAGTCGCCCCAGCCTTGCTCCTCGGCGGCGAGGGCCGCGCGGAGCTCAGGCAAGCCTTTGCTCGGATCGTTGGCGACGGCCAGGAGCCCCTGGACTCCCTCAGCCAGTGCGCCTTTGGCTGCGCGGCGCGACTCCCAAGAGTAGTAGGCCTCGCTGATCTCGTCGGCGACGTAGAGCACGACGGCCAGCTCACCTGCGGTGTAGGTCCAGGCCCCGAGCTTGCTGGCCCGAGCCAGGAGCTGGCTCCGCCGGCCGAGGGCAGCCAGGCGCCCGGCGTTGGCCGGGCGGCGCAGGTCGTAGACCCACTTGAGCGAGCTGACGCCAGCCTTGACCGCGGCGCTCGAGAGGCCGAGCGAGCCGAGTGAGATCGCGAAGGTCTTGCCCGAGAAGCGGCCGGCGGCCAGCTCCGGCAGCGCCAAACCAGCGGCCAGGACGACTTGGTTCTTGAGGACCGAGTTCACGAACCCGCCCCGGACGTGGCGCTCGAGGTAGCGGGCGTAGAGGAGCTCGCCGCCTCGGGCGCCGAGGGCGAAGAGCCCGTAGTGCTGGAAGAAGTCGGTCGTCAGGAGGCCGTCGAAGAACTCCTCGATCCGGAGCCGGTCGCCGGTGTGGGCCA
>Ga0316202_10001288_pt1 | contig 20064 bp, 17 predicted proteins | sample 3monrhotite_MG_FD_204934 | JGI IMG/M metagenome (GOLD analysis project Ga0316202, IMG submission 204934) | Microbial mat bacterial communities from mineral coupon in-situ incubated in ocean water Damariscotta River, Maine, United States -... | ecosystem: Environmental > Aquatic > Marine >... | reverse complement strand
CTCCCAAGAGACTGCTAAACACTCCCTTCAATCGCCCCACGCCCTTCACTCCTGGCTTGAGGCTCTCCGACGCAAAGGCAGCGAGCGGAACGTTCAGAAACCAAGTGTCGCGCCGAGTATGGCTCCCACAACAGTATGCGGCAGAAGGTTTGGCCGCAAAGACCTTTGACCAATCACCGCATGAGCTTTTCCATTGCCATCATCTGAGGACTGCATTGCGCCTCCAGTTCGTAATATCGCTGCTCAAGTCGTTCATAGGTTCGCCGCCACATGCCCTTGGGGCGGCCGATGGGCAATCCCCAGCCTACGGGGCCGCCCAAACGATCCTGTATGCGAAATAGCTGTTCAAACTGTTTGTCCCCGTCAGCTATGCGCTGTGAGCGATAGCCCAGATCCCATGCTGATCGGCTGGCAAAGGTTTCAGAACCTTCTGGGCAATAGAGCTTACCCACACGGTTACCGTCGTGCGGGCAGTGCATCCACCAACGCTTGCCGCCAAAATACGGAAGGGTAAACGATAGCCGCACATGCTGAACATAGCCGCTGTTTTCGAGCGTCCAGCGACCCTTGTTGGTGAAGCTGAACTCCAGCCGCGAAGCAGCCGGATCGCGCATGTCGCAAGTGTAACTGATACAGCCGGATGGTACGCCTCGGTAGCTCCAACGCAACAATCCTGTAATACTGCGCCCCGCCACGGCTTCTCCTCTCCGCATCATCCGCGCGAAGTCAATCTGCAGCGCGTTATCGGCGACTGGCTTACCGTTTTGCCTTCCTGATCCCCAGCCGCCCATGCGTCGTCGATAGCAGCTAAGCCAGCTTTTTGAATCCAGGCGTATTCCCGTCCGCAGACAAAACGGGCTGAAGATTATCCTAAATCAATAGGCAACTTCACGATCCGAAACTCTATGCAGCGCTTTCTGTGCGGGAAAAGTCGAGTTTTGCTAATCGCACAAGCATCCTCACCTCTTCTCACTCAATCTTGTTGAATTGGCACCGCTGATAATACGAGCAGAAACCAGAGAAGCTCCTTCGCGATGTTTAACTATGATCTTCACTTAGGCTGTTTTGGAGTGCTGGCGCGTTGCTTCCGTTTTCTTCCCCCCAGGGCTCCATTCCACACTAGATGCTACTCTGTGCTTCTTCTTTTTGCCTCCATCCGTGGATCGCGCATTAGCTATTTTGGAGACCACCGGATTTTCGGGGTTTGGCTGACCGGTTCGGAGTAAGATTCCCTCTTTCACCAAATTCTTAAGTATCATACCACGATGCCTTGAACGCATCTGCTTTTGGGTGATTTTCAATGCCCGAAAAAGATCGCCACAGCTGATAGTGGGCTGGCTTCTTTTTTGGCTCTTCGATCTGAGCTCTATAATTGCATCTGTCCACGCCCTGTTTTTCTTCACTTTACCTATTCGCGATTTACAGTCGTCCGCGGAAAGAATGCCGGAATCACGCTGGACCCGCGCAGGATCAGCGGGGTTAGGATTCCTATTGTAGCGCAGCTCAGTCATATTCAGAATATGCGATAAGGTAGTCAAAAGAGCAAGACTTGCACCTAATGCGAACTCACTATCGCGAGCCCTAATTGGGTGCAGTCACGAAACCCCTCATCGTGATTGCTATCTGATTGCTAAACAGTAGGTTTCGGTGTCTTGCGAAACAGCCTTTCGCCTAAACCACTGAAAAAGTGGTGAGCCCTGCTGGGTTCGAACCAGCGACCTACTGATTAAAAGTCAGTTGCTCTACCGACTGAGCTAAGGGCCCACATTGGGTTGTTCGGTGTGGTGCTGAGCACCGGAGGCGTCACCTAGGGATGGTGTGAGGCTTGGTCAAGCGGGCATGTAGCTGTCGAAGCGATAATCCTGTGATCGGGTCGCGCCAGTCGGGTGCGATGCCGGCGGCTGGCGCTAGGACGAAGCCCCTTTCTCGAAACGAGGGGTGCGGTATCGTTAGCTCGCTCGAAGCCCAAATTCCGCCATTCCACAGCACAATATCGAGATCGAGGACGCGCGAAGCCCAGCGTTGCCCGCGCCGCTCGCGTCCAAAATCGCGCTCTACGGTTCTCAGAACTTCCAACAGTTCTGGTGGAGCGTGTGATGTTTGAACCAATGCAGCGGCGTTGGCATAGCGGCGTGCGGAAGGACCAAGTGGTTTGCTGTCGATTATTCGGGCTGCGTCGCGGATTGTAAGCCCCTGCTTCGCCAATGCGGTCATAGCGGCGCCTAAGACATTGCGCGGCGAACCGATTTTGGTGACGTGGATATTGCCACCCAAGGCGATCACATATTGATGGCTTGCAGGACCCATTTGTCCGCCCTAGCGTCCGGAGCAACAATGGCAATGCGCTGGAGAAGAATAGCAATGCGATCGACGACCAAGACTGCAATTACTGCCATCAGTGCTATGCTTGCCTCCTTGGCCGTGGTTCCATCCACCACCAATGCACATGATTTTACAAACCATGCGCGGACGATTCACGAAAAGAATGCGCGTCAAATCTATCGCCAGATTATTGGATTTCGTACCGCAAGGGGGCATCAGCAGGTGCCGGCAATGGTCGACTATCTGACCACGCGCCTTAAGGAAGCTGGCTTTGAAGATTCCGATCTGACGGTCACAAACTATGATAGCAACGGCGAGGAAACACAGGGCTTGGTTGTCCGCTACGCTGGCGACGGCTCCTCCGGGGCAAAGCCGATTGTGATGCTTGGCCATATGGATGTGGTTGATGCACTGCCCAAGGATTGGGAACGCAACCCTTTCTCGCTCACCGAAGAAGAAGGCTTCTTCTTTGGGCGGGGCACGTTGGACAACAAATATGGCATCGCCAATCTGACCTCCACATTCATGCGTTTGAAGCAGGAAGGTTGGGCGCCATCGCGCGACCTTTATCTAATTTTCTCAGGCGATGAGGAAACCGGCATGGTTTCCACGCGTGCGCAGGCCAAGTGGGTCGCCGAGAACATCGATCCAGAATTTGTCCTCAATTCGGACGCTGGCGGCACAGGCCTGGACGACGCATTCAACCCGCTTGCGATGCGCGTTCAAGCCGCCGAAAAGACTTATGCGACATTCGAACTAACAGTGACGAACCCAGGCGGGCATTCCTCACGACCAAGGGCCGACAACGCGATTTATGAGCTGTCACAGGCGCTTCTGAAAATAGCTGACTACAGATTTCCGGTACAAGCAACGCCTTTGACCCGCTCCTATTTGGGAGCGCTTGGCCAAAGCATGCCCGGCCCGCTTGGCGAGGCGATGCGCAATTTTGCGGCCGATCCCACCGACCAATCAGCCATAGCAGCGCTGCAAAATAATCCAGAGACTGTGGGCACGTTGGGCACAACATGCGTTGCGACAAAACTACGCGCCGGACATGCCGATAATGCCCTGCCGCAAAGCGCGACCGCAACAGTCAATTGCCGGATATTCCCGGGCGTTGGCGTGGCCGCAACCGAAGCCGCATTGCGCGAGATTGTTGGCAATGAAACTGTGCAATTCGCAGTGCTCGGAGATGTGACAGAGAGCCCGGAATCACCGCTGCGCGACGATGTGAAAGAAGCTCTGATCAAAAGTCTTACAGCCCGTTACGGCCGTGCAATTCCCATAGTGCCTTATATGGAATCGGGCGGGACCGACGGCATGCATTATCGAAATCTCGGCTTCGATACGGTTGCGATCAGCGGCGGCGCAAGCAGGCCGCAGGACATGTTCGCGCACGGTTTGAACGAGCGGCTCTCAGTCGATGCCTTTTACGCTGGGCTCGACCATTGGTACATTATTCTGAAAGATCTGGCGGGCGATTAGGTCGATTCAAATATCTTCGCACAGCCGCCCATAGAGCTGCGGACGGCGGTCGCGGAAAAAACCCATGCCGGCCCGGTGCTTGGCGGCAGTCTTCAAGTCTAGCGTGGCAACAAGAACGCCTTCATCCTCACTGCCTAACTCAACGATCGGATCACCCCATTCATTGGTGATGAAGCTGTGGCCGTAAAAATTCTGCCCGCCTTCGGTTCCAATACGATTGGAGGCGATCACTGGCATGCAGTTTGAGACAGAATGACCTTGCATCGCGCGGCGCCACATGCGGCTGGTATCGAAATCGGCGTCATATGGCTCTGACCCTATCGCGGTCGGATAAAGCAGGAGCTCGGCCCCTTGCAGCGCCATGGCGCGCGCGCATTCGGGATACCATTGGTCCCAGCAAATACCCACACCGATCCGCGTGCCGCAGACATCCCAGACCTTGAAGCCGTCATTGCCGGGACGAAAATAGAATTTTTCCTCGTAGCCGGGACCGTCGGGGATATGGCTTTTGCGATATGTGCCCAGCACTTCGCCGTCAGCATCGATCATCGCAATCGTGTTGTAATAGTGATGCCCGTCGCGTTCGAAGAAACTGGTCGGTATCGCGACCTTCAGCGATCTTGCAATTTTGCGCATCGCGATGACCGACGGCTGTTCGAGAGTTGGCCGCGCAAGCGCGAACAAAGCTTCGTCTTCCTCGCGGCAGAAATAGGGGCCGGAAAAAAGTTCGGGCGGCAAGACAATCTGAGCGCCACGCCCAGCCGCGTATTCGATCAATTCCGAGACTGCATCGATGTTTTCAGATTCGTTTTGGGAACCTAAAGCAAGCTGAAGGGCGGCAACAGTGATTTCACTCATGCCGCCGCCCCTTAGTGTCAGTCTGCTTTCTTGAACAGCAGCGTCATACGGTCGCTTTCACCGATAGCGCGGTGCTTTGCCTGTTCTTCTTCGGACTGCCGGCCAAAGCTCAACATCGGCGGCAGCGTCCATACGCCGCCTTCCCAATCCGCTGGATCATTCGGGTTGGCGTTGATTTCGCTTTCGGCGACCAGCTCAAAACCGTTCGATTCAAAGATCGCGACGACGTCTTGATGGCGCATATAGCCGCGCTGACGTGCGCCATAATCGTCATAGCTGGCACCTTTGGGAGCACGGTGCTGGACCACGCCAACCATGCCGTCATCCTTGAGCAGCGTGCGGGCTGTTTTGAGAACGTCGTCCGCGTGACTGTTAATATTGAGCCCGTGCAGCGAACGGAAAATGACAACTCTGTCTACCGTCCCGGCGACATCCTCAGGCATTTCATCCACTTCAAATGCGGTGACATCATCGGCCGAGACGCCGTTTGCTTCCGCGATGATGCCCTTGAACCGCTCGGTCCATCCTTTCGCGCGTGCTTCCTGAGCGCGCGAATTATATTCACGGTCGTCGCTGTCGCCGTTGAAGGCAAGATATTTGCCTTGGGCCGAGATCCAGGGATTCAAGATTCGTGTGTACCAGCCGCCGCCTGGACCATATTCGGCCACGGTCATAGTCGGCTCGATCTGAAAGAATGCGAGCGTCTCCGCTGGATTGCGATATTGGTCGCGCGCACGGTCATCATCGCGGCGTTCATGGGCAAGCACGTCAGCCAGCGCGACGCCTTCGCCATGATCGTCGGCAATGACGGGGGCAGTTAGAGCTAGGGCAGCAATGGCTGCACCGGCGGCAAAAAACGAACGCATATTTTCTCTCCAGGGAGCTGTTAGAATTTTGACGTGCACTCTAAGCTCGCGCACGCCGATGACAAGGGAACACATAGGCCCTATCTGTGGTTCCGAAGCAGCGAACAAAAGCGAGAATTGAAATGGGCGATACACAACAAGCGATCATTGCAGGCGGCTGCTTTTGGTGCACCGAGGCGGTTTTCCGCGATGTAATCGGAGTAAAAGAAGTCGAGAGCGGTTATATTGGTGGCAAGGTCGCCAACCCCACCTACCAGCAAGTCTGCACAGGATCGACCGGCCATGCTGAGGGTATTCGTGTAACATTCGATACCGGTACGATCACTCTGCCCGAGATCTTCGATGTGTTCCTCGGCACGCATGATCCGACCCAGCTGAACCGACAGGGCGGCGATGTCGGGACGCAGTATCGCAGTACCATCTTCCCGCTCGACGATGCACAGCGGGCGGAGGCCGAAGCTGCCATCGCTCGGTGGAACGAGAGCAACGGTAAGGAAGCCGTCACCACCATCGAAGACGCGTCAGAGTGGTATCCGGCTGAGGATTATCATCAGGAATATTGGGAAGGCGAGGGTCAAAGGAATCCCTATTGCCTTGCAGTTATCCCGCCCAAAATCATGAAGCTGCGCAAAAGCTTTCAGGACAAAGTGAAGAGCTGAGGCTGGAAGAAAGCATGGCCAACACTTCGCCGGACATCGAATTTACGCACGGTCGCGAGCTCCATAGCGATGGCTCGGTGACGTTCCATTGCACCGAAGATGCCAAAGCATGGCCTTGGCTTGAGTTGCATCCACATCACCCGATTCCGCTGCAAAATTTGCAATATTGGGCGAGCGTAGAGGTGGCGCGGGTTCGTGGAACTTTCGATGGAACCAAATGGACGGCGCTGACCTGGACCCGCTGGAATTGCGGAGATGCCAATGTCGGCAATCCGGTTCGCGGCGTGTCGGAAACTGTTGAAGAGGATGGCAAGTTTCAGGGGCAGCTGACCTTTTTCGATGCAGACGAATCAATGGTCTCGACCATGCGTAGCCTTGGCGTTGAGTTTCGCACTCGCGACTTCGAATCGTGGCGAGAAAAGGCCAAGCAAAGCTCAGGTGAAATTGTTCCGGTCGACGCATTTGAGTTTGCTCGCCCGAGCGCGGTGGGAAGCGAGAATATCGGTCCTTCCTTTGTCTCGCCAATCATCGACGACAATGCGCCACACGTTTTGGGACTGATGACGCTAGATAACGCCTTTCCGCCTGCACATCGCTTCATGAGCGGCTCTGGCGATCATGTGAATTCGACGCATCTGGCCGAAGCAGCGCATCAGTTTCTTCACTTGCTGGAAGATTCAGCCGCGCTGCGCATTACAAGCGGAGAGATGCGATTCACCCATTATGTCGAGCTAGGCCGCCCGTTCCGGATCGATCTGGTCGAACGCTCGGCAGGCAATGCCACCGTTCAGATAAGTCAGAACGGACATGACTGTACTCACATCACGATGGGATATGAACCTGCCTAGCGGTATTCAGCTGCAGTGATGAACTCGCCGAAGCTTTCGCACCAGACCACAACCGTTGAATATTCCTCGATGTCGATACCCTCAGGAATGGTGAGCAGAAACCCGTCAAAGCTCTTTACAGGTCCGATACGCACAGCCTCTGCTTTCACCGGCTTGAATTCGTCTTCATGCTCGACAAACTCCTTGGTCAGATAGACCATATAGTCTGGGCCCGGAGCCAGAGCGCCCTGATGGGTTATCGCATCCGAAGACACGCTGATCGTGCCATCGCCCCAATGCAGCGCGTCGACACCGCGCAAATCACGGGTCAGCTGCACGCTATATTGCGACTGTGCGGCCTGTTGCTGCAACACTTCAGCTTCCGGAGCGGACTCGGCTGTCAGGATCGGCAATAGATAGATGCCAAGCGCGAAGCCTATCGCCAGAACAGCACCATGCGAAAACGCCAACAGAACAACACGCTTCATAGCAAACTCCAAAACTTCGGCCTCAACCGCTATTCGCGATCGACCAGCCGCGCAAGCCGGTCCGCTACTTCTGCCACCGTGCAACGAAGAAACCGTCCAGCCCGCCGTGCTCGGCAAGCATAGCTGGATCGGTCCGCAGCCAGCCTTCTTCGGTTGGCATGAGACCCGCCGGAAGCTCGTCTGCGGTAATAGGCACGGGATTCAATTCAATCGCCGAAGCCTGTGCTTCGCCTTCTGCGCTTTCAAGCGAACACACAGCATAGACCAGCGTGCCGCCTTTGGGCAGCCAATCGCTCGCCTGCATCAGCAGACTGTGCTGCAGCTCGGCCTGCTGCTCAATCTGCCGATCGCCAATCCGGTGGATTACATCGGGATGCCGGCGGCATGTGCCTGTCGCGGTGCAAGGCGCGTCCAGCAGGATCGCGTCAAACTGCTTGGCGGGCACATAGGTTAGGGCATTCGCCTTGACGATTTCTGCCTCAAGCCCGGTGCGTTCCAAATTCTGGCGCAACCTTTCAAGCCGCCGCTCGCTAATATCAAGCGAGGTCACTTGCCAACCGGCCGCAGCCAGTTGCAATGTTTTACCGCCAGGCGCCGAACAGAGATCAAGCACCCGGCGACCTTCGCCCGGCCCCAGCAAACGCGCCGGTAGCGAGGCCGCCAAATCTTGCACCCACCAATCGCCCGCCTTGTAGCTGGGCAATTGATCGATCGGAGTGCCGCGCGGCATGCGGATATGTCCGGGTGCGAGGCTGGTCCCGCCCATCGATTTTGCACGTTCTTGCGTGTCCGACCAATTTTTGAGAGCGAGATCGAGAGCCGGCGGGATAATGATACCCGACGCAATCTGTGATCCTCTTTCGCCCCACCTTTCGGCGACGCGATCGGGCAAAGTGGGTATTTCGGGGAGCGCAATGCCCTGCTTGTTCAACGTCGAAAACACGCCATGCGCCAGCCGCCTGGGTCCGCCGCTCAGCAGCGGCAGCGCGGTAGCAATCACAGCATGCGGCGGGGTTTCAAGCCTAAGCCATTGCGCCAGCATCAATCGCAATACTGACCGAGGCTTCGCATCGTGGGGCAAAGCCTTCTTGGTCGCGCTATCGATGAAGGCGTCGAGATCGGTCAGCCAGCGAAGAGTCTCGCCGGCAATTGCCATGGCCAACGCCTTGTCTGCCGGTCCACGAATGCGCCGAGTGGCATTGCGCTCCGCCTGATCGAGCGTCTCGCCGCGATGGAGCACAGCATCGATCATCTGCAGCGCCGCGCGCCGCGCTGGAAGTCCGGGAATGTCGCTCATACAAAGGTTCTTTTCATCGCGCAGGCCTTAGTCGCGCTTGCATCTATCCGCCACCCCGCGCATTTAAGTGGCATGACGAAAGAAAAATCTACAGTCGCAAAGACTTTCAAAAAACCTGCGCATTGGTCAAACGATCCGGCGCCAGAGCCTGAGGCAACAAAGTCAGGGAAAGAAGATCCGAACGAGCTTAGCCCGACACGCTATGGTGACTGGGTCAAGAACGGCATCGCGATCGACTTCTGATCGTCAATATCAAAGGCTTTTAAACCGCACATTTAACCCATCCTTGGGCAATGGAATCGGCCAAGGTTGCCATTCGGGCTTATAGCCTTCGTCAATCTCGATCTCATAACGCGTCAGCAGCTGCGCCATCAGGATTTTGATCTGCATATAGGCGAAATGGAGCCCGATACACATATGCGCTCCGCCGCCAAACGGAACCCAAGCGTATTTGTGCCGTGCCTTAACCTTGTCAGGGGTGAAGCGCATCGGATCGAACTTGGTTGGTTCGTCCCAATATTCTTCCATCATATGCGTTGCTGTGATGCCTATGCCGACGGGCGTTCCAGCCGGGATTGTATAGCCCTCGAATTCGAAGTCCTTGAGCGCACGGCGGGGCATTGAAGGGACCGGTGCGATCATCCGTAGCGTCTCTTTAAACGCCATTTCGGTCAATTCGAGTTTTCCCAGATCGTCATAGGACAAGTCACGCGGCTTGCCCTCCGCATCCAAACCGCCCGTGACCGCAAGAATTTCCTGCCGCAGTTTTTCCTGCCATTCAGGGTGCTGTGCAAGCATCCAGATCATTGATGTTGCGCTGGAGGTGATCGTGTCATGCGCCGCCATCATCAAGAAATTCATATGGTCGACGACTTCATCGACCGGCAGCAATTCACCATCTTCGCGTGTGGCGGTGGCGAACTGGCTGAACATGTCCTGGCCGCCGCCTTCCGTGCGCCGACGATGCGTTTCCTTGGTGAAAAAATCGACCAGGAACTCGCGGCCCTTAACGCCTCTACGCATCTGCGTGAATGGTAGAGGCTTGCGAACCGGCGAAACCGACGCCTGGACCATATCGACAAAAGCCTGGTTGATCTGGTCCGCCTCAGGCCCCCATTCGATCCCGATAAAGCTGTCTGCAGCCAGATCGAGCGTAAGCTGTTTGATCGCAGGCCAGAACTTCATCGGCTTGTCGGCCCATTGTTCGACCCGCTCGGCAATCCCGCGATTAAGCGAATCCGAATAATGGCGCATCGGGCCAGGCTTGAATGCGATCGACAGCGCCTTGCGGTCTGCCCGATGGTGATCAAAATCGAGCAGCATCAATCCGCGTGGAAATACTTTGTCGAGCACTGGGCCCCAGCCCTGCTCTGACGAAAACAGCTTGCCGCGATCGAACAGAACTAGCTCGTTTGCGTCTGCACCAACCAACGCCACTTGCCGTGTGCCGAAAGCGCGGTTGCGATAAACCTTGCCGTATTTGGCGATCATCGCCCAACCGAATTTCGCCGGATCAGCGAGCATTTTGAAAGTGTTACCAACTATTGGCCAGCCGTCATCACCCGGAATATGATCGATCGCCGCGTCGGGCAGTCTTTCTGTCCAGTGCTTCGGCGCGAAAGTGTTGGTTTCGGACGGAGGTGTTTTTGCGAGAGTAGCCATGAATTTTCCTTACTGACACCAATGTAAGTAATTCGTTAAACTAAGTCCAGCCCGACAATTCGCGCCGGATTATGTGCTCGAGCATTTCCATTCCTGACTCGCTGGTATTGAGGCACGAAAGGGCCGCAAATCTCTCGCCCCCAAGCGATTCAAACTGCTCGCGCCCCTCGAGCGCAATCTCCTCCAGCGTCTCAAGGCAATCGGCAGAAAAACCGGGTGTTGCCACGGCCATCCGCTTGGTGCCATTTTTGGCCTCTGCTTCGATCGTGTCATCGGTGGCCGGTTCAAGCCATTTTGCTTTGCCAAACCGAGATTGGAAAGCGGTGACGACGCGCATGCCGCCGCGCGGCGCCATCGCTTCTTCGAGCAAGCGTGCAGTTTTTCGGCAGTGGCAATGATAAGGATCGCCCAGATCAAGCGTCCGCTGCGGCATGCCGTGAAAGCTGAGCAACAGCACCTCCGGATCGAAATCCAACGCATTAAGCTGCGTGCTCAAATCTTTCGCTAGCGCCTCTATATAGGCTGGGTCATCATAATAGGGTGGCAAAGTCCTCAGGCTCGGCTGCCAACGCATTTTCCGCAGCGCTTCGCCAGCTTTGTCGACCACCGTAGCCGTCGTCGCTCCTGAATATTGCGGATAGAGCGGCGCAAGCAAGATGCGGTCGCAGCCTTCGTCCATCAGGCGTTGCAATTCCGCGGCAATAGCAGGCTTGCCATAGCGCATCGCCCAGCCGACATTCACATGCTTGCCCAATCGTGCTTGCAGGCCCTCCGACTGCTCACGCGTGATAAATTCGAGCGGTGACCCCTTGTCAGTCCAAACCTTCTGATAGGCCGCAGCGCTCTTCTTGGGCCGCGTATTGAGAATAATGCCGCGCAGGATAGGTTGCCACGCAATCGGCGGTATCTCGACTACGCGGCGGTCCGACAAGAACTCTTTGAGATAGGATTTGACCGCTTTCGCTGTCGGCGCTTCCGGCGTGCCGAGATTTACGATCAACACGCCAATTTTGCCGCTCAGCACAGGCGGATGATCGGGTGAAATTTGCTGATCCTGCCAAGTCATACCTGAATTCAAATCCCTTCGGAAAATAGCGGCAAGCGGCGAAACCGCAGACCAGTCGCAGAAAATAGTGCATTGGCAATCGCGGGAGCACAAACCGCGACACCCAGTTCTCCAGGATCGAATGGCACATCTTCGCTGGCGATGAAATCCACTTCGATCAAAGGGCTATCTGCGAGCAAAGGAAGATCAAGATCTCGCAACCGCTGCGCCGTTGGCAAGCCACGAGAATATTGCGTGCTCGAACCCAAAGCTAGCGACAAGCCGTAGATCAATCCGCCTTCGATCTGCTGCCGTGCAATATCGAGATTAACGATACGGCCAATGTCTACGGCGGCGCTGATCTTGGAAACGCGCATCCCGCCTTCTTCGCGCCGCGCGGTGGCAATGCAGGCTATTCGGCCGGTCGCGCCGTAACCCTGCATTCGGTGACATGCGAGACCCTGACCGCTTTGATCTCTCCCGCCGTCCCATTCGGCCAGCCGCGCCGCGCGCTGCAAGCACGCAACCATCCGCACATCGCTGCTAAGCATTTCGACGCGATAGGACAGCGGTTCACGTCCAAAAAGCGCAGCCACTTCATCGATAAAGCACTCGGTAAAAAAGGCGGTGTAACCGTGCGACCCGCCGCGCATCGGTGCGGTTGGGTGGCCAACATCGACCGGCACGTGCTCAATTGCGACATGCGGTATGCTGTATATCGGCATCGCGCCCGCAACGGCGAGCGGATCAGCCTCACCCATGACTTCCGCGCGCGCGGCCCAAGGCGTGTTGTTATCAAACAGCCGCCGTCCGAACTCTCTCGCTGTGGGTGGCACTGCAATCCGGCTGTGCAAGGCGCTGATCCGTCCGCCAGCACCATCGCGCAGATCGGCCCAGAGCAGCGCGGATGCAGTGGCCCTGGGATGGCCAGCAAGGTGTTCCTGCCAACGTGACCAAATCAGCTGTACCGGTCGCGGACGCTCGCGAGACACTTCGCGTGCGATCAATGCAATCTCGATTGCATGAGCATGGTCTAGCCGGGCGTCAAAACTGCCACCAGCCGACATCGGGTAAAGCACAACATCTTCGGCCGATAAGCCGATCGCTTGCGCGGCGGCTTCGCGCGCTCTTTCGGGAGCCTGGCTCGCGATCCAAAGTTCAAGCTTTCCGTCTGCATAACGCGCAGTTGCGGTCGCCGTTTCGACGGGCGCATGAAGCGCGGGAGCGACATGATATTTGCGTGCAAATTCGGATTTGATCGTGCCAGGCTCACCGCGCTCGGCGATGCGAATTCCGGGCGCTGAACGGAGCGCCTCATCCATGCGTTGCTCGGTATCAAAACTGTCGACCACATTTTCGACCGAGAAACGCGGCCGCATGGCCTCAACCGCCTGATCCGCGCTCCACCAATCGGTCGCGACAGCCGCTAGCCAGCGTTTGCCGCGCACGACATTGGTCACGCGCGCATTGTTAGAGACAGCTTCAACATCAAAATCGGTCAGCTCGGATTGTTCGAGCGGACCGTGCTTGATCGCAGCAAAAACTATATCGGGCAGGCGGATATCGCCCGCGAACAGATGCGTTCCGTCTGCTTTTGAAGGCAGATCGAGCCTTGGATAAGTGCTGATGCCCTCAGTTCTGCCGGGCAGAGGATGCTCCGACACTGCCCCGGCTCGCAGCACTGGTAACTCGGACGGCTCTCGTTCGGCCGCTCCGCGCACCAGTTCGGCAAAAGCTAAGCGATTGTCACCCGAAGTCACAAAGCCTGCCGAAGTCTCGCATAGTTGCGGATCGACATTCCAGCGCTCGGCAGCTTCTTCCACCAGCACTGCCCGAGCTGTTGCCGCCGCCTCACGGCATGGTTGCTCGTAAGCAGCCAAGCTAGAACCGTCGGCGGTAGCCGAGAAACGCGTGTTTTCCGCAAAGCGCCTCGCCAACATGTCATCGGGCTCGTCAGCAAAGCCTGCGAGCGCCGGCGACCACAGACCGGACCATTTCGCTGCGAGCGGCACATTGGCATAAGCTCCGCTTACCGGAGCCGGTTCCACAGCCACCTGCCGCCAGTCGGCGCCCAGTTCCGCGCAGATCACTTGTGGTAAGATAGTCGTGACGCCTTGCCCCATTTCGAGCTGCGGAACGGCGACTGTCACCACACCATCCTCGGCGATTTTCAACCAGGCATCGAAAGCAAATTCGTTCTCACCCGGTGTCAGGGGAGTTGGAAAAGTGCGTGAACGTAGGTTCCAAGCAACCAGCAATCCGCCGCCAACCGCAGCGCCGATCAGCACTCCGCGCCGGCTAACTGCCATACTCAGACCGCCTCCAGCCATTCGGCAAGCTTGCTCGCCACAGCTTTGAACGCTTGCGCCTCTTCGCCATCGCCAGCAGCAGGCGGCGTACCCGCATCGCTTGCGCTGCGAATTTCCATTGCCAGCGGAATTCGTCCCAGGAATGGAATTCCCGTGCCCTTCGATGCGTCTTCGACACCGCCTTCGCCGAATGGATGGCTGACCTCGCCGCAGTGTGGACAGGAATAGCCGCTCATATTCTCGACCAGCCCGATTATCGGAACATCACCCGATTCGAACAAATTTGCGGCGCGCTGAGCGTCGATCAAGGCTAGGTCTTGCGGGGTTGAAACGATCACCGCGCCTTCGGGCTTGAATTTGGATAGCATCGTAATCTGCACGTCACCCGTCCCGGGCGGCAGGTCGATCAGCAACAAGTCAATATCGTCCCAATGGGCGTCGACCAGCTGCGCCATGGCATTTCCAGCCATAGGGCCGCGCCATGCAAGCGCCTTGCCCGGTTCGACCAGGTGACCCATCGACAAGAGCGGAACGCCATGCGGGCTCGGCACTGGGACGAGCTTTTCATCGCGGCCTTCGGGTTTGCCGCCTTTGTTATCAAGCAAAGTTGGCTGCGAAGGGCCGTAAACATCGGCATCGACCACCCCGACCTTATGCCCCATCCGTTTGAGCGCGACAGCGAGATTCGCGGTCAGAGTAGATTTGCCGACGCCGCCCTTGCCCGATCCCACAGCGATAATTCTGCGTCTTGGGCGGTCTGCGACCATCGCCACGCGCACCTCAGAAACGCCTTCTGCCTCGCCGAGCATCTCTTTGACCGCGAGATCGATCCCGCTGCGGTTATCGGCTTCAAGCCCCGCGACATCGAGCACGACCGTGACGATGCCATCGGCAACTTTGAGTGATTGCACACGGCTCGCAATCGAGTCCGGTAGTCTCGCCTTCAACGCGTCTTCGTTCATGCGGAAAGGCCCTAGCATCAATTTCCCGCACGCAACCCCTGTTTTTCCTACAATCGACACCTATAAAGGAAACATGACGACAATCGGCGATTTCGCAAAAAACATAGGTCTGGCCATGGCGGGCAAAAGCCCGTGGGGAGACAAATCATCGGATTCGGGTTCAGGCTCGAGCAGCAGCAATGGAGCGGGCGGCGGCGATAAGCCCAAAGGCCCGCGCAATCCATGGTTGCCTGGCGGAGACGACGCAAGTCGGTCTGCCAAGATCGAAGACATCTTCAAAAACCGCGGCGGCGGCGGTGGTGGTGGAGGTCCTGGCGGGCCCAACTTCCGACTTCCTGAACGTCCCGGCGGCAAAAGCTGGCTTCCTGTTGCGATCGTGGCAATCGTGATTGCCGGTCTTGCGACTACCAGCCTGCATCTGGTCGCAGCCCAAGAACAAGCGGTAGTCAAAACGCTTGGCGGCTACACCCGCACGCTCAGCCCGGGTCTGCATTTGTCAGCGCCCTACCCGATCGAAACCGTCGACATTGAAGATGTGCAGGGCGTCCGTACGGTCCGCATTCCCGAAAGCGGGCAAGAGGTGAAACTGATCCTCACAGGCGATCAGAACTTGGTCGATCTCAGCTACATTGTTCGTTGGAACATCAAGGATCTGGCCGACTTCAAATTCCGCCTTGTCGAGCCGATAGAAACCGTAAATGAGGCGGCCGAGGCCGCTATGCGCGCCGCGATTGCCGAAAAAGAGCTCAACGAAACCTTCACCGGTCAAGGGCGTGCTTCAATAGAGTTGGAAGTACGCGAACGGATGCAAGCAACGCTAGATGGCTATGAAGCCGGCATTCGTGTGCTGGGTGTCGAAGTCGAAAAGGCTGACCCGCCTGCACAGGTGGTCGATGCATTCCGCGACGTACAAGTTGCCGAACAGAATGCCGATGCCCTGCGCAACCAGGCTCAGGGTTATGCGCAGCAGGTGCTCGCCAACGCACAAGGTGAGGCGGAAGCATTCGACAAGGTTTATGCAGAATACCGCCTTGCCCCCGAAGTAACACGCCAGCGTATGTATTATGAGACGATGGAACGCATCCTGAGCCAGACCGACAAAACGGTCATCGAGGCGGATGGTGTCACACCCTATTTGCCATTGCCTGAATTGCGGCGGCGTAGCGCGCCACAGCCAGCGCCATTGAATCAAGGAGGCCAGTAATCATGGAAAACCTCTGGAACAACTATCGCGGCGCGGTGCTCTTTGCCGGTCTCGCCATCGTTGCATTTTTCTCGAGTGCTTACATTGTACCTGAAGAAGAGCAGGTCGTGATCATTCGGACGGGTGAACCCGTCGGTACAGTCAACACGCCCGGCGGAACCAAGAAAGCCGGACTATATCTGCGCATTCCATTCATCGAATCGGTTCGCCGAATCGAAAAACGCCTGCTTGATCTTGAGATGACCGATGAGGAAGTGCTGTCGAACGATCAGCAACGCTTGCTGGTCAATGCCTATGCGCGTTTCCGTATCACCGATCCCGTTAGAATGGTCGAGCGCGCGGGGACAACCGAAGGCGTTCGCAACGCTCTGGAACCTATCCTTAACTCGGTTCTGCGTCAGGAACTTGGCCGCCGGACATTCCAGGCAATGCTGACTGCCGAACGCGGCTCTGCGCTTGCCAATGTGCGGACCAATCTCGATCGTCAGGCGCGGCAATATGGAGCCGAGCTCGTCGATGTGCAGATCAAGCGAACCGATCTCCCCGAAGCGCCGCTGCAATCGGCATTCCGCCGGATGGAATCGGATCGTGAACGCGAAGCGCGTACCATTCGCGCCCAGGGTCAACGCGATGCGCGGATCATTCGCGCAGAGGCTGATGCAGAAGCCGCAAGGACTTATGCCAATGCATTCGGCAAAGATGCGCGCTTCTATGATTTCTACCGTGCTATGCAGAGTTACGAGCAAACCTTCGCCAAGCGTGAGAGTGGGCCACAAAACAGCATGGTTCTGTCGACCGACAATGAATATTTGCGGCAGTTCAGAGGACGCCGTTAGTCGTTCGTCGATAGGTTAAAGGTTGGGGCCGCCGCTGTTCAAACAGCGTTCAGCCGCGCTGGCCTTTTCTGGGGGCTGTTATTTTGGCGCTTTGCGCGCCCAATAGATGAAGAGGAACAAAAGGACGTGAAGCCTGTGCGATATGCTTATGGACTGACATCCGCGTTGCTGGTTGGCGGCGCAGCCATCTCCCTCATTGGTGGATACCCCGCCGGAGCCCAAGTGGCGCAGAATGACGACAGCAGAATGTCTAGCGTCACTCCGCGTGCCGGTGCTCCAGCGAGTTTCGCCGATTTGACCGAACAACTGCAGCCGGCTGTGGTCAATATTTCGACCCGTCAACGGATCGAAGTGCAGCAAAGCCGCAATCCATTCGCGGGGACGCCGCTCGAAGGAATGTTTGGCAATCGCCGACGCGGACAACCGGCCCAGCCGCAGACCCGTGAAGCCCAATCGCTCGGTTCGGGCTTCATTGTCACCGCCGACGGCTTTGTCGTGACCAATAACCACGTCGTCAGCCCAAATGGTCGCGGCACGGTTGAGGAAATCACCGTAACCATGCCTGATGGCACGGAATATGAAGCAGAGCTTGTGGGATCCGATGCTGCATCGGACCTGGCTGTGCTAAAAATCGACAACGGAACCGACTTCCCATTCGTGGAATTCGGCGATTCGTCTCAAGCGCGTGTGGGTGACTGGGTAGTCGCCATCGGCAACCCGTTTGGCCTTGGCGGAACGGTTACTTCGGGCATCGTTTCTTCGGTGCTGCGCAACACGGGCGGCGGTGCTTACGACCGCTATATTCAAACCGATGCGAGCATCAATCGCGGCAATTCGGGCGGGCCGCTGTTTGACATGCAGGGCAATGTGATCGGCATTAACAATGCGATCTTCTCGCCTACCGGCGGCAGCGTCGGCATTGGTTTTGCGATCCCCGCCGAAACCGCGGCACCGATTGTAGAGCAGCTGAAGAACGGTCTCGATATTGAACGTGGTTATCTCGGTGTAAGCATCCAACCTGTTGATGATGACCTTGCCGAGTCGCTAGGCTTGGAGAAGAATCGCGGCGAAATCGTTCAGATCGTCGAAGCCGACCAAGGCGCGGACAAGGCCGGCATCGAAGCCGGCGACATCGTCCTTTCGGTCGACGGCAATGAAGTAACGCCTGACCAGACACTGTCTTTCCTAGTCGCCAATATCAAGCCAGGGAATTCGGTTCCGATTGAATTGCTGCGCAATGGAGAGCGCCGCTCGGTTGACGCTACTGTAGGTAAACGGCCCACTGAAGAAGAGCTGCGCAACCGGCAGATGTTCAACAATGACGATGACGAGCCAGAGATGCCCGAGGAATCGCCTGACGATTCATTGATCATCGAAAAGCTTGGCATTCAAGTTGTCGAGATAAATGCTCAGATCACCCGTCAACTTGGCGTTGCAGCCGATACTGAGGGTCTTGCCATTCTACGTGTCGATCCAAACTCGGACGCCGCCCGCAAGGGTCTGCGCCGCCGCGACATCATTCTTACTGCCAACTACCAAGCCGTCAGCTCAATTGCTGACCTTGAGGCAGCGATCCGCGAAGCTGAAGCCGAAGATCGCGAGGCGGTGTTGCTAAGGTTCCGCCGTCCTGGTGGTCCTGCCGCCTATCGTGCGGTTCGCCTGCGGTAAATTGCTGAGATCATACAATGAAAGGGCCCCTTCGGATCAACCGATAGGGGCCTTTTCTTTGCCGACCGTCAGTTCACAGGCGGGGCTTGAGGAGGGTCAGGTGGAAGACCCCGATCGTCACTGCTCTCGCCCGTTGCCTGATTTAGGAAATCATCGCTTGCTGCCGCGGGTGCCGAGTTGCCGGGGACCTGCGGCCGCCGCGAGACGTCGACAGGGCCGCTACCGGGCTCTGTTTCGGGCACCTCGGGAACGGGCGGCGTTTCGGCTTCGCCAGGAACGCCGGGTTCGATCAGATTACCCTGCTCGTCAATGTAGTAATAGTCGTCGGGGTCGCCGAAATAGAATTCATCATCGGGTTCCAACTGCCATTCGGGCAGTTTCAATTCGGTGTTGAATTCCTCAACCGGGCGATCTTTGACTGCGTAACGCATATAGGCAGCAAAGGCCTGTGCCGGCGCGCGCCCACCCTGCAGACCGGCCACGCGCTTGGCGTCATCGCGGCCCATCCAAACGCCGGTGGTGATGCCGCTGGAAAAGCCGATAAACCAGCCATCTTTGTTCGACGAAGTTGTGCCGGTCTTACCCGCAACAGGGCGCCCAATTTGCGCCGCGCGGCCGGTTCCCGTGTTAACCGCGGTCTGGAGCAAATCGGTAATCCCTGCCGCCACATAATCCGGCACAAGTTTGGAGCTGCGCGCCTTCTCATGCTCGTAAATCGTTTCACCGTTCGCTGTCTTTACGCGGACAATGCCATAGGGCTCGACCGAATTTCCGCCTGCGGAAACAGCCGCAAAGGCCCGTGTCATATCGATCACGCGTGTCTCACTGCTGCCAAGCACCATCGACGGATAGGTCGATATCGGGGTCGTTATGCCAAAACGTTTTGCCATGCTGGCAACCGTGCCAAAGCCAACCTCGTTACCCAATTGCGCGGCGACAGTGTTCTTTGAATAGGCGAAGGCGGCGCGAACATCGATCTCACCGGCATAATTGCCGCCCGAATTCCGCGGGCTCCAACCATCGATCGTGACCGGCACATCCTTGACCCGATCCGCGGGCGTGTAACCGGCTTCTAAAGCGGCAAGATATACGAAAATCTTCCAGGCCGAACCCGGTTGGCGCACCGCGTCAGAGGCACGGTTGTAATTCGTCTCGACGTAGTCGGTCCCGCCGATCATCGCCAAAATCGCGCCATCGCGGTCTAGGCTGACCAAGGCGCCCTGCGCGCCATCGGGCGTATTCGACTTGATTGAAGCTGCAGCGGTGCGTTGCATGCCTACATCCAGGGTCGTCCACACCTCAATCGGCTCGAACGTTTCGGGCAACAGAAGATCGAGCTGCGGCAGCGCCCAATCGGTGAAGTAGCGTACCGAGTTCTGACCCCGGTCTTCTTTCAACTGCACAGTCGAAGGATCGACCGTTACGCTAGGATCGATCCGATCCTGTTCCTTCATCAAACGCAAAACAACTTGCGCACGGTCGACAGCAGCCTGCACGTCGGCGGTGGGCGAATAGCGTGATGGGGCTTTGACCAATCCTGCGATAATCGCCGCTTCTGCCGTGCTCAGCTCCGTAG
>Ga0316202_10001287_pt1 | contig 20065 bp, 17 predicted proteins | sample 3monrhotite_MG_FD_204934 | JGI IMG/M metagenome (GOLD analysis project Ga0316202, IMG submission 204934) | Microbial mat bacterial communities from mineral coupon in-situ incubated in ocean water Damariscotta River, Maine, United States -... | ecosystem: Environmental > Aquatic > Marine >... | reverse complement strand
AACCCCGCCTAGTTCATCACGCACCATCGGCAACATGGCAAGCTCCATGCTTGAATCTTCAACGACCATCAGGAGAACTCCCATGCGCCACTGGATCTACATTGTTACTTTTTTGATGGGGGCTACCACAGCAGCCATAGCCAGCGAGCAGAACATCGTTGCACCCGAACAGGTCGGCTTATCTTCTGAGCGCTTAGGCAACTTGGATCGCCTGATGAACAGCTATGTTGAGCAACAAAAAATTGGCGGTGCTGTCACTTTAGTGGCACGTCACGGCAAAATCGCCTACTTCAAAGCGGTTGGACTGGCCGATGTGGGTAAGCCGATGCAACAGGACACCATCTTTCGTGTCGTCTCCATGACCAAGCCTGTCACCAGCACCGCCATCATGCTGCTTTACGAAGAGGGCAAACTTCTGCTCTCTGACCCTGTGTCAAAGTACATTCCCGCATTTCGAAACCAGAAAGTATTGGTGGCTCAACCTGAAGGCGCTCCCTTCCCTTATAAACTGGAGCCCGTGAAGCGCGAAGTGCAGATTCGTGATCTTTTGGCGCACACTTCAGGCATTCTCTATCTCTTCCTCAACGATGTTTACCCCAATCCTACCCGCAACATGATCATTGAGATGTACAAAGAGGCTGGCATCACGGATGGCTTTTGTCGCCCTGATGAGTCCATCGGTGATATGGTGAAACGGCTGGGGCGTTTGCCTCTCTATGCTCAACCGGGTGAAGTGTGGGACTATGGATTGAACAGCGATGTGTTGGGTTATTTGGTAGAAGTGGTATCGGGCATGACGTTTGATGCCTTTGTGCAACAGCGTATTTTCAAACCATTGAAGATGAAGGATAGCTACTTTTACCTTCCCAAAGAGAAGCTGCCAAGGCTAGCTGCGGTGTGGAAAAGTGATTGGCACGGAAACCTTATCCGCGCCGATCAACACCCCATCATCTCTGGTGATTTATGTCTGAACCCCAGCGATGCCGAGGCATTATCGGGCGCTTACCTTTCGGGCGGTGCCAGCATGTTATCCACACCGTATGACTATTTTCGCTTTGCCCAGATGTTTCTGAACGGCGGACAGCTCGATGGGGTTCGCCTGCTCAGCCGAAAGAGTGTCGAGCTGATGACCGCCACCAACCACAGCGGCAAGCAAGATGCTGTCTTTTTACACAGCCACGGCTGGAAATTTGGTTTGGGTTTTGCCATTCAACAAGATCGCGAGCACGCCGTGGATAGCGGTAGCATCGGTAGTTATGAATGGGCGGGCATCTACTCCACCCGTTTTAGCATTGATCCCAAAGAGGAAAAAATCACCATCTTTATGAGTCAGACCACCCCATTTTCCCACCACTTTGAGCTCTGGGATAAAATTTTGGTGCAATCTGCCTCAGCCATTGCCGATTAGGAGAGAGTCATGCGTCACATCATCCCCCCCGCGTTTTTAACCTTCACCATGCTGCTTTTGCTACAAACATCCGCATGGGCCACTGGCCCGCGTGTCACCACTGCACTCTTCACCCCCGATGCCCATGCCATTCATGCACACGACTTCCCCCCCTATCTCTCCAATGAGGTGGTCGATGGTGGCCCTATCTCCGCCATCACCACCGAAGCTTTTCGACGCAGCAACCTTCAAGCTTCCATTCAGGTAGAACCGCTTCGCGGCATTGTGCGTTACTATTTAACCCAAGAGCACGCCTTCGCCATCATCGAGCACCACATGCAGTTCAGCGAAGCCGAAAAAAAGCAGCTCATTTTTATTCCATTGATGACCATCACCGAACATTACTTCTACTACAAGCCTCACCACCCCGATGGTTTTAACTGGCCAAACGATATCCATGAACTCAAAGGCCGCACCTTGGGTTACCATGCCAGCGATGCACCACCTTTATGGCAGAAAGCGGGCATTCGCATCCAGTACGGACGCACAATCGACATGATGAAGCAGCTCAAAAATGGTGATGTTGATTTTATCAAAGCATCCAAACCCAGTATCCAGTGGCTCAGTGCGCACTACATGCCTGATGATCAAGCGAACTTCGTCACCATGGGGGATCACCATGATGATGAAGTCATCCAGATCGTTTTTAATCGCAATCATCCGCAAGGAGCAAGTGCGGCTGCGGCCTTTCAAAAAGCACTGGATGCCATGCACAACGATGGCACCTATCAACGGTTGCTCCAACAGCACACCCGCTCCACAACTGAAGTCCGCCATGACTTGGCGCATGTCGCACCATGACAACCTCAAGAGTGATCGCGCTGGCACTGCTGCTATGGCTAGCGCCCAGCCCTGCGGGAGCCTCCGATACCCTTCACCTCGATGCCAATGAATCGCCCCCGATCTGGTCGGCATCCATGCCTAATGGCGGCATGGGTGGCGAGATCATTCAGGCCATCGCCAAAGCAGCAGATCTTCATATTGTCATTGATTTCAAGCCACTCCAACGCATGATCGAAGATGATACCAACAATGACCTCGGCAACCCCTATTTTTTCCTGCACAATCAGTCATTCGCCGCCATCATTCCCATCGCGATCTACCATGTCTCTATTTTCTCTTATACCGCACCGTCACAAACACCACGCAGCCTCGATATTCACACCTTACAAGATTTGAAGGGCTACAAGGTTGGCATCTTAAAAGGCACGCTTGTCAACCGCTCCGCTTTCGAGCGTGCTGGTGTTGTGTTTGAAGAGAGTTACTCGCCCCAATCTATGTTCAAGAAGTTGGCAAAAGGTCGCATTGATCTGGTCATCGAGACCCATGTGGTGGGGAGGCAGATCATTCGTGATCTGTTTCCAGATGCACAAGAGCACTTCCATAGCACCACCCTACCTCACTCCGCCTCGCCCATCGCCATTCACATCGCCACCCAACAACCCCATGCACATCGCATCGCCGATGCACTCAAACGCGGCTTACAGCAGATCCGCGCATCGGGTGAGTATGGAAAAATCATCCAGCACTATGATTCTGACCCTGTATCCATCGACTACAACGAAGAGTTGGATCGTTTTTCTCACCTATACCATATGCAAGGATTATAACAATCATGCACAAGCTCTTAACCAGCATCAAAAGTAAAATCCTCGCCACAGTGATGCTTATCATGGGTATCGGCTTTGCCCTGTATGGCATCTTTTCCTACCAAGAGAGTGAAGAGGGGAGCCTTACCGTGCTGCAAGAGCGCTCTGAAATCGCCGCTCAACGTTTGGCCCAAAGCCTTGAGCTACCGCTATGGGAGCTATCTGAATCGTGGGTGGAGAGTACCGTGCTTTCTGAAATGACGGATAAGCGTGTCCATAGCATCTTTGTCTACGCCGATGATGGCCAACTGTTTCTCGGTCGAGCCAAACAGGGCGATTGGAAAATCACCCCATCCAGCGATGACCGCCCCGATGGGCACATCATGAGTCGTCATAATATCCTTCACCACGGTCAGATTATCGGCGCTGTCTGTGTGGATTTCACACCAAGATTCATGCAGGCCGCACTCAAGGAAAAGATGATCCGTGACCTTGCTTCACTCACCCTGTTGGCAGGCATCCTCACTTTTTCCCTCCTCGCCTTTCTCAATCGTACCATCGTGCGCCGCCTGCAAGATATATTGCAGGCATCTCAAGCCATTGCGGAGGGGGATTACAGTCAGACTTTGCATGTTCCCTATCAAGATGAGGTGGGACTTCTGGCGCAAGGCATCAATGAGATGAGCCGTCATATTCAGCATCGTGAAGCCGATCTCATCACAAGTGAGCGCCGTTTTCGCGCACTGGTGAACAATGCCGCCGATGCTTTTTTCTTTGTGGATACCGAACAGGGGCGCATCGTGGATGTGAACGACATCGCCTGTATCCGCCTAGGCTACAGCCGCAGTGAGCTATTAAGCATGACTGTGGTTGATATTCAAAAACATTTCAGCGTGAAGCAACTGAAAGCGATATTTGAGCGGATGCCGCAGGGCGGCATTCGCACCCTGCTTGGCGAGCATCAATGCAAGGATGGGAGCATCATTCCCGTTGAGGTTCAAATCACCTTGATTGAACAAAATCAGCACCGTTATGCCATTGCACTGGCACGCGATATTTCAGAACGGTTGAAAGCCGAAGAGAAAAACAGATTGCTCTCACGCGCTTTGGAGCAATCGGGTGAAGCGGTGGTGATTACCGATACCGAAGGGATGATTTTACACAGCAATCCTGCGTTCACATCCATCACAGGATACCCAGCCCATGAAGCTCTGCATCAAAAAGTCAGCATGTTGAAAAGTGGCAAACAAAACCAAGCGTTCTATGAGAACATGTGGGACACCATCATGCTGGGTAAAATCACCAACAAGAAAAAGAGTGGTATCCTTTACTCTGCCATGCTTACCATTTCACCTGTGCGCAATGAACAGCAAGAGATCATTCACTTTGTCGGTATTCAGCAAAGTTTAGAGAAGCTGGAAAAAATTGAAGCGCAATTCCATCAAGCGCAAAAGATGGAGGCCATCGGCACTTTGGTGGGAGGTATTGCGCACGACTTCAACAACACTCTGGCCGCCATTGTCGGCAATCTTTACTTGGCAAAAAAAGGAGCCTACGCGCTACCCGATGTGACCCAAAAACTCGATAGCATTGAGAAACTCTCCTTCTCGGCTGCTGCCACCATTCAGCAGCTGCTGGCCTTTTCCCGCCGTGGCATTGTCTCCATGAATCCGATCACCATCTCATCTTTTCTAAAAGAGACGGTGAAGCTCCAGCAAGTCTCGCTAAGCGAAAGCATCACTTTGAATCTCGACGTGCAAGATAGCACCATGCACGTGAATGGAGATATCAACCAGCTTCAACAAGTGTTGATGAACCTGATTAACAATGCGGCATATGCGTTGCAAGAGATCCAACAGCCAACGATTCACATTACACTGGCACATGTTCATGCTGATCGCGCTTTTCATCAAAAACATCCCGAGCTTAAGAGCGATGATTTTGCCTGTATCTCCGTCACCGATAATGGCACAGGCATCAAACCCGAAGATATGAAGCATATTTTTGAACCCTTTTTCACCACCAAAGAGGTCGGCAAGGGCACGGGTCTTGGCTTGGCGATGGTGTATGGTGCGATACAAACCCATGCTGGAGCCATTGACCTACAAAGCTCAACCGAAGAGCCATCGGGTACCAGCATGCGGGTTTATCTACCGCTTCTCACCACTTCGGATGATGAATCGCTAGCGAAAGAAGATAAAAGCATCATGGAGGGGCATGGTGAAACCATTTTGCTTGTTGATGATAATGAAGATATTTTGAACACCACACGCGATGTTCTGGAGGGGTTGAACTACCATGTTCTCACGGCGGAGGATGGTGTCGCTGCCATTGAAATCTACAGCCAGCATCACAGCAGCATCCGCTTGATGATTCTTGATGTGGTGATGCCACGCTTGGGTGGACCTGAAGCGCTCCTCGCCATTCGAAAAGAGTACCCCCATGCCAAGGCCATTTTTGCCACAGGTTACGACAAACTAAGCACCTTAAAGGCAGGGAAACTACACCTCAAAGAAACCATCATCAGCAAGCCTTTTGAGATTCATACCTTGAGCCAGCTCATTCAAACCCTATTGAAAAAACCATCACTTTGACCAAGCGGGATCCGAGGCATCTTGCCCTTGTGGCGTGATGGCTACAGGAGTACCGCCCCAGCTGGGCACACGATACAAGCGTCGCACACCATGATCTTCAGCCGAGTATAAAATCATCTGACCATTGGGCGACCATGTCGGTGATTCAATGGCATCACCTGTGGCCAGATAACGAAGATCCGTGCCATCCATGCGTGCCGTTGCCAGCGCAAATGCCCACTCTTTTTTGGTGATAAAGGCGATGCGATCGCCCTTGGGTGACCATGCTGGGGATGTGTTGTAATCGCCCGTCAAACTCACCTTCTCCGCCTCTCCGCCTTTCGCAAGCTTGCGAAAAATCTGTGGTGAACCTTCGCGATTGCTGGCAAAGGCAATCCATTGCCCATCCGGTGACCAAGTCGGCGTGGTATCAATACCGCTGTAGTGGGTGAGCTGTGTCCAACGGCGCTGCTGAATATCATAAAGGTGAATTTCAGAGTTTCCTGTCCATGAAAGGGTGGCGGCAATGGTTTGTCCATCGGGCGAAAATTCAGGCGTACTGTTTAACCCCTTGAAACTACCAAACACATCACGCTTGCCTGTGTGCAGATCAAAAATCTCCAAACGCGGACGGTTACCAACATAGGTATTCAAAGCAATGAAGCGACCATCGGGTGACCAATCGGGGGATAACAGAAGGGTAAAATTTCGCCCCACGGGTTGGCTGTTGAAGCCATCTTGATCCATGTAGATCAGATCCGACTGCGCTCCACGCTTGGTGACATAGACCAGATGACTCAAAAAATGCCCCGGTATTTTCAACACCGCTTGATAAATAAAATTCGAGATTTCATGCCCCAAATGTCTGAGCTGTGTGAGGTCTGCATGAAATGTCCTCTCGCCCAGCATGCTCTTTTGAAAGGGCTGGTGAATCTGAACATCCACGACCCACTCTCCTTCGCGTTGCTGAAACTTACCCAGCACCAACGTGTCGGTGCCGATGATACGCCAATCATCATACGCCACATGCTGAAAAGCCTCTTCAGGCGCCACCAGAAAGCCTATGGGATCTTGCATCACAAAGGATTGACTGGAGCTTAAATCCGCCGATATCACGCTATATAGAAGCTTCTGCTCCTCATGATCAGGGCTTGCATCGATCAGCAGAGCGAGGTTCAGCGGCTTGTAATCGGATTGATAAATATCAAATTCTACGGCATAACTTTGTTGCGCAAAAAGCAGGAATAATAACAAAAATATCTTCATGCCAAGCGTTCTAACAAGCGATAATATGTTTGCAACCCTTGGCCAACCCCTGCCATAGTCCGCCCCTCAATTCATACTGTGGGAGGTGGAAATGGATGCTTTGATCGGTCAGCTCAATGGGGTTTTGGCATCGCTTCTATTTTTTGATGTGATGCCAGGTGAAGGGGATATGCCCTTTATTGTCGCTTGGCTCATCATCGGTGGCATCTATCTCACCCTACGTTTTGGCTTTATCAATGTCCGCATGATGGGACACGCCTTTGCAGTGGTGCGTGGCCGCTATCAATCACCCAGTGATCGTGGCGAAGTCACCCCTTTTCAAGCCTTAACCACCGCACTCTCCGCCACCGTGGGATTGGGTAACATCGCAGGTGTCGCCATTGCCATCGGCATCGGTGGGCCAGGCGCAACTTTTTGGATGATTGTTGCAGGATTCTTTGGCATGACCGCCAAATTCACTGAAGTGACGCTGGCTCAGATGTATCGCGAGTTTCGCTCCGATGGCCACGTCATGGGCGGCGCAATGGAGTACCTCTCTAAAGGTTTTGCCGAAAACGGGATGCCAAGCTTGGGTAAAAAGCTGGCCGTTCTGTTTGCAATTCTCTGTATTTTTTCTTCGCTGGGTGGTGGCAATGCGTTTCAAATATCCCAAGCGATGGGAGCCGTGCAAGCCGAACTTCCCTTTTTCCAAACCTACCCGTGGGCGTTTGGCATCATCATGGCCTTGGCCGTGGGCACGGTGATTATTGGTGGCATTCGCCGCATTGCGCATGCCGCAGAAGCGATTGTCCCCGCCATGGTGTTGATCTACCTCTCCGCATGCCTATGGATTATTGGCACACATGCGAGCGAAGTTCCCGCGCTGTTTGGCTTGATTTTGCATGAAGCCTTTGCCCCTGCTGCCGTTGCAGGCGGCATCATTGGGGTGATCGTGCAAGGCTTCAAACGTGCCGCCTTCTCCAGTGAAGCGGGCATTGGTTCCGCAGCCATTGCTCACTCAGCTGCATCGGTGAAATACCCTGTTCGGCAAGGTATGGTCGCTCTCTATGAACCTTTTATTGATACCATCATCATCTGCACCATGACCGCGCTGGTGATCATCATCACAGGGGTTTATCAAGCTCCCGAATATGCTGAATTGATTGCAGGCAGCCACGGCGCAGCGCTCACATCCGCAGCCTTTGGTTCGGTGATTTCATGGTTTCCGATGGTGCTCTCCATCTCCGTGGTACTGTTTGCCTATAGCACGATGATTTCATGGTCGTACTATGGCGAACGCTGCTGGACGTATGTGTTGGGAGAGCGATTCTCCATGCTCTATCGCTTGCTGTTTGTAGGGGTGATTGTGCTGGCATCCATCACCAGCGCTGGAAACATTTTAGATTTTAGTGATCTGATGCTTTTGAGCATGGCTCTACCCAACTTGATCGCCTTGTACCTGCTGCAAGGCAAGGTGGCCGATGCGTTAAAAACATATCTGGAAAAGTTAAAAAGTGGGGCTTTGGATCAAGAGATTGGGAGAAATTGAATGGCATTAAAAATTACCGATGACTGCATCAATTGTGCCGTCTGCGAGCCTGAATGCCCCAATGAGGCTATTTTTGAAGGCGTAGAGATTTATGAGATTAACCCGAATCTCTGCACCGAATGTGTGGGGCATTTCGATGAGCCACAGTGTGTGTTGATCTGTCCTGTGGAGTGCATTCCAAAGGATCCAGCCCATGTGGAGAGCGAGGCGCAACTCACCCTCAAATACAAAAAACTGACAGGGCAGATTGCATGAGTCGCCTATTTGTGGTCTCGGGCCCTTCAGGGGTTGGAAAATCAAGCTTGTGTCATGCACTACTGGCGGATATGCCCAACCTTAACCTCTCCATCTCTTGCACCACCCGCCGCCCACGCCCTGGTGAGGAGGATGGTCGCGAGTATCACTTTTTAACGGTGGAAAACTTCAAGGCGCAACGCGATCAACATGCGTTTCTGGAGTGGGCGGAGGTGCACGGTAATTTTTATGGCACCCGCCAAAGTGATGTTGAAACAGTGCTGGCATCAGGTCGCGATGTGCTGCTGGAGATTGATTGGCAAGGAGCTGCGCAAGTGGCTGCTAAAATGCCCGAAACCGTGCGCATCTTTATTCTTCCCCCCTCCATCGAGAGCTTGAAAGAACGGCTAACGGCACGCGGGCAGGATGAGGATACTGTGGTGCAACAGCGCATTGCCGCCGCAGAAGCTGAAATAGCCCACGCAGGCGAAGCCCACCACAGCATTGTCAATCAACAGTTTACGGTGGCTTTAAGCGAACTAAAGGCACTGTTTGCATCGTGACTTTTGCATTCCCATTGCTATGCTCGGCGAAAAATTGGAGGTCATGTTTATGGCTCGTGTAACCGTTGAAGATTGCGTTCGCTACTATCCCAACCGCTTTGAAATGGTGGTATTGGCCGCCAAGCGCGCCCGTCAAGTTGTGGATGGCATGCCGCTTTTGCTGGATGATGCAGGCGATAAACCTGCTGTTCAGGCGCTTCGCGAAATGGGCGAAGGACACATGTCTTGGGAAACCCTTTTTGAAATGGATCAACAGGAAAACTTGCGTTTACAATCTCAATCCGACAGCTAAGCTCGCAACGACTCTGATAGAGAGGTCGTTATGAGTCGCATCTTTGAAATCACCGAAAAAATCCGCAGCTATGCCCCCAAAGCCGATATTAACCTTGTCAATCGTGCTTATGTTTTTGCTGCACAAGCCCATGCCGAACAGCGGCGCAGCTCAGGGGAGTTGTATATCACACACCCCTTGGCTGTTGCCGATATTCTCGCCAGCCTGCGCTTGGATGTCAGCACCATCGCGACAGGACTTTTGCACGATACGGTAGAAGATACACACATCACTTTGGATGACATTCGCACACGTTTTGGCGATGACATTGCTCATTTGGTCGATGGTGTCACCAAAATCGGACTCATTCAGTTCGACTCATCGGATCACAAAAAAGCAGAAAACTTTCGTAAAATGATTTTGGCAACCGCAAAGGATCTGCGGGTGTTGCTGGTCAAACTCGCCGATCGCATGCACAACATGCGCACCCTTGGCTTTGTCTCCGCAGAGAAAGCCAAGCGTGTCTCACAAGAGACAATGGAGATCTACGTTCCACTGGCGCACCGCTTGGGCATTCACTGGATCAAGCAAGAGATGGAGGACATCGCCTTCTCTCACATCGAACCTGAAGCCTATCGCCATGTCGTATCACTCTTAAAAGATAAACTTGAATTTTTTCAGCATACACAAGTGAAGCTTGAGCATATTTTACAAGAGGCGATGGCTCGCCAAGGCTTCAAAACCCAAGTACAAGGGCGGATGAAGCACCTCTTCAGCCTACATGAAAAAATGCAACACAAGCAGATCAGCTTCAACGAAATTTATGACATTGTCGCCTTTCGTTTGATTGTGGAGGATACCATCGCGTGTTACCACGCACTGGGGGTGATCCATAGTCTCTATCGCCCTGTACCAGGGCGCTTCAAAGATTATATCGCTCTGCCCAAACCCAATGGCTATCAATCGCTGCACACCTCCATCATCGGCCCTGAAAAGCATCGCATTGAGATTCAGATTCGCACCAAAGCGATGCACTATCATGCTGAAGATGGCATCGCCGCGCACTGGCTCTATAAAGGTGAGAAAGTCAACAATCAAGAGCAGCGAGACCTACTCTGGCTCAAACAGCTCACCGAACTGTTCCAAGAGGCTCAAAACCCCGCCGAATTCATGGAAAATGTTCGCCTCGATCTCTTTGTCCAAGAGGTGTTTGTGTTTAGTCGTGATGGCGACATTTACGCACTGCCGCGTGGCGCTCGCCCCCTTGATTTTGCCTATGCTGTGCACACAGATTTGGGGCACCACACCATCGGCGCACGCATCAACGGTGTCATGGTGGATCTACAAAGCAAACTGCACAATGGTGATCAAATTGAAATTTTGACCAGCCCCGATCAAGAACCTAGCCGAAAGTGGCTACAGTACGTTAAAACCTCCAAGGCACGCCAATCCATCCGCCACTACTACCGCAAACAAAGCGATGCAACGAGTCTGCGCATGGGTCAAAGTATTCTTCGCGAAGTGCTCCCCAATACACCATCCCAATCCCTCATCGCAGCACTCCATTGCAGCAGCGCCGAAGAGCTCACTATGAAACTCGGGCGCGGCGAGATTGATCTCGATCTTTTGCTTAATGCCAAAGAGGGCACACAGAAAAAGACACTCTCGCTTCAATCGCTGCAACACATCCGCTATGGCGCGGAGTGCTGCCACCCGATTCCAGGCGATCATGTGTTGGGACGGATTGTCAAAGGGCGCGGCATGGAGCTGCACTACCGTGACTGCATTCATGTCATGACAGAAGAGAGCAACTCATGGCTTGAAGTGCAATGGAAATCCGATGAGAATCGACTACACTCCACCGCCATTGAGGTTCAAACAGAGGATCTTCGCGGCATGTTGGCACAAGTGTCGGGCTGTATTTCCCAAGCTGAAGCCAACATCAACGATCTCAGCATGGAACAGCGCGCAGGTGAGATGACCCACATCCATATTCTCCTCTCCGTGCGTGATCGCATTCACCTTGCCAATGTTCTGCGTGGCCTGCGTATGCTTCCAGGTGTCATCCGTGTTTCCCGCAAAAATCATCTCAAACTCACCCCCCAACGCACCTCCCGTTTCGGCGATGTCCTGCTCGGAATGGTCGCCAAAGGGCGTCGCACGCTATTAAAATCCACCGAAAAATTCCGAGGAAAACCATGACGATTCAAACCATTCACTCTGAACATGCACCCAAAGCAGTCGGCCCCTACAGCCAAGCTATGACATACCAAAACACGCTCTACACATCGGGGCAAATTGGCCTCATTCCCGAAACTGGCGTGATGATTGCCGATGATGTCGAGACACAAGCCAAGCAGGTGATACAAAATCTTTCGGCCGTTCTGCAAGAAGCAGGTGCCAACACCCGTGACATCCTCAAGGTCAACATCTTTTTGATCGACATGGCTGACTTCCCTCTGGTGAATGCCATCTATGCCGACTGGCTCGGAGAGCATCGCCCCGCACGCGCAACTGTCGCTGTCGCCGCTCTGCCTTTGGGGGCAAAAATTGAAATGGATCTGATCGCACGCCTGCCGTAACAGTCTCATGTCTGAACACACGGTGTTGATTGTGGGCGCTGGGCTAGCTGGCTCGCTTCTGGCTTGGCGACTGCAACAGCACGGCACCCCCGTTCATCTGATTCACACGCCAACTTTTCACCCCGCTTCGCGTGTCGCTGCTGGCTTAATCAACCCAGTCACAGGTCAGCGGTTGGTCTTGCAAGAGCATGCCGAACAATTTCTAAAAGCGGCGCATGGCTGCTATCGCCAGCTGAGTCGCGACTTCGGCATCCCCTTTCTTTTTGAAAAAAAGATTCAACGTGGACTGAACAGTGAACGACTCAAAGCAGCATGGCGCAAGCGTCAAAGCGATGAAGCTTATACCCCCTATCTTTGCCCTGTTCCCGAAAGAGATGATCTCCTTTTACAGCATCACACAGGCTACCTTGATACCCACACCCTGCTCGATGCCCTCATCCATCATTTTCAAAGACAACATGCACTGAGCGAAACCCCGTTGGCATACCATGACCTTCACCACGCCACTTCCAGCATCCAGTGGCGCAACATCAAAGCATCCCGCATCGTGTTCTGCGAAGGGTGGCGCGGCCAACACAACCCTTGGTTTCAACACCTTCCTTTTCAGCCCGCCAAAGGCGATATTCTCGACCTTCACACCAGCACACCTCATCCTCACTGCATGATTCATCAAGGCGAGTGGCTCCTCCCCATGCACAATGGTCGCCTGCGGCTTGGTGCCACCTATGATACTCAACCACCTTGGGATGAGACACCCAGCAGCGATGCTGTCCAACTGCTACTCACGGCACTTCAAAAGATGCCTATTCGACTTCAAGATGTTCAAGTGATCCGTCATGAATCGGGGATTCGCCCCAACACACGCGACAAACACCCTTTCCTTGGCTTCCACCCCTTGCAGGCACGTATCGGCATATTCAATGGCTTTGGCTCCAAAGGTTCACTACTGATCCCATGGTATGCCGAGCAGATGGCTCAACACATCATGCATCATCACCCGTTGCCCCAAGAGGCGAACATTCAGAGGTTTTCATGCGTTTAACAGAACGGGTACACCAGCGATTATCGACACTCTTACAGGCCGGCGATATCGCCATTGATGCCACAGCTGGGAATGGTCACGACACACTTTTTCTCGCCCAACAAACAGGCCAGCAAGGTCATGTCTATGCCTTTGACATTCAACAACAGGCACTCGATCACACCAAACAGCGCATTCTCCAGCACACAAACCTTGCCCATGTCCATTATATTCATGCTGGGCATGAACGGATGCACCAACACATTCACCCATCCCATATCGGACAGATCAAAGCGATCACCTTTAACCTAGGCTACCTTCCAAAAGCCGACAAACAGCTGGTCACCACACCTCAAACAACGCTTCAAGCACTGCAACAATCCGCTCAACTCCTGGCAAAAGGCGGCATCATCTCCATCCTCGCTTATACCGCCCACGCGGGAGGGCGAGAAGAGTGTGATGCCATCAAAATATGGTTAGAAACATGCAGCACAGCATTCAACATTGAGGTGCATATTCCCGAAACAGGGCGAACCTCACCACCCGAACAGTTCTTCATTTACAAAGCATAAGTTCGCGCGCATACACGCTACCCCGCTATAAAACCACTCCTTTTGCATGGGCAAGCTCGCCTTTTTTCCTTTCCGCCGCTATGATGCCGCTGCATTAGGCGATTCATATAACCATTGGGAGAGAATTCATGTCTACAGTTGCTGATCTAAAGATCGACTTAGTGGAAGTTTGTGAAGCTGCAGCCCGTGCGTGCGCACCGTTTGTTGGCTCTGGACAAAAAGATGAGGGCGATGGACTGGCCGTTGATGCTATGCGCAAGCGCATCAACCAAGTCAATATGCGCGGCACCATTGTGATTGGTGAGGGTGCGAAAGATGAAGCACCGGCACTGTATGATGGTGAAAAAGTCGGCACAGGTCAGGGCATCGGCGTGGATATTGCTGTCGATCCGATTGAAGGCACCAACCTGTTTGCCAAAGATTCGCCTGGTTCGATTGTCACATTGGCCGCAGCACCTGAAGGCACCATGTATCAACCTGGTTCTTGTTTCTACATGGAAAAACAGGTCTACCCCAAAGCTGCACGCGGAAAAATTGATCCCGAAGCACCCGTAAACGTTCGTTTGCAACAGTTGGCCAAAGCGTTGGGCAAAGACATTTCTGAGCTGCGCGTGTTTGTTTTGGACAAACCACGCCATCAAGATTTGCTGAAAGAGATTTATGGCTGTGGTGCCAAAGTCCGTTTGGCGACTGATGGCGATGTCAACGGTGCCATTCAAGCCGTACTTAACATGGGCTCAGATGCTCTGTTCGGCATTGGCGGAACGCCTGAAGGGATCGTCACTGCATGTGCGGCACGCGCTATGGGTGCTGAAATGTTTGGTCGTATGGCACCGCAAAAAGATTTTGAAATCAAACTATGCGAAGAGGAAGGCATTGACACCAAGCGCATCATCACCCGCGATGAGCTGGTAACCTCCGATGACTGCATGTTTATTGCCACAGGTCTGACTTCAGGTGCTTATGTTCACCATGTCAAAGTCGGCAGTGACTCTGAAGGTCGCTACATGACCACCGATACGGTTGTTCTATCGGGCTCTGTCGGCAATATTCGCCGCGTTCAAACCACACTTCACATCTAAATCAGTATCACATCAAGGGAGAATAAGAGTATGAATAGCAATCGCAGACATCTAGCTAATGCCGTACGTGCATTGGCTATGGACGGTGTACAAAAAGCCAACTCAGGACATCCAGGTGCCCCTATGGGCATGGCCGACATCGCCGAAGTACTTTGGAACGACTACATGAAACACAACCCGACCAACCCGAAATGGGCGGATCGCGACCGTTTCATTCTTTCCAACGGTCATGGCTCCATGTTGATTTACTCCTTGTTGCACCTGACTGGCTATGACCTCGGCATCGAAGATCTGAAACAGTTCCGTCAACTGCACTCACGCACACCAGGTCATCCAGAGTATGGCTATGCACCTGGCGTTGAAACCACCACAGGACCTTTGGGTCAAGGCATCACCAACGGTGTAGGCATGGCTCTGGCTGAAAAAACTTTGGCCGCTCAGTTCAACAAGCCTGGTCACACCATTGTCGATCACAACACCTACGTTTTCTTGGGTGACGGCTGCTTGATGGAAGGCATTTCACACGAAGCATGCTCCTTGGCAGGCACACTCGGTTTGGGCAAACTGATCGCATTCTGGGATGACAATGGCATCTCCATTGATGGTCATGTTGAGGGCTGGTTCAGCGATGACACCCCAGGTCGTTTTGAAGCCTACGGCTGGCAGGTCATCCGCAATGTGGATGGACACAGCGCCGATGAAATCAAAGAAGCGATCGAAACTGCAAAAGCTGAACCCAACAAACCAACCATGATCTGCTGCAAAACCATCATCGGTTTTGGCTCTCCCAACAAGTCTGGATCACATGATTGTCATGGTGCAGCCTTGGGTGATGAAGAGATTGCATTGGTTCGTAAAGAGTTGGATTGGAACTATGCACCGTTTGAAATTCCTGCCGATGTTTATGCAGGCTGGGACAACAAAGAGGCGGGTGCTACCGCTGAGTCGGATTGGAACAGCCGTTTTGACGCTTATGCGGCAGAATTTCCAGCAGAAGCAGCTGAGTTCAAGCGCCGCGTGAATGGCGAATTGGCTGCCGATTGGGATGCAGGTGCGGATGCTTTCATCGCAGAAGTCGCGGCAAAAGGTGAAACCATCGCATCACGTAAGGCATCACAAAATGCCATTGAAGGCCTGGCAAAAATCACGCCTGAATTCTTGGGTGGCTCTGCCGATCTCGCTGGCTCTAACCTGACACTGTGGTCAGGGGCAAAACCTGTTTGTGAACACAACGATGGCAACTATGTCAACTATGGCGTGCGCGAATTCGGCATGACCGCGATGATCAATGGTATCTCTCTGCACGGCGGCTTTGTGGCTTATGGTGCAACCTTCTTGATGTTCTCTGAGTATGCCCGTAATGCCTTGCGTATGGCTGCACTGATGAAAGTCCAGAACATCGAAGTCTATACCCATGACTCCATCGGATTGGGTGAAGATGGCCCAACCCATCAACCTGTTGAGCAAACAGCGACCCTGCGCATGATTCCAAACATGGATGTATGGCGTCCATGCGATGCAGTTGAATCCGCAGTCTCTTGGAAAGTTGCGATCAAGAACACAACAGGCCCAAGCTCGTTGATCTTCTCACGTCAAAACTTGCCGCATCAAGCGCGTAATGCCGATCAAATTCAATTGATCGAACGTGGCGGCTATATCTTGAAAGATTGCGAAGGAACGCCTGATGTCATCGTGATTGCAACGGGTTCTGAAGTCTCTTTGGCGATGGCAGCAGCGGCAGCCTCGGACAAGAAAGTTCGCGTGGTTTCCATGCCTTCAACCAACGCTTTTGACAAACAAGATGCGGCCTACAAAGAGTCTGTACTGCCAGCTTCAGTCACTGCACGCGTATCCGTTGAAGCAGGTGTAACTGGCTTCTGGGCGAAGTACATTGGCTTAAATGGTAAAGCTGTCGGCATTGACACTTTCGGTGAAAGTGCGCCTGCAGGCGAGCTGTTCAAAATGTTCGGCATCACCACTGAAGCTGTAAGCGCTGCCATTAACGACGTCACCGCTTAAAACGTTTGCGGTCACCCTATGATGTCATAAAAATATCATAGGGTGACGCATTCTTATCATCTATACTACAAACAATTCACACGGAGAGGAGAGAAGCAATATGACAATTAAAATTGGTATCAATGGTTTTGGCCGTATTGGCCGTATGGCATTTCGTGCTATCGCAAAAGAGTTCACCGACATGGAAGTGGTCGCAATCAATGATTTGCTGGCACCTGATTACTTGGCCTACATGCTGAAGCATGATTCAGTTCACGGTCTGTTTGGTGGCGATGTTGCTGTGGATGGCAACAATCTGATTGTAGATGGAAAAACCATTCGCTTAACCGCTGAGCGTAACCCTGCTGATCTGAAGTGGGATGAAGTCGATGTGGACATTGTTCTTGAATGCACAGGCTTCTTCTTAACAGAAGAGTCTTGCCAAGCTCATATTGATGCTGGCGCGAAAAAAGTGGTTCAATCTGCACCATCGAAAGATGCCACCCCGATGTTCGTTTATGGTGTTAACCATGAAGAGTATGCAGGTCAAGCTATCAGCTCAGCTGCATCTTGCACCACCAACTGCTTGGCACCTTTGGCTAAAGTGATCAACGATAACTTCGGCATCAAACGTGGCTTGATGACAACCGTTCATGCTGCAACTGCAACACAGAAAACTGTGGATGGTCCTTCCAACAAAGATTGGCGCGGTGGTCGTGGCATTTTGGAAAACATCATCCCATCTTCAACGGGTGCTGCCAAAGCCGTAGGCATCGTGTTGCCAGAGTTGAATGGCAAGTTGACGGGTATGGCTTTCCGTGTACCCACATCGGATGTTTCTGTGGTTGATTTGACCGTTGAACTGGAAAAAGATGCCTCTTATGCGGACATCTGTGCAGCTGTGAAAACGGCTTCTGAAACACCAGGTATCGGTGATACTTTGGGCTATACTGATGAAAAAGTGGTATCAACCGACTTCCGTGGATGCAGCTACTCATCAATTTTTGATGCAGGTGCAGGCATTGCATTGGATGGCTCTTTTGTAAAACTGGTTGCATGGTATGACAATGAGTATGGTTATACTGCCAACATGATGCGTTTCGTGCGTCACGTCGCAGCAAACTAAACCTTTCAAGGGTGGGGTTGTTGCAATAGCAACCCCACGCTTGTCATTGCTGGCTTAGGAAAGTCAACAATGACAAGCGTTTTTATATCAAAAGAAGTGAGGGAGTAGAAAATGTCTGTAATTAAAATGACCGACCTTGATTTAGCTGGCAAGCGCGTTTTGATCCGTGAAGATCTCAATGTACCCATCAAAGATGGCAAAGTGACCTCTGATGCTCGCATCCGCGCATCTATGCCAACCATCGAACATGCTGCCAATGCTGGAGCCAAAGTCATGCTGATGTCTCACGTTGGTCGCCCAACAGAAGGCGAATTCAGTGAAGAAAACTCTCTGCAACCCGTGGCTGATCATCTTGCTTCTTTACTGGGCAAACCAGTTCGCCTCATTCGCGACTACCTTGATGGCGGCTTTGACGTTGCCGATGGTGAAGTGGTATTGCTGGAAAATGTTCGCTTCAACGTCGGCGAAGGTAAAAACAGCGATGAGCTTTCCAAAAAATATGCTGCACTGTGCGATATTTATGTGATGGATGCTTTCGGCACGGCGCATCGCGCTCAGGCTTCCACCCATGGTGCAGGCGTGTACGCTCCTGTTGCTTGTGCTGGACCTTTGTTGGCTGGCGAGTTGGAAGCACTTGGCAAAGCGTTGCATGAACCTGCTCGCCCGATGGTGGCGATTGTGGGTGGTTCTAAGGTTTCCACCAAGCTCACCGTTCTGGAATCGTTGTCTAAAATCGTCGATCAGCTGGTTGTTGGCGGCGGCATTGCCAACACGTTTATCGCTGCGGCTGGACTGCCAGTTGGCAAGTCACTCTATGAAGCTGACCTCATTGATACCTGCAAAAAACTGACTGCTGATGCAGAAGCCAACGGTGGCAGCATTCCTGTACCGACCGACATCGTTTGTGCCAAGAAGTTTGCACCTGATGCTGAAGCAACCCTGAAGGCGGCGGATGCATGCCTCGAAGATGACATGATCTTCGACATTGGCCCTGACTCTGCTGCAGCCTTGGCTGAGATCATTAAAAATGCAGGCACCATCGTCTGGAATGGCCCTGTCGGCGTGTTTGAATTCGATCAATTTGGCGAAGGCACCAAAGCCATCTCTTTGGCTATCGCTGAATCCAAGGCTTTTTCGATTGCGGGCGGTGGTGACACCTTGGCCGCTGTCGATAAATACAATATTGCAGATCAAGTATCGTATATTTCTACAGGCGGCGGAGCCTTCCTTGAATTTTTGGAAGGTAAAAAACTGCCTGCAGTCGCGATGTTAGAGGAGCGAGCTTCCAAGTGAACAACCATATTCGTAGAACAAAAATTGTAGCAACGATTGGTCCCGCATCTGAATCACCAGAGATGCTGGAGAAGATGATTGCCGCAGGTGTGAATGTCGTGCGATTGAACTTCTCGCACGGCACACCTGAAGAGCATCGCCAACGTGCCGATAATGTGCGCGCTGCTGCTGCAAAACTGGGTGTTGTTGTCGGCATTCTTGCTGACATGCAAGGGCCAAAAATTCGCTGTGGTAAGTTCAAACAGGGCAAAACCATGCTAACAGCGGGTCAAAAATTCATTCTTGATGCTGATCTTCCTTTGGCTGACGGTGATGATGAACGTGTCGGGTTGACCTACAAAGAGCTGGTGGGTGATGTTGAGCCTGGCGCTCGTTTGCTGCTGAACGATGGTCTTTTGGTCATGGATGTGGATGCCGTTGTCGGTCAGGAGATTCACTGTACCGTAGTGGTGGGTGGTGTTCTGTCGAACAACAAGGGCATCAACCGTGCGGGTGGCGGCCTTTCAGCGGAAGCACTCACTGAAAAAGACAAAGAAGATATCAAAACAGCCTGTGCCATCGGCATTGACTATATCGCCATCTCGTTTCCGCGTGATGGTAAAGATATGGAATATGCACGCTCACTGGTTCGTGCTGAAGGTAGCAATGCGGGTTTGGTTGCCAAAGTGGAGCGCGCTGAGGCTGTACTGGATGATAACCTTAAGGCAATCATGGAAGCATCCGATGCGGTCATGGTGGCGCGTGGTGATTTAGGCGTAGAGATTGGAGATGCTGCGGTTCCACCCGTACAGAAAAAAATGTTACGTATGGCTCCAAAGTATAACTGTCCAGTGATTGTTGCCACACAGATGATGGAATCGATGTGTGAAAATCCAATCCCAACCCGTGCGGAAGTGAATGACTGTGCCAATGCAGTACTG
>Ga0316202_10001285_pt1 | contig 20087 bp, 19 predicted proteins | sample 3monrhotite_MG_FD_204934 | JGI IMG/M metagenome (GOLD analysis project Ga0316202, IMG submission 204934) | Microbial mat bacterial communities from mineral coupon in-situ incubated in ocean water Damariscotta River, Maine, United States -... | ecosystem: Environmental > Aquatic > Marine >... | reverse complement strand
TTTCGCTATTGATTAAGGGGCGGACTTCATCAAAGGCGCTAAGGTCGCTGATTGGCCCAAAGGGGTCATTTCCCACAAGAAGCAAGCTGAGCAAATTTAAACGGGATAAATAGGACGCATCAATCCCTGTTTAAATATACACGTAGGTTTCACCAGTGATATATGCATATCATTTTAGACTTATTATTTCACCGATTTTGCGCATCATTTGTTGTGGCGAATAAGGTTTTGGTATGAACGCAGTTACCCCCATCATCTTTGCCTCGACGGCAGATTCTACGAGTCCTCTTCCCGTGACCATCAGGAACGGGGTCTTCATATCTTCGTCACGAATTTGTTCTAATAGCTCGAGTCCTGTTGCAATCGGCATATTCCAGTCAGAAATGATCAGGTCAAAAGCTTTCTCTGATTTTTCAATTTCTTGCCAAGCCGAAAGCCCGTCTGTGGTAAACGTGACATCATCAATCTTCATTGTTTTCAAGACGAGTTTAATGAGGTTTCTCCCCACTGGATCGTCTTCAGCGACCAGGACTCTTGCACTTTTTCCATGGTCGTTTTTCTTTTTTGATACACCAAGCATGTTTATTGCTCCTTTTCTATGTGTTGTGGGTCCTTATCAAAACAACAGCAAATGATTGTCACTTAAATGATCCTCTCTTCAGTAAGAGGAAGATTAACCATAAATGTTGCCCCCTCACCGAGGAGGCTCTCTACGCTTATAAAGCCGCCCGCCACTTCGATGATGCCGTAGGCGACAGACAGCCCAAGTCCCGTGCCCTTGCCGGGGGGCTTCGTGGTGAAAAAGGGATCAAACAAACGATTCAAAACGTCTGTTTCAATGCCGCTGCCGGTATCTGTCACAAAAACCTGGACGTAACTTCCCGGTACTGCCGTGGCGTGTTCCGTCAACTGGTCTTGGTTAAATTCAACCACCCTAGAGCCAACGGTCAATGTTCCTCCATCGGGCATAGCGTCATAGCCATTCATACAGATGTTGAGCACAACCTGGTGCAACTGGCTGGGATCCGCATTTATCAAGGCTGGTTGATCAGAAATTTCCATGTTCAATTTCTGATTTTCGCTTAACAAAGGTGTAAATAATGAACATATATCGTGAAGGACATCGGCAATATCAAAGACTAATTCGGTAGGGCGCATTTCTTGGGTGCGACTAAAGGCAAGCAGGTCATTCGTCAGTTTTGATGCCCTGTCAGCCGCCTTCTGGATCTCATCAAGGCATGATTTCACGGTTTCGGCGTCATTAACTTTAATCAACGCCATTTCGGTGAAGCCAACAACACCGACAAGGGCGTTTCTGAATTCATGGGCAATGCCCGCAGACAATTTTCCCACGGCTTCCATTTTTTGGGATTGCATAAGACCTTGTTCAGCTAATCGCCGTTTTGTGACGTTAGAGACGGACCCAGCCATGCGGTACGCGGTGCCATTTTCATCGCGCAAAGCCTTGCCTCTGTCGAGCACCCAAATGTACGTGCCTTGTTTGTTCGCGACCTGATACTCGCAAGAAAAATACGGGGTTTCACCTTTAAGGTGGGCGATTAAATGGGCCCGGTGGTTTTCCAGATGCTCAGGGTGAATATTATGCATCCACCCCTCGGCTGAAAGGACGTTTGTTTCCGGTTCGTAGTCCAACAAGTCCCTGAAACGGGGCGATGCATAAAGGGTGTTATTGATGATATCCCAATCATATATGGCATCTCGCACGCCCTCCATGACAAGGGCATAACGTTTTTCACTTATGGCCAGTTCAGAAGTGCGCTCGGCGACTGTTTTCTCTAGGTTATCATTAGCTTCCTTGAGTATATGTTCTGCCTCTCGCAGCGCCTCCTCAGTTTGCTTTTGTCCGGTAATATCGGTGCGTATGGCAATGTATTTGAAAGGCTTCCCATGTTCATTCAAGAACGGAACTATTGTGGCAGCGACCCAATAATGGCCACCATCTTTTCTTAAATTCTTGATGTCGCTGCGCCACACCTTGCCGTTTGAAACGGTCTTCCACAAGTCAGCATAAAACGCCTGTGAATGCTCACCGCTTTTCAAAACATTGTGGTTCTTACCCAGTAATTCCTCGTAGGAATAACCGCTGATTTCGCAAAATTTATCGTTAACGTATGTGATGTCTCCCTTAATATCCGTACTACAAACAATGGCGTGTTCATCAAGGGCAAATTTCTGAAAGTTCAGTTCTATGACGTTCTGCTTGAACACCTCTAATGTTTTGGCCATATCGCCAATTTCGTCTTCGCGGGCTAAATCAGTGATTTCAACCTGAGTGTCGCCATCGGCCAGCCTTTTCATGATCCCCGTCATTCTGCTGATGGGGCCACTTGCCATGCGATTTAATAGAAAAATACTGAGGCCGGAACCAAGTGTTGACGTCAAGATGAGTATGATGATTGCTGTCTTCACAATGTCGATGAAGTCGGACCATAGTTCTTTGACGGACAAGGCAATGGAGTAAGCGCCTATGACGTCGCCATTTTTCATCCCCATTTTCTTGCCATGGCATTCAAAGCATTTTTCGTGGGCAGCATCCCCCTGACCCAAAATTATCGGTACGCTGAGACGGAAAACTTCATCTTCTAACATGCGGCCAACGGTCATGCCGGTATCAATGGCCTCACGGTCTAGAGCGTCTTTGGGGGCCTCATTGTCCTGATACCCCATTTTTCGCTGGAATGTGAGAACTTTGGGGCCCATTGATACCCACAAAGACAAGCGACTTATATTTTTGCTAAGCTGTGCCAGTGTACCATCCATAGTAGCAATAACAGGATCGTTATCCAGGGTGGTTCCCCGGTTGAGCATGGATTGGATGTGCATAGCCTGAAATATGTCGAGAGAGTTCTCTGCTTCATTACGGATTTCGTTTTTGAAGCTGATGTAACCCTGCACAACTAAGGCTGCGGTGCTAATAAGCATCGCGACGAAGAAGAACATGAAAACGCTTGCGCTGATTTTAGTGCTTAATCGCATTGATCTATACATAACTTTTGACATGCTCCAAATGTTCTTCCTTAACGGAGACACCTGTATCGAAATGTCTCAGTTTGAGAAAAAGCAAAACCCCAGCCCTTAGATAACGCCCCCGTTTCTGCGCACATCCTTGTCGACAACAATTTTACGAACCTTGGTCCCTGTAATTACAGTTCAACGAACGATCGTAAAATAGGTCGCATAAATTGTAACAGTATATTAATTTTTTCATATATACCAAATAGATTAGATTAGATTAATTCCAATGCGTATTTTTCTAAGTCAGTGCATAATGCAGTCGAAGCAGGCTTATTCCTCTTGCCACCAGCCAATATCGGGACAACATTTACGTTTCAAAGGGCAGACGTAGACGTCACCATTAAAAAAGCCCCGGTTCCTGAAGGAGCCGGGGCTTTTTATGGACACGTATAGTTGCGGAATTGATTTAGGAGCAGGCTTTATAGAGAAGCGGCTTAAGGTCTTAAGGAGACCCTGAACGGTCTTTTCCAAACACACCCCATTGAAGCAGCAGCTTGCCCAGACTTTCCGTGAAGTCTTTCTGCTTTTCGATCACGCAGACGTTGTCGGGGAGGTTCTGTAGATGCTCATCATTCTCTTTATAACTGGTCAGCAATATAATGTTTATGTTGGATAACTTTTTAACAGTGAAGAACATATTGCACAGTTCGCGTCCATCAAAAGGCACCATATCATAATCAATGATCACTATTTGGGGCGTAATGTCGACAGCAGCGGATAGGGCCTCAATGCTATCATACGCCCGCATAACGCGGAATCCGCACGACAGCAATTTTTTGGCGACCAATTTCCGTTGTAGTCCTGGCAACATCACCAAAAGCATGTTTACGTCGTACTCTTGTTGAGCACTGAACGTTGCGAGGCGGCCGGTGGGCAGGGTGCTGAACAGGCTCTGTGGGTCGTCTTGAGCAACAGACTCGCCCGTCTCAATTAAATCCACCATTAGGCCTATATATGCGCCAATATCTGCAATGTTAGTTGCCCGAATGTCATCTACATTTTTTAGATAATCCTCTAACATATGCGCGACCCGACCCGTGAGGGGAAACCCAAACGTGGCGCCTTGGCCTTTGATGTTGTGGATGTTGCGTTGGATACAAAGCAGTTCTTCGTTTACATCACTCTGACCACCGCTGAGCCGATCAAGATTTCTTTCGATCTCTTCGAGCTGATCGCTCGTCGTTTCAATAAATTCTTGGCGCAACCGGACCAGAATCCCATCTGTTTTATTATCTTCGTCAGGCATAGGCGAAAGTTCTCTTAAGGTTTGGATAAAACATTTATTTAAACCAATTCCAATAACATGGCTACTGTAAGAAAATGTGGCTGCTATTCGGTAGAAGGTGGTCTTGAAGAGTTGGGTAAATGAAGGCCGCTCGACTTTGAAAAGAGGGCCTTCCCTATTGTTAGCGTGGTGTGACGATCTCTGGTCCCATCAGCGAATAGGGCAACCAGGTCGACATGGCGGGGATGTAGGTGACCAAAATCAGGAACACGAACAGCACGGCGACGAACGGCAGGGCGGCTTTAACCACCTGAATCAGACTCATCCCGGTAATGCCAGACGTCACGAACAAATTGAGACCAATCGGTGGCGTGATCATGCCGATTTCCATGTTCACCACCATGATGATGCCCAAATGAATAGGGTCAACGCCCAGTTCCATGCCAATGGGGAACAGAACCGGGGCGACAATCATCAACAACCCCGAGGGTTCCATAAACTGTCCACCCAACAACAACAACAGGTTCACGGCAACCAAGAAGGTAAACCAATTAAAGCCCATACCGACCATCCATTCGGTGATGATCTGAGGGATGCGTTCCGACGTCAATACATGGGCGAACAGCAGGGCGTTCACAATGATAAACATCAGCATGATGATGGTTTTTGATGAATCCACCAACACCTTGCGCGTGTCGTCATGGGTCAGCGCCGGAAAAAACTTAACGGTGATCAGACGCAAATTGTGTCCCCACACCGGAAGGCCAAACAGAAAGGCCAGTGGATTGTTTAGGCCTTTTTTATAAGGATAACCAAACAAGATGATCGCCACCGGAACCAAGCCCAACAGAGCCCGCGCGGCCAATGGCGTTTCGCGGGCTATGAAAAAGGATAAAATCAACCACACGAAATAAAAGGACACCGCATAAACAGAGGCATAAAACCCGACAATAACGTGGTTTGACACGCCCTCTGGCACCCAGGTTACGCCTTTGAGCGGCCCCATATCGCGGTAAACAAACAAGGCTATGCCACAGGCATAAACGGCCGCCACGGCGGCGGCTTCGGTGGGTGTGAAGACACCGCCGTAAATGCCGCCGATGATGATGATGATGAGAAACAGGCCCCAACCTGCGTCTTTGGCACCTTCAAGAAATTCTGAAAACCCAAGCCATTCCCCGGCGGGCAGGTTTTTGATGCGCGCCATGACATAAATGGCAACCATCAACATCAATCCCGCCACGATACCCGGCACCACACCAGCCAAAAACATCCGACCGACCGATACGTCAGTGGCGGCGGCGTAAACCACCATGACGATGGACGGCGGAATCAAGATGCCCAGTGTGCCCGCGTTGGCAATGATGCCAGCGGCAAATTCTTTGGTGTATCCCACTTGGCGCATACCGACGATGGCGATCGAGCCAATGGCGACCACGGTGGCGGGTGACGATCCTGACAAGGCGGCGAACAACATACACGCGAGCACACTCGCCATGGCAAGACCACCGCGAAAATGCCCGACGGTCGAGATGGCAAAACGAATGATGCGTTTCGCCACGCCGCCTGTCGACATGAACGACGAGGCGAGGATAAAGAAGGGGATGGCCAATAGGGTATAGTTCTGCGAAGCCGTAAATAACTGCAGCGCAACCGAAGACATAGAGTCGGTGGAAAAGAACGCGATCACAATCATGCTGGACAGACCCAGCGACACGGCAATGGGTACGCCTAGGAACAACAGGCTGATAACCATGATGAAAAGAATGATGCCTTCCATGGAGTGTCCCTAGTCTTTTAAAATGTTTACGTTTTCAGCCACCAGCTCTTCAGCTTCATGACTGGCAACGATCAGTTCGCGGTCACCACGCCAGATTTGCGCGAAGGCCTGTAAACAACGGTAGACCATGAGCGCTAAGCCTAACGGCAACATGATATACGCCACCCAACGATGCACCCGCGCTTGGACGCTGAACAGGCCCTGAAACCATTCTGGATAGCGTAAATCTTCAAGTCCAATACCAAGCTTGAAGAACTTCGACCAATACACAATGGCCCCGCCATGGGTTTCGGCCCCAAAAACCTGCAACCAATCGGCGGACAGCAACAGCACGCCATACAACACGCCGCACACGGCGCCAAACAGCGCCGCGATTTTAAACAGGGGTTTTGGTAATAAACGGATCAGCGCATCGACGCCCAAATGGGACCCGTTTTTGATGCCGTAACTCATGCCAAACAAGATCATCCAGGCAAATAAGATCCGGGTAAATTCAAGGGCTCCGCCCCATCCGGTGTTGAAGCCGTAGCGGGCGATGACCTGACCGAAGGAAACAAGGGTAATGGTGGCCAGCAAGGTGGCGAGGATATTTTCCTCTGTCCGTTGAACCAAACCGGGCCACATGCGTTCTGTAAAGAACAACAGGCCCAGCATCACAAGGATCACAATCAAGATTGCCAAAGCGATTTCCCCATTCGTTTAGATCAAGCGAAACTCAGACTTAAAACACCCTCGTTCAAGCCTGAAATGGGCTGAACGAGGGTGGCCTTAAGACGTTTAGTGATTAGAGGAAACAGCAGCGTCGATGATGTCTTTGCCGATGTCGCCTTCAAAACGATCCCAAACGGGTTTCATGGTGTCGACCCAGACTTTGCGTTGAGCCGGGGTGAGTTCACGAATGGTGCCGCCTGCTTTGAGGATGTTGCCACGATTCATGGATTCTTTGGCACCCACTTTTGCGTTGGCAGCTAAGGTCACTTCTTCGGTAATTTTAAGGAATTGATCACGCACGTTCGCCGGAAGACTGTCCAACCATTCCGTAGAGGTCACAAGCAGATAGGCCAAAACCTGGTGGTTGGTTTCGGTCACACCGTCTTGAACTTCAAAGAATTTTTTGGTGTAGATATTGGACCAAGAATTTTCCTGACCATCAACAACGCCCGTTTGCAACGCGCCATAGACTTCTTTAAAGGCCAATTTCTGAGCCGAACCACCCATGGCTTCGATCATGGCGACCGCCACGTCTGAGGTTTGGACGCGGAACTTAAGACCCTTGGCATCCGTTGGCACGTTGAGCGGTTTGTTCCCTGTGAACTGCTTGAGGCCAGAGAACCAATAGCCAAGCCCTTGATAGCCACTACCAGACGCAGCTCCCAAAAGCGTCTTGCCGGTTTTGCCCGTGGTGAATTTGTCAAAAGCAGCTTGCTTAGAGAACATAAATGGCAAGTCAAAAACGCGATATTTTAAGGTATACGCTTCAAACTTAGACAGGGACGGAGCGGCGAGCTGAACATCACCCAGCAGCAAGGCTTCCATCACTTTGTTGTCATTGTACAGCGTGGAGTTCGGAAAAACCTCCATGCAAGCTGTACCATTCATTTCAGCGTTCACACGTTTTGCCAACAGGGTCGAAGCATCCCCTTTGGGGTGTCCGGTTGCGGCAACAACGTGAGAAAACTTAATAACAATTTCGCCTTTATCACAGTTGGCGAGGGCACCAACCGTTGAAGATACAAAAATGCCGGCGGCAATGGCGGCAATACTGGCAATACGCATAGCTTAAAGTCTCCCATTTTTTTTTGTTATGTGTCAAAAATTTTACATGACAGCCTTAGTAATATTGAGTGTAACGCAATGGATACAAGGTGCAATGTGTTTTCTAATTGTCTTCTCCGTGGCCCGTGGCTGTCTCAGAGTCTCCAACACTGGCTCTTCTTTTTTTTGCGTGCTACAGTCCAAAATACATTTGTTCAGAGGGTGTTGCCGTGGTTGAAGATATGAAAACTAAAGACCTGCTCAGAGCCGCAGAGGTCCAGATTGTTCAGATGCAAAAGGATCTGCAGGGTCAAGACGCCTTTGTTAATGAGCTGATGGAGGCGCAAAAATTAGAGGCAGCAGAACTGGTGCGTCTAACCGAGCAGGTGTGGAAGCTGGAAGCTGCACTTGAAGACGTTTCTGCAGAGCGTGACGATGTCCGCTTGTTGTTGATGGGGCTTCGTGAAGACATGGTGAAAATCCGCGACGTTGCCGCCGAGACCTTAAAGTCAGCCACCGACAAAAATTCTCTTTTGAATATGGCGGTTAAGTTTTACGATGTGAAAACGCTGGCCGACAGCGTGAGGTTTATCAAAAACGACTGATGGTTCAGTGCCGTTTTTGGGCGAAAAGGTGGGGCATGAAGCGTGTACTTGGTTTGTTGGTTGTGGTCGTGTTGGTGGGTTGGCACACCAAAGCTGGGGCGCAAATCACGATCTCAAAACCAAACTATGAACCTGTCACCGAATTTTCCAATGATGACTTCGCATGGTCGCTTGAAAAAGGTACCGGGGTCATTGCTGGGCAAGGCTATTTAAAAACCGAAGGCGGCTTTATTCAAACTGCCGTTGGCGAAGAGGTGGCGTTGATTCCCAAAACCGCCTATACCGATGAAATCGTCAACACCACACGTACCGACGATTTTTTCGAGCAATATACCAATGTCAACAAACACATAGATTACAATCAATATCGGCGACAGCAAACCGCCGATGAAAAGGGGCGCTTTCGTTTTGAAGGCCTAGCAGCGGGGACGTATTACATCGTCACACGGGTGATCTGGTATACCCGCGACCAAAACAGCAAAGTGTCGTTACATGGCGGTTTGTTGTGGGGCCAAATTCAGATTGGCGAAGGTGAAGTGCGCGAAAATGTAAAGCTTAACAGCATCACCGAGATCGCGAACTAAGATGCCTGATATCCTTACATGCCCCAACTGTGGCAAGACCTACCGCTGTAACCCCGAGGGCGATTGTTGGTGTAAAGCCTATCCGCCCGTAAAAATACCAAGCGCTCTGCAAAGTGACATCTGTCTATGTTCGTGTCAGCTTGATAAATTACAGGCCGACGACAAAGGCTATACCGACAAGGATTAGGCCTGTTCGCGCTTAACGGCCTGGACCATGGTTTCCAAGACGTTTAAAAATTGCGAGCGATCTTGTTTGGAAAACGGTCGGGGGCCTCCGGTGATTGTGCCCGTTTCTCGTAAGTCCGTCATCAAATCGCGGGTCGCTAAGACCATGCCAATGGCATCTTCACTTATGGCCTGCCCATTGGGCCGTAACACGCGTGCTTCGGCTTTGATGCAGCGATCTGCCAACGGGATGTCGTTGGTGATGACAATGTCACCCGCTCCAATACGTTCGGCGATCCAATCATCCGCCGCATCTGCACCCGACGCCACCACCACCACGTCAACCAAGGGGCTAGGGTGCGGACGAATGCCCCCGTCACAGACCATGATGACCCGCATCTTGTGGCGCTCTGCAACCTTGATCGTTTCGTCTTTGACCGGACAAGCATCGGCGTCGATATAAATTTCTAACATTGTAATTCCTGTTTTTTCAAAGATATGCTAACACCTTATACATAATGACTTATGATTTTTTTAGCGCCCAGTTGCGCTTTATTGCCAACAAGACGGACCGGGAACCCGGTGACGTGGCCGATAAGCTAGATGCCCTTGAAAAGGTCATCCAAGAAATCGACAGCGGCGCGAACGCGTTTCATGTCCCAGCCTCTGATCTGCGCATCACGGCCCGTGCTTTGGCTGGCGTGGCTGGGCTTTTGCAACAACACATTTTACCAGAAGCCGTGGCGGCCGGACATGTGGCAGGCGAAGCACAAATTCGTTGGACCATTGAAACCTGCATGACAACGATGGCCAATTTAATGAGCCGTGCTGAACTTGATAAAGATGATTTAGGCCTAGACGTGGTGTTGCCGCCGGTGCCACCGAACTGGGCCTGAGGCTTCAGGGCATGTCATAAAACTTCAACATTTTATGGATAGCCTTTTTTGGGTAAGGCTCTATCGTAACGGGCATACATGAATTAAACTGCGCAATCGTTCAGATTTGATAGGAGAGTATTACGTATGGCGATCCCCCCAAAGAAACCGATAACCCCTCGAAAAGCGCCCGTGCGCAAAACGGCGACTACGGCCACGACGGCCGCTAAAAAAGCGCCCGTGAGACGTACGCCTGCGAAGACAACGGCGGCCAAAACCACGACGGTGAGAAAAACCCCCGTGCGCAAAACGGCGACCACGACCGCAACGGCCGCTAAAAAAGCACCCGTGAGACGCGCGCCTGCGAAGACAACGGCGGCCAAAACCACGACGGTGAGAAAAACCCCGGTGCGCAAAACGGCGACCACGACCGCAACGGCCGCTAAAAAAGCACCCGTGAGACGCGCGCCTGCGAAGACAACGGCGGCCAAAACCACAACGGCGAGAAAAGCCCCGGTGCGCAAAACGGCGACCACGACCGCAACGGCCGCTAAAAAAGCGCCCGTAAGACGCGCGCCTGCGAAGACAACAGCAGCCAAAACCACGACGGTGAGAAAAGCCCCCGTGCGTAAAGCTCTGATTGAAACCACGCCTGTTATCGTTCCTATCGTCCAAACAATTTCTGCAAAAGAAGCAGCAGATATTGCGGATGCTAAAAAGAAAATGAAAGCGAAGTTGAAAATGGAAAAGAAAGCCGCGAAGAAAGCCGCAGAAAAGAAAGCCGCTGCCAAGAAAGCGGCAGCGAAGAAGGCCGCTGCTAAAAAGGTAGCCGCTAAGAAAGCCGCCGCCAAGAAAGCTGCAGCGAAGAAAGCCGCTGCTAAAAAGGTAGCCGCTAAGAAAGCCGCTGCCAAGAAAGCGGCAGCGAAGAAAGCTGCCGCCAAGAAAGCCGCAGCGAAGAAAGCCGCCGCTAAAAAGGCTGCCGCCAAGAAAAAGGCAGCGAAGAAAGCCGCCGCTAAGAAAAAAACGGCGAAAAAGAAGAAAAAATAATTTTCATTGTTTCCGAATAATGAGGCTGTCCCAGCAAAAGCTGTGGACGGCCTCAATTCTTTTTATTAGCATATTATGATATGTAGGGATCAAAGTTGCGATGGGGGCGTTGTCTTAGTATCTGACCCATAACAATAGGTGTTTCGCATGTTTTTTCGCAAGTTACGCTCCTTCCCCCGCCTGCTGTCGTATATTTTCTCCGGCCTTCTGATCGGAGCCTATGGCTTGTCAGTGGTCTCCGTATCTGGGGCCACCGCCGCCACGGCTGTGCTGATTGGTAAGGTGGACAGCACCAAGGGAAAGGTTTGGGGCGAAACGGTTTGGAAAACCAAGTTTAACAAGGCCGTGGGCGATACCATCGCGAAAGATGAAGTCATCGCAACGGGCTATAAGTCTTCAACAACGATCACATTCATTGACCACACCATTATGAAACTGGGCGCAGATGCGAAGATTACCATTGATGAAATGGTTTATGATCCCCAAAACAGTCAGAATGGGAAAGTCGTTTTAAACTTAGGCGTTGGGGCGTTTTATTTTGTTTCCGGCAAGGTGGCAAAAGAGAACTATTCGATTATTACGCCCACCGCAACGATCGGTATTCGAGGCACAGAGCTTTTGATTAGTGTCAAAGCCAACGGCGCGACGTCTGTGGGCGTTGCCAAAGGTCGTGCCTATGTTCGCTCTCGTGATTCGGGTCGCTCATCGGAAATCAGCTTAGGCAGCACCGGGCACGTGGATGCGGAAGGTCGTGTGTCCGAACCCAGTGTCGGTGTAGACCTGACGGGTGATGACGATGTTGATGGCAATGTCGAAGGCGTGTCGGACTGGCAAGGCGAAGAGGGAGAGAAAAAGGGCGAGGATGTCAGCGAATTTTCCGACGACCAGCACGATGACCATAAAGAGAACAAAGACGGTGATCAAGGTGACGGAGAAGACGGCGGCGACAATGAAGGCCGTGAAAATGACGGCGAAAACAACAATGAAGGCGACGGCGATCAAAACGACGCAGAAAAATCAAAGAATGAAGAGGGTGATGGCGGAGAAGGAGAAGGAGAAGGAGAAGGAGAAGGTGACGGCGGAGAAGGAGAAGGTGATGGTGGAGAAGGCGAAGGTGACGGCGGAGAAGGCGACGGCGGTGATGGCGGTGATGGCGGCGACGGTGGCGACGGCGGCGACGGTGGCGACGGTGGCGGCGACGGCGGCGGTGACGGTGGCGGCGATGGTGGCGGCGACGGCGGCGGAGACGGTGGATCAGATGGCGGCGATAGTGGGGATGACTAATTTTCAAACTAGCCTGCGCCTGAATGAACGGTGATCTGAAATCGCCATTCTGAAAATTTTTATATCGTGATGTCTACCTTGACCTTTGAATTGGTCAAAGACAGGTGTTGCGTGGAAAAATAGCGAATAACATTACTGTTAATCCTCTTTTTATTATATGATTATAAGCAATTGCGGGTTTTAATAGGTAAAGTTATGACCGATACATATTTTAAATGGACAGAAGAATATTCCGTTGGTGTCAGGGTTCTTGATATCGACCACCAAGATCTTTTTCAGTTGGTCAACGACCTTCATCGTTCAATCGAACAGAATGAGGGACAAAAACATCTTACTGTTTTGGTCCAGTCTTTGATCAAATATGCGCATGAACATTTTGAACGTGAAGAACACATCATGTCTGAATATAAATGCCCTGATCTGTTGGGACATCAACAACATCATCAAGAATTTCTCCGTATAATTTATGCCATACGTATTGTACTGAGTGTGCAGCCCGGAAGCATCTCGCCAACCAAACTTCTGCATTTTTTGACCAACTGGTTGAAACATCATGTCATGGGAGATGACCAAAAATATGCGCCTTACATAACGGCAGGCTATGGTCGTCGTGACATTGATTTTACAGACCCGATTTCGCGAGCAAAAGATTCTGAAGATTGTTCGGAAATGGAGGATCAAATCATCACAGTTCAAGTTAATATTCCCGTCTCAAAAGCTCAAGCCTTAAGGCGGTGTGCCTTGCTTCTCCGTCAAGACAACGATACCTCTCTTGATATTTTGAAACTGGTCGATCCGCTTTCTTCTATGACGGAACAAGAAGCCTTGACGATCACAAGTATCGCTTTAGCTTAGGTGTTGTAACGTACATTGAGGACATCAAGAATGTGAACCTCGCACTCCTGTCTCGTTTACAAGCTCATATGCAAATGTCTCTTATCAGACCAACAGCAACCTGTTAGTCTCCCCGCCATGACAAATCCAACATCATCTCCGTCTGGCTTTTATCAATGTGTGTGGCCCTTGGTGCGTCTTCTGGATGCAGAATTTTCCCATGGCTTAGCAGTGCGGGCTTTGGAAATGGGTGTGGTGCCGAAACCGACCCAAGTGTCTGCATCGGTTTTGTCGCAAACCTTATGGGGGCTGAATTTTCCCAATCCCGTCGGCCTTGCCGCTGGGTTTGACAAGGATGCGCGGGTTCATGGGCAAATGTTGGACCAGGGGTTCGGTTTCGTTGAAGTTGGCTCCATCACGCCCCAGCCGCAACCCGGCAATCCCAAGCCGCGCTTGTTTCGTTTGGAACAAGACGGGGCGGTCATTAACCGTATGGGCTTTAATTCCGAAGGCCACGCAGCCTCTATTGCCCGCCTTCAAAAACGAGATCGTGGGCGCGGCATCGTTGGGGTCAATTTGGGCAAGAACAAATTGACCGAAGATGCGGCGGCAGATTACGAAATTGGGGCCCGTAACTTTGCCACCTTGGCTGATTTTATTGTCATCAATGTCTCGTCTCCCAACACGCCAGGCTTGCGGGCCTTGCAAGGCCCAGAAATTCTGCGAGAGCTGTTAACCCGCACTCAATTGGCCTTGAATGAAGCCAGCAAAGATAGCCTCACGCCCCCTTTGTTGTTGAAGATCGCCCCGGACTTAACCGATGAAGACAAGGCCGATATCTCTGCCGTGGCTTTGGAAACGGATATCGATGGCTTGATCGTCACCAACACCACCATTGAACGCCCAGATTCCTTGACCGCAAAACACAAAGCGGAAACCGGGGGCTTGAGCGGACGTCCTTTGTTTGACGCATCCACCCAAGTGTTGGCGGAAATTTATGCGGCCACCAAGGGGAAATTGCCGTTGATCGGTGTTGGCGGCATCGAAAACGGGCAGGGGGCTTATGAGAAAATTCTCGCCGGGGCCAGCCTGGTCGAACTGTACAGCGCCATGGTTTATCAAGGTCCAGGCATGGCAGCGCGCGTTAATCGTGAACTGGCCGAACGCTTGACGGCAGACGGGTTCGCCTCTGTCGCAGACGCGGTCGGTAAGGGATCACGTTAAACCCTAAACTGTTCACTAATGATGCGGTCTTCTAAATTGTGTTCGGGATCGAACAACAGAACGGGTTCAAGGGTCCGATCTTGGTGGATTTTGACCTGTTTAACGCGCCTGATTTCAGTCCCATCCGCAACCGCACTGACCAACCGTTGGCGGGGGTCTGAAATATCAAACGTCACCGTGGCCGTTCCGGGCAACAAAGCGCCCTTCCATTGCCGGGGGCGAAAGGCGCTGATTGGTGTTAAGGCCAACAGGTCCGCACCCAACGGCACAATGGGGCCATGGGCAGACAAATTATAAGCGGTGCTGCCGGCTGGTGTTGAGACCAAAACGCCATCGGCAATTAATTCTTCCATACGCAGTTGCCCGTCCACATGAATGCTGACTTTGGCGGCGAGCCGGGTTTGGCGCAACAGAGACACTTCGTTGATGGCCAAGGCATGGTGTTTTTTGCCGCTGGTGTCGACACATTCCATGCTTAACGGGTGCAAGGTGATGGGTTCGGCTCGCTCTAAACGTTTCAGGAGGCCGGATTCTTTGTAGGCATTCATCATGAAGCCGATGGAGCCTCTGTTGAGGCCAAAAATCGGAACCCCACGGTGGAGGTGTTTGTGGATCGAACGCAACATGAAGCCATCACCACCCAACACCACAATCACGTCCGCCTTTGAGGGCGGCACATGTTTATAGCGCGCTTTCAAGGCCGCCAAGGCATCTTGAGCCTGTTGTTGACGCGCCGCGACAAAGGCGATGGACTTAAATTTCATAGTGCAATCATCCACAACGTGTTGAATTTAGAGGGCAGTATAGCCAAACCTTAGCCGCCCGTCACGTTCATGTGTCGTTTTAGAGTTGTTGGTCCTTGATCGGGACTGATTTCAAACTCATGGCCTTTGGGCTTTAAGGTCAAGGCTTGGTCGATGGCGGAGTTTAACGCCACGCCAGACGGATCGCCACGCCACGCATCACGCAGATTGACCGAACTGTCTTGACCCAAGCACATATATAAGGTGCCGATGCAGGTTAGGCGCATCCGGTTACAGGTGTCGCAAAAATGTTCGCTCATCGGCGTGATAAAGCCCAGTTTTTGGCCGGTCTCAACCACGTCCACATAGCGCGAAGGCCCATTGGTGGTGTGTGAGCTTGGCTTGAACGTCCAGTCTTGTTCAAGGGCCGTGCGCACGTCCTCAAGGGCCACGTAGTGTTGGGTGCGGTCTCCACCGATGTCGCCCAAGGGCATGGTTTCGATCAAGGTCAGATCAAAACCTCGTTCGCCGCACCACCCCACCAACGCGCTGAGTTCACCCTCATTATGGCTCTTCAGCGCCACGGTGTTGATTTTGACCTTAAGGCCCGCTTGGTCGGCGGCGTCTAAGCCTTTTAACACTTGATCTAACCGCCCGCCCCGGGTGATGTCTGAAAACTTAACGGGGTCTATGGTGTCGAGCGAGACATTGATGCGCTGAACGCCCAAGGCTTTCAAGTCTGCCGCGTGCTTTGCCAATTGGCTGCCATTGGTGGTGAGGGTCAGTTCTGCCAAAGCCCCACTTTCTAAGTGCCGGGAAAAGCCTTTGATAAAATCCAAAAGGCCGCGCCGCATCAAAGGCTCGCCCCCGGTTAGGCGGATTTTACTTACGCCACGTTCAACAAACGTTGTACACACTTGATCCAGTTCTTCCAGACTCAACAGCTCCTTACGCGGTAAAAACGTCTGCGTTTCGGGCATACAATAAAAGCAGCGAAAATCACAACGGTCGGTGACCGAAACGCGCAGATACGATATGGAGCGGCCAAAGGTGTCTTGCATAAGCTTCATATAGGGCTTGAAGGTCTAAATGTCACGGCTTGGCGGTGGGAAAAAACAATTGCTGACCGTCAAGCTTAAAGCTGGCTATGGCCGATTGCCCTTCAACAGAGACCAACCAGTCAATAAAGGCTTGTCCGGCTTTGGCTTTGATGTGCGGGAATTTCTGCGGATTGACCAAAATGACCCCGTACGGATTGGCAAGTCTAGGATCGCCTTCAAAGACAATCTGTAGGTCCTTTTTGTTTTGAAAGGAAATCCAGGTGCCGCGATCCGATAGGCTATAGGCGCCCATAGCCTGAGCCATGTTCAAGGTCGCCCCCATACCGGCTCCGGCTTCTCTGTACCATGCCCCCGTTGGATTTATCTTTGCGGCTTGCCAAAGGCTTTGTTCGCGTTTGTGGGTGCCACTGTCATCACCGCGTGAAACAAAGGGACGTTGGTCTTTGGCAATGGCTTGAAACGCCGACACAGCATCCGAGCTGTGGGGCAGAGCCTTGGGGCCGATGACCACAAAGTCGTTCATCATCACATCATAACGTTTGACGCCAAAACCTTCAGCTACGAAAGCCTCTTCTGAAGGGCGGTGGTGGACCAGCAAGACGTCGGCATCACCATTTTTCGCGTTGCGTATGGCTTGCCCGGTGCCGACCGCCACCACATGCACATCAATACCGGTCTTTTTGCTGAACAGCGGCAAAATATGATCGAACAGCCCGGAATTTTGCGTCGAAGTGGTCGAGGCAACGGTGATAAAGTCTCGGGCCTCGGCGGTTGTGCTGAAAAGGCACAGCAGGGCGAAAAGCTTAAAATATTTGATCATCGGCTATGTTTGGGGTCTTTGCGCGCCCCTTCTCCTCGGTTCCACCACAAAAGTTCTCCCTTAACGAAGGCTTGGGCGAGATCATTTTGGGGTCGTTTGAAAAAATCAGTGGCGACAGATTGCTCCAGCAAACGGCCCCGATGCAAGAACAAAACCTCGTCACCAAGGCGTTTGGCTTGACCCAAATCATGGCTGGTCATGACGATTTTTGTGCCTTGGGCATGGATTGTGTTCACCAAGTCTTCGATTTGATGGGTTGCCGATGGATCTAAGCTGGCGGTCGGCTCGTCTAAAAACAACACATCCGGTCGCAGCGCCCAAGCCCTGGCAATGGCCAGGCGTTGTTGTTCGCCAAACGACAACACGCGGGCTTGGGTGTCGGACAGACGGCGCAGCCCGGTTTTGCTCAGCACATCGTCAACAATTTCGGCGCGTTCGGCTTTGTCCTTGCCCTGCAAAGACAAAGCATAATGAATGTTGGCCGCCACGGTGCGCCTGAGCATCACCGGGCGTTGAAACACCATGGCTTGATGCTGGGCGGCATCTGTCTTAGCCCACGTTATCAAGCCGCTAGAAGGTTTTATTAAGCCGTGGCACAGCCGCAACAACAAGCTTTTTCCCGCACCATTGGGGCCGACAATAAGGGTGCGCGACCCGCTCCTAAGCTCGAAACTCATGTCTTTGATTAGGGGCATAGCCTCTTTGTCTCCCTTGGCGGGAGCATTAAAACAAACTTTGGAAAACTTAAGCGGCAATACAGTCATGGTCTGCCCCTGTGCTGGCGGCGTTCTTTAAACAGATAGGCCGCAGCCCCAATGGCAATTGAGATGCTTAACAAAATTATGCCCAACGCCAAAGCCAGCGCCAAATTGCCTTTGCTGACTTCCAAGGCAATGGTCGTGGTCATAACGCGCGTGACGTGGTCGATGTTGCCACCGACCATCATCACCGCACCGACTTCGGCCGTGGCGCGACCAAATCCGGCCAGTACAATGGTCAATAAATGAAAACGTCCGTCTTGAATAAGCGTCGGCACGGCGCGCAGCCGTGAGCAGCCTAGCGACGTGAGTTGTTCACCATATTCGTCCCACAGGTCTTCAAAAACTTGCCGGGACAACGCCGCAAGAATGGGCGTGACCAGCACCACTTGGGCGATAATCATGGCCGTGGGGGTGTACAGCAGGCCAAAAACACCCAACGGTCCGGCTCGCGATAGCATTAAATACACGACCAGACCGACCACCACAGGCGGCAAACCCATCAAGGCGTTGAGCATAACCTGCACAGCGCCGCGTCCGGGGAAGGTAAACAACGCAACGCAAGCCCCCAACGGCACACCGATCAGAATGGCAATCAACACGGCGCTGAGGCTGACATACAGCGACAAGCCGACGATTTCTGCCAAGGCAGTATCCAGCGTCACGATCAAACCCATTGCCATGGACAGGGCTTCGGCCAATTCATTCATAGCCACAATCTAAGCCGTGTGTGTGACTCATGCAATCGGTTGAGCATATTTATGCAAGGGCCGCAAAAGCCTAAAAGTTGCAGGCGAAAGTGCTATAGTTTTCAACATAGAATCGGAGTCTTGTAATGAGGTAAGGAATGGTCGTTATGTTTCCTAAGGTTTGCCGTGCACCAGATACGCCCTCTATGGGGGGCTCTGAACAAGTCTTTATCGTTGCCAGTGGTGATGATGTGACGCTTCCCGAAGCTTTCGATCTTGCCAGCGCCACATTCGTTCCAGCAGGCCCCGATTTGATGATAACGGGTGCGGACGGCTCTGAAATCGTCATTGCCGATTACTTTATGGGCGAAACGCCGCCGGCTTTGATCGGTGCGGATGGTTATAGCGTTTCAGGTGAAGACGTTGCCTCGATGTCGGGCAATGATTTGGCCGTCGAGGCCCCCGTGCCGGCTGCCGATGCTCCGTCCCCTGAAGAGGGTTTGTCCGAAATCGAGGTTCCCGCCTCAGCCGAATCCCAAGATCCCATTGGGCGCGTGACTTCGTTGACAGGCGAAGTTTACGTTCTTCATGCCGACGGAACGCGAGAACTCTTGCACGCGGGAATGCCGTTGTTTGCCGGCGATGAAATTGAAACCGGCCTCGACTCAGGGCTGGGCATTTTGCTGATTGATGGGTCCTCGGTGTCCATGGCTGAAAATGGTCATTTGGTCTTAGACGAAGCGGTATTTGATCCCAGCACGCAACTCGGCAATGCCTCTTTGACCGTTCAGTCGGGTGTTTTTACCATCTTCTCCGAAGAAGCCTCGGTCTCGACGCCAGAAGGGAAAATCAGCGTTAAAGGGTCCCAATTTGGCGTTGACCTTTCGGGCAGCGGCGTAATTGTCGTGATGATGGAAACGTCGAGCGGAAAGACAGGGATGTTAACGTTCGCGAATGACGCGGGCATTCTCTCCATTCGCGGTGCCTATGAAAGTTTGATGGCGTCATCTATGACCAGCGAACCTGTTTTGAACCTTTCCTTTACCCACTCAACCTTGCTGGTGTCGTTTGGCGTGACCTTTGCCTTTTTGCCAACCGAAGTCAGTGCCGTTAATGATTACGGTCTCCATGCCGTCTTGGCAGAAACTCATATTGCCCCAGACGGCTTAGCTGGCTTTGATGCGGCCCCCAGCGATGATGTGTTGGTTGATGGGGATGGGGAAACGATTGCGGGCTTTGATACGGCCTCCGGTGACGTGACCGCACCAGAAGATATGGTGTTTACAGAAACCGTCGAAGCCATGGATGTCGCGGAAAACATTGCCGCCGCCGCCTTGGGTGAAATCGAAGTTACCCCTTCACCTGTCACCGACCTCAACACCACGGACTTAGAACCTGAAACTGTCGTTGAACCAGAGCCTGAGCCAGAACCCGAGCCAGAACCCGAGCCGGAACCTGAGCCGGAACCTGAGCCGGAACCCGAGCCAGAACCTGAGCCGGAACCCGAGCCGGAACCCGAGCCAGAACCAGAGCCAGAACCGGAGCCGGAACCAGAGCCGGAACCCGAGCCAGAACCCGAGCCGGAACCGGAGCCGGAACCCG
>Ga0316202_10001283_pt1 | contig 20105 bp, 18 predicted proteins | sample 3monrhotite_MG_FD_204934 | JGI IMG/M metagenome (GOLD analysis project Ga0316202, IMG submission 204934) | Microbial mat bacterial communities from mineral coupon in-situ incubated in ocean water Damariscotta River, Maine, United States -... | ecosystem: Environmental > Aquatic > Marine >... | reverse complement strand
ATGCGAAAATGACTGTAATATTCTTCGATTTCACGGACTAATAAATCGGTGCGGCGCAGGGCGCGTTGCAGGCGTTTATCGGTACGCACAATGCCGACATAGTCCCACATAAAACGGCGCAACTCATCCCAGTTGTGGGAGACCACGACTTCTTCGTCAGAATCGATAACGCGGCTTTCATCCCAGTCAGGAATATGTTCGGTGAGTTGCTGGTCCTTGACAGTCAAATTGATATCTTTTGCGGCAGTTTCGCCGAATACTAAACATTCTAACAATGAGTTGCTGGCTAGGCGATTGGCGCCGTGTAGGCCAGTGAAGGCGGTTTCACCGATGGCATAAAGACCATGGATGTCACTGCGGCCATGCAGGTCGGTCATCACGCCGCCGCAAGTGTAGTGGGCGGCGGGTACGACAGGTAAAGGTTGTCGAGTCATGTCGAAGCCGAATTCGAGACATCTCTGATAAATGGTGGGAAAGTGACTGGTAATGAAGTCAGCACTTTTGAAACTGATGTCAATGTACAGGCAATCGGCACCCAGGCGTTTCATTTCGTGATCCATGGCGCGGGCAACGATGTCGCGCGAGGCGAGCTCGGCGCGCGAATCAAATTTGTGCATGAAACGCTTACCATCAGGTAGCAGCAGGTGAGCACCTTCACCGCGTAAAGCTTCGGAAACCAAAAAAGATTTGGCCTGGGGGTGGTAGAGACAAGTGGGATGGAACTGAATGAATTCCATGTTAGCCACCCGGCAGCCAGCGCGCCAAGCCATCGCGATGCCATCCCCGGTAGAAACGTCTGGGTTGGTAGTGTACAGATAGACTTTACTGGCTCCGCCAGTAGCAAGCACGACACAACGGGCATGGAAAACTTCGATGTGGTCGGCTTTGCGGTTGAGCACATAGGCACCCAGCACTCGCTGCGGTTCGTGGCCAAGTTTGTTGGCGGTGATTAAGTCCACGGCGATGTGATGCTCGAACAGTTCGACGTTGGGCTGGTCTTTTAGCGCTTTTAACATGGATTGAGCCGTGGCGTAGCCAGTGGCGTCGGCGGCATGGGCTACCCGACGTTGGCTATGGCCACCTTCGCGAGTAAGATGTAATGCGGTATCGTCGGTAGTGGAAAAGGCAGTGCCGAGGTCGTCGAGCCAGTAAATTTGTTCGGCACCGTGCTTAGCGGTGAATTGTGCGACGGCGGGGTCACACAATCCAGCCCCAGCAGTGAGCGTATCCTGCACATGATTCTCGACAGAATCTGCCGGATCCAGCACGGCAGCAATACCACCCTGGGCATATTTGCTGCTGCCTTCGTCTACCGAACCCTTGGCGATGACAGCAACGCGCAGACTGGGGTCAAGCCGCAGAATCAGACTCAAACCGGCTGCACCGCTGCCAATAACCAGTACATCATGGCTGAAATGTTCACTCATGTGTCGAGCTTACTTGATTCTAGGCATCACGCCCATATTTCATGCGGACAGATAAATAATTGCGTGTGTGATGGGAATCGCGTCAGAATAGGCAGCTCTGGTTTGCAAAACCTAAATTGGCAGACAGAACTATCCATAGTGGATGTTGTCTACCTCGTGGGAGGTTGCTGGGAGACGCTTCACTCACAGAAGAATAAAACCAAGGGGATGCCCTTCGCAGGGCAGATCGCTGAATAGAAATGAGTGAACAAAAGGTAGATCAGATCCTCGTTGAGCGTGTGCAACGGGGAGACAAATCGGCATTTGATACTTTGGTACTGAAGTACCAGATCAAGATCATCAAGCTGATTTCACGTTATGTTCGTGATCATAGTGAAGTGCAGGATGTGGCCCAGGAGGCTTTCATCAAGGCATATCGGGCTTTGCCACGATTTCGTGGTGATAGCGCGTTTTACACTTGGTTGTATCGCATAGCCATTAATACGGCCAAAAATCATTTGGTGGCCCGTGGGCGGCGTATGCCAAATGTAGATATTGATGCTCAGGAAGCTGAACAATTTGAGGGTGCCGAAGGTCTTAGAGAGTATGGAACACCAGAAAGGCTTGCTCTAAAAGATGAAGTTGAGGCAGCAATATTCTCAGCAATGGAGCAGTTACCGGATGATCTGCGTACGGCGATTACCCTGCGGGAAATTGAAGGACTGAGTTACGAGGAAATTGCTGAAGCTATGGAATGCCCAGTGGGTACAGTACGGTCCCGTATTTTTCGGGCGCGTGAGGCAATTGATAAAAAACTGCAACCGCTGATTGAGCGAGAATGAATAAAATAAACAGGTGATGAGCATGATAAATCCATCAGATGAACGACTCTCTGCGCTGGTTGATGGCGAGTTGGATGAACAGGAGTACCAAGCAACCGTGGTTGAGTTGTTGGCCTACGGCGAAAACCGCAAGACCTGGGGGCGCTATCATTTGATTGGTGACACATTGAAGCGCAATTTGCCTAAGGGCATGGATTACCATTTTTCATCTCGGGTGATGGCCGCACTGGAGGACGAGCCCACGGTGTTGGCACCTCCATCGCCAGTAAAATCATCCTGGGGGCAACGTGCGGCAGGTTTGGCGGTTGCTGCTTCAGTTGCGGTTGTTGCGGTACTGGGGGTACAACTAATGCATCAACAAGATGAGCAGACGGTGGTGCCACCGAGGGCACAGGTTTCCACTCAGCTGTTACCGCAACAGCCACAAAATATCGTTCGAGCCAATACTCGAAGTCGATCACAATCATCCCCTACAATGGGTCTCACGCCCAAACAGATCAAACAATTTCATCCCCGACTTAATAAATATCTGGTTGACCATAATCAACAGGCTCCCAGAGCTGCAGTGCAGGGTATGATTCCTTACGCCCGTATCGTAGCTTATCCCAATTCACACCGACTTCTGATTCAGGCGCAAAAATAACGGTGTCATCTTTTTTCTCCTCACGTCTGTTTTTGCCCACGTTTATTTTCGCCACTTGTTTCAGCGGTGGGGTGCCGGCAGCAGAGCAAGCCACATTAGATGTGTTGATGCGCATGCAAACGGCATCACAAAATATTAATTACCACGGTACGCTGGTGTTTTTGCAGAATGGTCAGGTGCAATCCATGCGGGTCGTACACAAAGCGGATGAAACGGGCCGGTTTGAACGCCTGATTAATCTGAGTGGTGTGGCACGTGAAGTGGTGCGCAAAGATGATCTGGTTATTTGTTATATGCCGGATAGCAAGGAAGTTATGGTCAGTCGCCAAAAACTTGAAGGCGATATCAATGTGTTAATTCAACTGGCGGGGAATGACTTTACAGAATTGCAAAAAAATTATGAATTTACACTGGAGTCGATGGAACGTATTGCAGGACGAGAGGCGCGGCGTGTATTGATCAAACCAAAGGATAATTTACGTTACGGCTACCGCCTGTGGGTCGATGACAAAAAATCAATTTTGTTGAAATCTGATTTGTTAAATGAACGAGGTGAATCTCTGGAGCAGGCGATGTTTGCGGATATTGCGGTAGTTGATCGTATTCCAGAAAATTTATTACAGCCGACGTCAACAGGGGATGGTTTTACCTGGTATGAACGTGAATCTGATAACAATACCCCCATGATACTGGACAGCGAATGGAACATAGAGCCATTACCCAAGGGATTTACCGTATCTTCACGTTTTCGACATCAGATATTGGGTTCCAGCGTGCCCAGTGAACATTGGGTATTATCCGATGGTCTGGCAAACATCTCGGTTTATTTTGAGAAACTTACGGACGTTCAGGAAGCCTTTGAAGGTGTTTTGTCCATGGGTGTGGCGAATGCATTTGGCATTCTTAATGAGGAATATCAAATTACCGTTATTGGTGAAGTGCCTGCGAGCACTGTTGAACAGCTTGCACGTTCAGTGATGTTCGCTTCAGGTGTGGAAGAATGATTGAAGAGCAGGCACAAGTTATCGCATTGGAAAATAACGATGTGTGGGTGGAAACACAACGGCGCACTGCTTGTGGTCAGTGTGCAGCAAACAAGGGCTGTGGTACAGCGACTCTGGCCAAGGTATTGGGCAACAAGCGTAGTCGAGTGCGCACACTTAATCCACAAGCAACTCCGGTGGTTATTGGCGATGCAGTGATTATCGGCATTAATGAGCAAGCACTGGTACGTGGTTCGCTGGCCGTTTACACGGTGCCATTATTGATGTTGTTTATTTTTGGTTTTTTAGGGCAATTGTTGAGTGTGCAATTGTTAATGGCAAATCAGGATATTTTACCGATTGTTCTGGGCCTTTTGGGTTTGTTGCTGGGGTTTATCTGGGTGCGACGTTTTACCCGGGTGATTGCGGATGATGTCCGTTACCAGCCTGTGTTATTGCGGCGCGTTAGTGTTGCGTTAGAATGAATATTGTTGAATATAAAAATGGTGGTGTTGAATGTTAGGAGCAAACATGAATTGTAAGAATGTCCAGCTGGGTAACGCGTGTAACTTTAAAAATAAGCGCGAGATGCCTTTATCTGTTCGGTCTGGCTTGATAATGGGTTTTATTCTGGCATTTTTGATGTTGTCCAGTCAGGTACAGGCGGGCAGTCTGCCTGATTTCACCGAACTGGTTGAAAAACACAGTGCGGCGGTAGTGAACATCAGCACCACGCAAAAAATCAAACACCCCAAAATTTCACGGATGCCGCGCGGAATGCCTGAGCAGATTCCCGAGGGGCCGTTTGGTGATTTATTCCGTCATTTTTTTGGTGAGCAAGGCCCGGGTCATGGTAGAGGCCATGGTGGTGGGCATGGCGGAGGCGAACCTCGAGAAGCTAAATCCTTGGGATCAGGGTTTATTATTTCCGAAGATGGTTATGTGATGACCAATCACCATGTAGTGAAAGATGCCACTGAAATTTTGGTGCGCTTATCTGATCGGCGTGAGTTGGTGGCCGAGGTGATCGGCAGTGATGCGCGTAGTGATATTGCTTTGTTAAAAGTGGATGCGGATAACCTGCCTGTGGTGAAAATTGGTGATTCGGGCCATTTGAAGGTCGGTGAATGGGTGCTGGCTATAGGCTCACCTTTTGGCTTTGACCATTCGGTAACAGCAGGTATTGTCAGTGCCAAGGGCCGTTCTTTACCTCGTGAAAACTATGTGCCATTTATTCAGACGGATGTCGCCATCAATCCCGGTAACTCCGGTGGTCCTTTGTTTGATCTTGATGGCAGCGTGGTGGGCATTAACTCACAAATTTATAGCCGTACCGGTGGTTTTATGGGGTTGTCATTTGCGATTCCCATCGACATGGCCATGCAGGTGGTTGATCAATTGAAAGATGGCGGCAAGGTGGCCCGTGGCTGGTTGGGTGTGCTTATCCAGGATGTTACCCGCGAACTGGCCGAGTCGTTTGGCATGGATAAACCTCGTGGCGCTCTGGTAGCCAAGGTATTAAAAGACAGTCCTGCAGAAAAAGCGGGGTTGGAAGTGGGCGATATTATCACCCGTTTCAATGGCGAACCGGTGGTGCGCTCTTCTAATCTACCTCCATTGGTCGGTATTAGCCCGGTAGGTGAAAAAGTCAAAGTCGAGATTTTGCGTAAAGGTAAAGTCAAAGACATAAAAGTGACGTTGGGTGAATTGCCAGATGAGGCTATACAGGTGGCCGGTGAACCGAGCACGACAAATGAGACCCGATTGAATATCACGGTGATGGATCTCACCGCCGAGCAGCGTAAAAAGCTGGAAATCAAGGACGGTGGTGTGATTGTGCAAAAAATTCAGGCGGGTCCGGCACGTAAGGCCGGGGTGCGACGTGGCGATGTGATTTTGATGATCAACAATGTGGACGTGAAGGATGCCAAGCATTTTGCCGAGATATCGACCGATCTCCCCAATGACAAATCGTTGCCGTTGCTGGTACAACGCCGTGGCGGCCCCGTTTTTCTGGCGCTGAAAATTAAGGAAAAATAATCTGGCCTGACACAAATCACCCCGCAGATCGTCATGGTCTGCGGGGTTTCTGTTTCGGCGGCGAGCCAGATAGATTACAATGCCCGCCGGCCGTTCCTCCCGAACGTGATTTCATTCCCTTAATTCAGTGATACCTTTACGCATGTCAAAAATGGAAAACATCCGCAATTTTTCCATTATTGCGCATATCGACCACGGAAAATCCACGCTTGCTGACCGCTTCATTCAGATGTGTGGTGGCCTGTCCGAACGGGAAATGTCCGCGCAAGTGCTGGATTCCATGGATCTGGAACGTGAACGTGGCATCACTATCAAGGCGCAGAGCGTCACTCTCAATTACACCGCAAAAAATGGTGAAATCTACCAGCTGAATTTTATCGACACTCCCGGTCACGTCGACTTTTCCTACGAAGTATCACGCTCACTGGCGGCCTGCGAAGGTGCGTTGCTGGTAGTGGATGCTTCGCAGGGTGTTGAGGCACAGAGTGTGGCTAATTGTTACACCGCTATTGATCAGGATGTGGAAGTGGTGCCAGTGCTCAACAAGATTGACCTACCGGCTGCTGACCCGGAGCGGGTTATTCATGAAATCGAAGACATCATTGGTGTGGCGGCCAGTGAAGCTACGCAAGTGAGCGCTAAAACGGGACTGGGTGTTGATGAGTTACTGGAAGATCTGGTGCAAAAAATTCCCGCACCTCAGGGGGATCGGAACGCCCCTCTGCAAGCATTGATTATTGACTCCTGGTTTGATAATTACCTGGGTGTGGTGTCACTAGTACGCATCAAACAGGGCACGCTAAAAAAACGTCAAAAAATTTTGGTGATGAGTACAGGCCGCAATCACTTGGTGGACCATGTAGGCATTTTCAATCCCAAACGCCAGGACATGGATATTTTACAGGCCGGTGAAGTGGGTTATGTGATCGCGGGTATCAAGGAAATCGAAGGTGCGCCAGTGGGCGATACGCTCACTCTGACAGACAATCCTGCTACGGAACCTCTACCGGGTTTCAAGGCGGTGCAGCCACAGGTATTCGCGGGTATTTTCCCCATTAGTTCCGAAGATTATGAAGACCTGCGTGATGCCCTGGCAAAACTGCGTCTGAATGATGCATCCCTGTTTTATGAACCGGAAACCTCACAAGCATTGGGCCTGGGGTTCCGCTGTGGTTTTCTCGGCATGCTGCACATGGAAATCGTACAGGAACGCCTGGAACGTGAATACGACCTCAGCCTGATCAGTACCGCACCCACGGTTGTTTATGAAGTACTGAGCAGTAATGGTGAAGTGATTCAGGTTGATAACCCTTCAAAATTACCCGATGTGGGCAGGATTGAAGAGCTGCGTGAACCCGTCATTGTTGCTAATATTCTGCTGCCGCAGGAATACGTGGGTAACGTGATCAGCTTGTGTATTGAAAAACGCGGCGTACAGCGCAAGATGCTGTACATCGGTAACCAAGTGTCGCTGGAATATGAAATGCCGATGAACGAAGTCGTGATGGACTTTTTTGATCGCCTTAAATCAGTCAGTCGTGGTTATGCCTCACTGGACTACCATTTTATCCGTTTTCAGGCCGCTGATCTGGTGAAACTGGATTTGTTGATTAATGGTGAACGAGTGGATGCGCTGTCAGTAATCGTGCATAGAGATCAGGCTCAATATCGTGGTCGTGAATTGGCCGAAAAAATGCGTGAAATTATTCCACGACAGATGTTTGATGTGGCCATTCAGGCGGCAATTGGTGCCCATGTTGTGGCACGCAGTAATGTGAAAGCCTTGCGCAAAAATGTGACCGCTAAATGTTATGGCGGCGACATATCACGCAAACGCAAACTGCTGGAAAAACAAAAGGCAGGTAAGAAACGCATGAAACAAGTAGGCTCCGTGGAAATTCCGCAAGAAGCTTTTATGGCGATATTGCAAGTCGGTAAAAACAAATAACAAATACAAGTAAAGAGAAAAGCTAATGGATTTCAATTTTCCCGCAATTATGGTCAGTGCGGTTTTTATTACCGGTATTATCTGGTTGCTCGATGCTTATGTTTTGGCGCCCAAACGGCGTGTGGCTGCCGATGCTATATCGGAAAAAAATGTACCTGCCACTGAAACATTGTCTGAAGCAAAAGAAAGACTGCTTAAAGAGCCCATACTGGTTGAGTATGCACGCTCGTTATTTCCAGTGATACTGGCTGTACTGGTACTGCGCTCATTTTTGGTGGAGCCTTTTCGCATTCCGTCAAATTCCATGATGCCGACATTATTGACAGGCGATTTTATTTTGGTTAACAAGTTTTCCTACGGCATACGGTTGCCTGTGCTCAATAGCAAAATCATTGATGTAGGAAAGCCAAAACGGGGGGATGTAATGGTTTTCCGGTATCCCAAAGACCCCTCTATTGATTACATCAAACGGGTAATTGGTTTACCAGGGGATAAAATTGCCTATCACAATAAGCAACTTTTTGTGAATGGCGAGCCAGCCAAACAGGAAGCAAAGGGAACATACATTGGCATTGGTTCCGGTGTGCCCATGTCGGGAGCAAAAATGCGACTGGAGCGTTTGTCAGGTGTGGATCATGACATCCTGGTTGATGAAAATCGCGGTACCGCAATGGCTGGCGAGTTTATTGTACCGGAAGGCCAGTATTTTGTAATGGGCGATAACCGAGATAATAGTAACGATAGCCGTTATTGGGGTTCTGTGCCTGAAGAAAATCTAGTAGGTAAAGCATTTATGATCTGGATGAATTGGGATTCAAAAGCCAGCGGTATAGCTTGGGAGCGGTTGGGCAGCAGCATTAAATAGAGTGCTACTTGCCTGTCTGATAGGCCAAAAAAGTAAAAACCGGGCTAATGTATAATATTCAGGGTTTATCACGCATACGAATGCAATAAAAGCGAGTGGAGCCAAAGAACGATGAATAAAACTACCCAGCGATTTGAACGATACTTGCATCGCCAACAAGGCTTGACGGCCATCTCTATCGTATTGATCCTCGCGATGATTGGTTTTTTTGCTATGATCGCTATACGTTTGTTCCCTATCTATATGGAAAATTTTAGTGTCGTTTCTCATCTCGAAAGCTTGGCAACGGAAGCTGACATCACGGAAAAAACCAACAGCGAAATTCTTAGCACACTTAACAAACGTTTTTCCATTGATGATGTAAAAAATGTCAAAAATGAAAATATTTTTATTGAGCGCAATAAAGATGGTTCAATGCTCGTCGCCATTGAATATGAAGTACGTACTTCGACGATAGGTAATGTCGATATGCTGGTGAGTTTTGTTGACGAGGTAAAACTGGATTGACGCTGTTGTGAATAAACCGGATGAGCAACTTGCTCGATTACAACAAACGCTTGAATATCAATTCAGTGATCTCACCCTCCTTACTCTGGCGTTAACCCACCGTAGTAAAGGTTCAACCAATAATGAAAGGTTGGAGTTTTTGGGTGATGCCATTCTGGGTTTTGTGGTTGCCGACCTTCTGTATCTTCAGTTTGACTCTGTACCGGAAGGACATCTCAGTCGCTTTCGTGCCTCTTTGGTAAAAAAAGAAACCTTGGCAGAGTTAGCGCGCGAATTTTCGCTGGGTGATTTTTTGTTGCTGGGTTCTGGTGAGTTAAAAAGTGGCGGCTTCCGCCGTGACTCGATACTGGCTGATGGTATGGAAGCTATTATTGGCGCAATTTATCTGGACAGTGGGTTGGGCAGCGCGCGCAGGCTTATTGAAAAATGCCTTGCCCCACGGCTTGCGGGTCTTTCCGCAGAAAATGAATTAAAAGACCCCAAAACACGCCTGCAGGAATTTTTGCAAGCGCGTCACTTTCCACTTCCGATTTACGCCGTTGTCAACACATCTGGTGATGAACATAATCAAGATTTTGAAATTAGCTGTACTGTACAAGGACTGTCTCAACCGGTCTCCGGTATTGGTAGCAGTCGACGCAAGGCAGAGCAGGATGCGGCAGAGCAAACATTGGCATTTTTGAATAACAGTAAGAAATAAATACACACGTGATTCTACTTTCCCATGACTAAAACGATAAAAAACGAACAAAATTTTCACTGTGGTTATGTTGCTATTGTGGGTCGCCCTAATGTTGGTAAATCAACGTTGCTTAACTGTATTTTGGGCCAGAAAATTAGCATTACTGCCAACCGTCCACAAACAACCCGACATCGTGTTTTGGGTGTAAAAACCATGGACGATTGTCAAGTGGTCTATGTGGACACGCCCGGTTTGCACCTTGGTGGGAAAAAAGCGATTAACCGTTTTATGAATCGTGCTGCATCGGGTAGCATTACCGACGTGGATGTCATTATTTTTGTGCTGGACCGTACCCAATGGACCGACGAAGACACACATGTGTTGGAAAAAATAAAACAGGTCACTGTGCCGGTACTTCTGGTCGTGAACAAAGTGGACGGACTGAAAGAAAAGGGTGTATTGCTACCGCATCTGGGAATGTTGGCAGAGAAATATACCTTCACACAGATTATGCCGATATCTGCACAAACTGGTGAAGGTGTGAGCCAAGTGGAAGCTGCTGTTGAAGCACTATTGCCGACGGCACCTCCATTTTTTCCGGAAGACCAAATAACTGATCGCAGTGAGCGTTTTATGGCGTCCGAGTTTGTGCGTGAAAAACTGGTACGTTCCTTGTCACAGGAGTTGCCGTATTCCACCACGGTGGAGATTGAAAAATTCTCAGTGGAAAATGATGTGCGCCACATTCATGCCATTATCTGGGTGGAGCGTGATGGACAGAAGGGCATTATCATCGGTAAAAAAGGTCAGCAATTAAAGCGCATTGGCGAATTGGCCCGTAAGGATATGGAACGTGCCTTCGAAGGCAAAGTCTTTTTACAGTTATGGGTAAAAGTGCGCAGCGGTTGGGCCGACGATGAGCGTGCCTTGCGCAGTCTCGGTTATCAGGATGACTAATGTGCGGGTGTTATTGCAACCCGCCTATGTTTTACACCAGCGGGCCTATCGTGACACCAGTGCCATCCTCGAATTATTTACTCCAGAGCAAGGGCGGGTGGGTGTTATCGCCAAAGGGGTGCGCGGCAACAAGCCACGCTGGCGCGGCTTGTTGCAAAATTTCCAGCCTTTGTTGGTTTCGTTTAACCAACGTGGCGAATTGGGACTGTTAACCGAAGCTGAAGCACAGGGAGGCGCATTAAGCATCAATCCTCACTTAATCGCCAGTGGATTTTATCTTAACGAAATTTTACTGCGCCTGTTGCAACGCCATGATGCACAATTGGAATTGTTTGGTTGGTACGATACCGCCTTGCGTGAATTGGCAGGGTTGAGTATGACCGACAATGCGCAAGCTGAGCTGGAAATCATTTTACGCCGTTTTGAAATACGCCTGTTGACGGCTTTGGGATATGGTCTGGTGCTTGACCATGATGTTCACAATGCAATACCGGTGCAGGAAGAGCAAGAGTATATTTATTTTTTGGAGCAGGGGCCGGTGTTACTTGTTGAAGATTCCCACCCCACTGAAAATCCAGAAAATAATGAGACACACATGGGCATTAAAATATCTGGGCGTACATTATTGGCCTTGCAGGAAAATGACTTATCAACAGCAGTGATTCGACGTCAGGCGAAACAATTATTGCGTGCCATGCTGGGGCATTATCTTGGTCCCAAACCCTTGCAAAGCAGACAACTACTGCAACAAAGCGCCCGATATAGTCAATAATACGGCACGAATTTGATGCCATCGCCATTGTTCCGTTTAGCTCAGAGCGGTTATGCTCTGTCGCTGAACAAAAATATATAACGCAACAAAATAAGGTCTTTTTTTAACAGGTTTTATATATGACACAGACAACTGCTCACTCAAGTGCCATGTTACTCGGCGTCAACATCGACCACGTCGCCACTCTGCGTCAGGCGCGCGGCACACGCTATCCCGATCCTGTTCAGGCAGCTATCGAAGCGGAACAAGCAGGTGCTGATGCGATTACCCTGCATCTGCGCGAAGATCGTCGACACATTCAGGATCGTGACGTAGAGATACTCAAAGATATTTTACAAACACGCATGAATCTGGAAATGGCCGTCACCGAGGAAATGCTGGCTATCGCCAGTTGTATTCGGCCTGCCGATTGTTGCCTGGTACCGGAACGTCGCGAGGAGCTGACAACCGAGGGTGGGTTGGATGTGGTGGGGCAGGGGGAGCGCGTGCGTGAGGCTTGTGTTCGTCTTGCAGAAGCACAGGTGCGGGTGTCGCTGTTTATTGATGCCGACCCGCTGCAAATTGACGCAGCGGCCGAAGCAGGGGCCCCAGTGATCGAAATTCATACCGGACATTTTGCCGATGCACAAACACCGGAGCAGCGGGATATCGAGTTGGCTAGAGTTGCCACAGCGGTGGAACATGGTCTCGGTCTTGGCTTGCAGGTTAATGCAGGCCATGGCTTGCATTATCACAACGTGCAAGCCATTGCGACTATTCCGGGTATTCGTGAACTGAACATTGGTCATGCCATTATCGCCCGAGCGGTATTCAGCGGTCTGCAACCAGCGGTGCGTGAGATAAAGCAGTTGATGCGAGAGGCGCAAATCTTGTGATTTTTGGTATCGGCACCGATATCGTACGAATCTCGCGTATGGCCGATAACCTAGCTCGTTATGGTGAACGTTTTGCCGCACGTATTCTTACCAGGAGCGAAATGGCTATATTTGCGGACTCGGCACAACAGGCACCGTTTTTGGCCAAGCGGTTTGCCGCTAAAGAGGCGGCTGCCAAGGCTTTGGGTACCGGGTTTCGTAACGGTTTGAGTTTGCACGATATCGGTGTAGACAATGATGTGTTGGGCAAGCCAGTGTTGGCATTTTCTGGACAAGCACAACAGATATTGTGCTCACAAGGTGTCGGCACTAGCCATCTCAGCCTATCTGATGAAAGTGAATATGCTATAGCCTACGTTGTGCTTGAATATGAATTAAAGTCAATATAACCCATTGATTTTAAGTGAAATCATTTCAATTTTAAGTCATATTTTTGGCCAGCAACAGCAAAAAATACTAACTAGTTTGCTTAGTGGGCTTGTATTTTTAGCGAACTTGGGTAGAATGCGCTGCCTCGGGTGCGGGGTGGAGCAGTCCGGTAGCTCGTCGGGCTCATAACCCGAAGGTCACAGGTTCAAATCCTGTCCCCGCTACCAATCGAGAAAATAGTTTTGTGGTGTGCCCGACGGTCGGGCTCAGCTTTCATCCGGCGTAGCCGCTGAAGGTTACAGGTTCAAACCCTGTCCACGACCAATCGAGAAAATGATTTTGTGGTATGCCCAACGATCGGGCTTAGCTTTCATTCGGTGCAGCCGCTGAAGGTTACAGATTTAAATTCTGTTCCGATATCATTCGAGAAAAAGTTGAATGATTCTGTAAGGAATCAACGATTCAGCTATGGATCGCAAAGGCCACGAGTAAACGTGGTTTTTTTTTAACTTTTTTTTGTTAAAAGCCGGGTAACCCGGTGGTGTAGCTTGGTGTGTAGGCCGTCAAGCGCTATAATTGGCGTAGATTACAGTTGTTGATATGACGGCGGGCCTCGGGCCCTTTTTTTATTTCTGGAGCTTTTGTTTTTTAAGCTACTCGCTTTAAAAACGTGTTTCCCGAAAAGTGATTTTTGGAGCGAGATTGTGCGGCAGGTACCAGCTCATATACAGACGGTTATCGCCCCAGTGGTCGCATCATTGGACTGCGAACTTGTGGGCATTGAATATGGTCGGCAAGGCAACCGTGGCTTATTACGTGTGTATATTGACAAGGAAAACGGTGTTGACGTAAGTGATTGCCAGCGTGTGAGCCACCAGTTAAGCGGTGTCCTGGATGTGGAAGATGTTGTCCAGGGACAGTATCAATTGGAAGTATCGTCGCCAGGACTTGATCGACCATTATTTACACTGGAACATTTTGAGCAGTTTGCAGGTTATAAAGCTAAGTTGAAGTTAGTGACGCCCATTGATGGACAGCGTAAATTCAACGGCACTTTACAGGGTGTCGAAAATGAGCAGGTAATCGTGAATATTGGTGAAAATGAATTGGTGTTGGCGTTGGGCGCTATCGATAAGGCAAATTTGATTGCTGAGATTTAGTGTGTAAACAGACTTACAAAAGACAGCAGTAAATTGAGAGCAGGAAGTAGAGAAAAATCTAAACGTCCAGGGCAACAGGCCACGGCGATGGTGAGGCAGAGAGCGATGAACAGCAAAGAAATATTGATGGTTGCAGACGCCGTATCGAATGAGAAGGGACTCGACAAAGAGACAATTTTCAGTGCCATTGAAGCTGCGTTGGCGACGGCTAGCAAAAAGCTTAGCGGTATGGATATCAGCGTGCGTGTTGATATTGATCGCACGACCGGTGAGTACAAAACCTTTCGTACCTGGGAAGTGCTTGAAGATGATTCCGAAGATTTTGAAGACCCGGACACACAAATCAAGTTGACCTATGCGAAGAAGAAAAACTCGGATATCAGCGTCGGTGAGTTTATTGAAGAACCGATGGAATCTGCTGAGTTTGGACGTATTGCAGCCCAGGCTGCAAAGCAGGTCATTGTGCAAAAAGTTCGTGATGCTGAGCGCGCGCGCGTTGTTGAGGCCTTTCAGAGTCGTATTGGCGAGTTGGTCATGGGTGTGGTCAAGCGTCTGGACAAGGGCAACATTATTATGGACCTTGGCGAAAATGTTGAGGCTCTGGTGCCGCGTGAGGATATGATACCGCGTGAGGCTGTGCGTCCTGGTGATCGTGTGCGAGGCTATTTAAAAGATGTACGTTCCGAAATGCGTGGCCCACAATTATTCGTGAGTCGCACAGCACCGGAGCTACTGATCGAATTGTTCAAACTGGAAATTCCTGAAGTGGGTGAAGGTCTGATCGATATTCTAGCGGCTGCGCGTGATCCTGGTTCGCGAGCAAAGATTGCGGTTAAATCTAATGATGCGCGCATCGATCCGGTGGGAGCCTGTGTTGGCATGCGAGGTTCGCGCGTGCGTGCGGTGTCCAACGAACTGGCTGACGAACGTGTCGACATTATTCTGTGGGACGAGAACCCGGCACAGTTTGTGATTAATGCCATGTCGCCCGCAGAAGTGGTTTCCATCGTGATGGACGAAGAAAACCATACCATGGATATTGCTGTGGAAGAGGAACAGCTATCGCAGGCTATTGGTCGTGGTGGACAAAATGTGCGGCTTGCCAGTGAGTTGACCAGCTGGACGATTAATGTGATGTCTGATGAGCAGTTGTCGGAAAAAGGCGAGAAGGAAGGCAAAACTGCTTTGCAGTTGTTTATGACGCAACTGGATGTAGATGAAGAATTTGCCGGTATCCTGGTGCAGGAAGGGTTTACCAGCATCGAGGAAATTGCCTATGTGCCACTAGAAGAAATGTTAGCCATTGAAGAGTTTGACGAAGATACTGTTAATGAATTGCGTAGCCGTTCCAAAGACGTATTGCTGACTAAGGCGTTGGTACAGGAAGAAGTGCTGGACGAAAAGCAACCGGCAGAAGATTTGCTGACAATGGATGGAATGGATCAACATCTGGCCTTTGTCTTGGCCAGCCGTGATGTGATCACGATGGAAGACCTGGCGGAGCAATCCGTCGACGAATTGATGGATATCGAAGACATGGATGAAGAGCGGGCCGGTAAATTGATTATGACCGCACGAGCTCCCTGGTTTGCTGACGACACAGCAGCTAGCGAACAACAGGGTTAAGTGATTGGGGGAAGTTATGTCAGGCGTAAGTGTAAAACAATTAGCTGAAGTCTTGAGTGTCTCGGTGGATCGTCTGCTGGGACAGTTGGATAAGGCTGGTATGTCCTTTGAGAGCGGCGAGCAAACCGTTAGCGACGAAGAAAAAATGAAGTTGCTGGATTTCCTGCGTGATACCCATGGGGGTGCAGAGGCAACGGCCAGTGAACCGAAAAAAATTACTCTGCGTCGCAAGAGCGTTTCGGAACTGAAACAATCGAGTGGTACCGGCCGTGGTGCAACGCGTGGCAAAACGGTGAATGTTGAGGTACGCAAAAAGCGTACGTACATGAAGCGTAGCGAAGTCGTTTCTGAAGAGGCTGAAAAGCTTAAAGTGGAAACCGACAAAATTGCACAAGATCGTGTTAACGCAGAAAAAACGGCTGAGCTTGAGCGTCAGCGTCGTACCGATGCAAACGAAGCAAAGGCCCGAGAAGAACAGGAGCGCCTGGACGCGGCAGAAGCCAAAAAACAGGAGGCGGAAGCAGCAGCAGTGAAAGAAGCTGCGGCGGCGGCAGAGGCCGCTGTGACACCCCCTGCGGCTCCTGCTAAACCGGTTGCGGAAAAAGCCACCGACAAACGTGGTGCGAAACGTGAGCGTACAGACAAACCGGGGAAAACTGAAAAACCGACAAAATATGGTCGCAAGGAATTACATGTTGATGCCAGCAAGTCAGGTCGCCGCAAGAAAAAACCTCGGCGCGCTCGTGGCACGGTGTCTTCCGGACCGGCCGAGCATGGTTTTGAAATGCCAGTAGCACCTGTAGTGCGTGATGTCAGCATTCCCGAAACCATTACAGTTGGCGAACTCGCGCAAAAAATGGCGGTGAAAGCTGCTGCAGTCATCAAGGTGATGATGGGCATGGGCAGCATGGTAACCATTAACCAGGTGCTTGATCAGGAAACCGCAACGATTGTTGTGGAAGAGATGGAGCACAAAGCCGTATTGGTCAGTGACAATGCACTTGAAGAAAGTATTACCCAGTCATCCAACGATGAGGAAGGTGAGCAGATAACACGTGCGCCAGCCGTCACTATCATGGGACATGTTGACCACGGTAAAACATCGTTGCTGGATTACATTCGAAAATCAAAAGTGGCCTCAGGCGAGGCTGGAGGCATTACCCAACATATCGGTGCCTACCATGTGGACACTGAACATGGCCCAATCACCTTCCTCGACACACCCGGACATGCGGCATTTACGGCAATGCGTGCGCGCGGTGCAAAGGCAACGGATATTGTTGTGCTGGTAGTGGCAGCCGATGACGGTGTTATGCCACAAACTAAGGAAGCGGTTCAACATGCCAAGGCTGCCAATGTGCCATTAGTGGTGGCAGTGAATAAAATTGATAAAGAAGATGCTCAACCGGATCGTGTCAAACAAGAATTAGTGGCCGAAGAAGTGGTACCGGAAGACTGGGGTGGGGATACACAATTTTTACACGTATCCGCATTGACCGGTGAAGGTGTTGACAAGTTACTGGAAGCTATTTCCGTGCAAGCAGAAGTGTTGGAACTCAAGGCAATCAAAGATGCACCGGCACGAGGCGTAGTGATTGAATCACGCCTGGACAAGGGGCGTGGCACTGTGGCGACGGTATTGGTGCAAAGCGGTACCTTACGCAAGGGAGATATGGTACTTGCCGGTCAGGAATATGGCCGGGTGCGCGCTCTACTGGATGAAAATGGTCAGCCTACCGCTGAGGCAGGCCCAGCGATTCCAGTAGAAGTATTGGGCTTGTCCGGTACACCCAGCGCGGGTGATGAAATGCTAGTGGTGGATGATGAACGCAAGGCGCGTGAAGTCGCGTTGTTCCGCCAAGGAAAATTCCGGGATGTGAAGTTGGCACGTCAACAAAAAGCCAAACTGGAAAGTATGTTCTCACAGATGGAAGAGGGTGAAGTAAACTCTCTTAACCTCGTGGTAAAGGCCGATGTACAGGGGTCGGTGGAAGCCCTTAATGAGTCGTTGACAAAACTGTCTACTGACGAAGTGAGAGTGAAAATCATTGCCAGTGGTGTGGGCGGTATTAATGAATCTGATGTCAATTTAGCAGTGGCCTCTTCGGCGGTAATGATCGGCTTTAATGTGCGTGCTGATGCCTCGGCGAAACGCATTATCGAAGAAGATGGTATCGACCTGCATTATTACAGTGTCATTTATGATGCCATTGATGACGTAAAGCGTTCACTGAGCGGTATGCTGGCGCCAGAATTCAAGGAAGAAATCGTGGGTCTTGCCGAAGTGCGCGATGTTTTCCGCTCTCCAAAACTGGGGGCGATTGCCGGGTGTATGGTGATGGAAGGTGTGGTGAAGCGAAACAACCCCATTCGTGTATTGCGCGACAATGTGGTGATTTACGAAGGCGAACTGGAATCGTTGCGACGTTTTAAAGATGACGTGCAGGAAGTTCGCTCAGGTACAGAATGTGGTATCGGTGTTAAAAACTACAATGACATAAAAGAAGGCGACCAAATTGAAGTCTTCGAACAAGTTGAAGTTAAGCGTACCTTGTAACGGCTGCTTGTTCGCTTGTGTATCTGTGGAATAGCGGAGTAAATAGCAATGGCTAAAGAGTTTAGTCGCACGCGTCGGGTGGCGGATCAGATTCAGCGACACATGGCTGAACTGATTCAAATGGAGTTGGGCGATCCGCGCGTGGGTATGGTGACTGTCACCGGCGTTGATGTTACTCATGAGTTTGAGCGTGCGCGCGTGTATTTTACCGTGCTGGATGAAAATCTGGCCGATAAAGAACAGGCGAAAAAATCCGTTGAAAACAGCACGCTGGCCTTGAACAAAGCTGCGGGTTATTTACGTACGGCATTGGCCCGACGCCTCAAGTTACGCAGCACCCCTCAACTGGTTTTTATTTACGATTCCTCAATGGAATATGGCAACCGTTTGACGGACCTGATCAAACAGTCAGGCACACCCTCTGTCGAGGCTGATGAACTGACAAACAAACCCGCAAGCCCCCAGTCTGAAAAATCATAATGGGTTATATTTTCGTTTAAACCCTTCCCGTTTCTTGTTGATCCTCTTGGAGAATTATTGTGGCGCGTCGTCGTAACCGTGGCCGAAGTGTGAATGGTGTATTGCTGCTGGACAAACCCACCGGTATTACCTCCAATGCTGCCCTGCAAATGGTCAAACGGCTTTTTAATGCGAACAAGGCAGGGCATACCGGTAGTCTTGATCCATTGGCATCTGGCATGTTGCCTGTTTGTCTTGGTGAGGCCACGAAAATTTCCGGTTTTCTGCTTTCTGCGGATAAAGAATATCGCGCAATCTGTAAATTGGGGGTAACCACTGACAGCGGTGATGCTGATGGTGAAGTTCGCGAAGTACGAGTACCAGGTGAACTTGCAATCGCACGAGTGCGCGAGGTATTGGAAAGCTTTCTGGGTCAGGGTCAGCAAACTCCCCCCATGCATTCCGCCATCAAGCGCCAAGGTCAACCGCTTTACAAACTGGCCCATCAAGGCATCGAAGTTGAACGGGAACCACGCGATATCACCATTCATTCTTTGACATTATTACGGCTTGAGGGTGATGAGTTGGAGTTGGATGTGCGTTGCAGCAAAGGCACCTACATCCGGGTGCTGGCCGAGGATATCGGCGAAGCACTGGGTTGCGGTGCTCACATAGCGGCCTTGCGGCGCATGAGTGTCGGAGCGCTGGATGGACATTCGTTACATACACTAGATTCCTTGCAGGCCATTGTCGAACAGTCAGGCACCAGCGCGCTGGATGAATTGCTGTTACCCATGGAATCTACCTTACCTGACTGGCCAGAAGTCAGTCTTTCGGAAGATGCCAGCTTTTACCTCTGCCAAGGGCAAGCGGTATTTGTGCCACAACTTACAGACCGTGGCTGGGTGCGCCTGTATGCCAACGATAAACGTTTTCTGGGATTGGGCACTGTCCTGGATGACGGCCGGGTCGCACCGAAACGGCTATTAAGCAACAATTAAAAAACGTTGCGACTTGGGTAGGGAAGCGCAGGGAGTTTTGTCTCTATGCCAATGAATTAAGGCCTTCTCCGTACTCTGAAAGATATCTTAGCCTTAGCGCGACGCAGGGTATCTGGATTTAATAAACAACCCCGCAGTAAGCTTGAAGTATCCAGAGGACTTGGCTGCTGGATTTCGGCCTACGCTGAAATGATGTATATGTAGCGAGCTGCAAGGACTCAGATCCACAGGGATTGGCTGGTATAACAACGCTCATTTGCATAGTGCAATCACCTTCGTAATACCGTACCAAAGCCAAGTTGGCGAGCTACCTATGACGCTGAATCATTTATTTGGTTTTTTACTTATACTGACTCTACAGCTATTGATATTAATTCCTTCATCTTATGCAGGTAGTCTTGACACCTTTGAAG
>Ga0316202_10001282_pt1 | contig 20109 bp, 15 predicted proteins | sample 3monrhotite_MG_FD_204934 | JGI IMG/M metagenome (GOLD analysis project Ga0316202, IMG submission 204934) | Microbial mat bacterial communities from mineral coupon in-situ incubated in ocean water Damariscotta River, Maine, United States -... | ecosystem: Environmental > Aquatic > Marine >... | reverse complement strand
CTCCGGGCCGGATCAGGCCAAATCAAGCCTGCGCTTTAGACCATTTCGCGGTCAACGGAAAGCGTGCAATTGCCCCTTGCGCGAGACAAGGTACAGCGTGCCGCCTGCCACGACCGGCGCAGTGGTCGCCCCGCCGGGGATTGCGGTGGTGCCCAGAAGGCTGCCATCGCGTGGATCAAAGCTGCGCAGCACCCCGTCGCTGGAGGCCACAAGCACACGCCCGCCCGCCACGACTGGGCCGTGATGGGCGTAAACCTCGGACTGCCGCTTGGGCTTGGATTTCACAAAGTTCGGCAGGGGTACGCCCCAGATGCGGCTGCCGTCATTGGCATCTAGGCGCACCAGTTCATTGAGATCGGTCAGCGCAAAGACGCTGCCGCCAATCGGCCAGACCGGGCCAATTGCGCCCTCACGGGCGGTCCATGCCGGTTGGCCGCTGCCCAGCTTAAGCGCCATCAGGCGGCCAGACTGGTTGCCAGCATAAAGGGTATCGCCCGACAGCATAGGCGCGGAGGTGACGTCAGAGATAGACGACATCGCGCGGCCGGGGCGTTTGCCCACGACGGCTGTGTTCCAGCGCGGCAAACCGCCACGGCGGAACACCGCCTGCACTTCGCCCGACCCAAAAGAGAATATCGCCAATTGGTCATTTACCACAGGGGCCGGTGTGCCCAGCACGTTTTGCAGGCTTGGCGTTGCGGACACCTGCCATTGGATGCGGCCGTCGGATTTACGCACAGCCCAGCCCGTGTCATCCCCTGCGGTCAGGTAAACCAGATCGCCGTAAACCGTTGGGGTGCCCGTGCCACTGGCATCGAGGTCTTGCGACCAGCGCACCGCGCCGGATGCCGCGTCGATGGCCGACAGCACACCATAACCCACAGAGACATAGACCGTGTCGCCCTCAACCGCGAGGCCACCGCCAGAGCTTTGCCCGGCTTTGTCTGACGCCGGGGTCAGATCGCGCGACCACAAGGTTGCACCCGAGGTGGATGTGGCTGTCAAAGTCGCCGATGCATCAAGGGTGAAGACCCGCCCGGATGCGACAACAGGATTGGCGGAGATCCGCAATTTTCGGCTGTCACCTTGACCGATATCCGCGCTCCACGCCAGTTGCGGCGCGGCGCGCAGGGCCGGATGGGATGTGCGGTACTTTGGTGTGCCCGCGCTTTGGCTCCAGCTGGCGTTGTTGCTGGCAGCGCCCAGCGCGATGGGGCGACTTTCATTCGGGCTGGTATCACGCACCTGAAGCGGTTCGGCAAGATCGGGATCCGTCAGCACCGAACGGACGTTTTCCCGTTCGCCGACCAGATAGGTCTCTCTCTCGGTGCAGGCGCTCAGCACCAGCGCACCGGCAAAAAGGCCGCACATCACCGGATGGACCGCAAAACGCTTTGGTTGGATCATCGCCCTGCTCACTTCTGTTTCGTCTTTTCGGGGCGCACCCCGTTCATCAATTCTCGCCTGCGGGCGCCTCGGCCCCGTCCAATCCGACAATGCCGTCCAGATCAGGTTCGCCGCCCAAGGCTACAATCACCTGTAGCGCACGTTGTTGCAAGTCCGAGGTCGTCTCGGCATCCGCCAGAATGGCCTGATAGCGCTCAAGCGCCGCTTCGGGTGCGCCGGTTTCAATGTCGATCAAGGCCAATTGTTCCACCGCCAGCAGCCGCAACGGGTTGCCCGGCTGCGCCATCGCCTCAAACGACAAGCGGCGGTCATCCGCCGGAGTGGTGCCCGTTTGCAGGGTCAATGACTTGAAACCGGCAATCTGGCGATAAATCTGGGGAACCTCGCCGTCGATGGCCAGCGCATCAAGGGTTTCAACCGCAGCGGCGGCATCACCTGCGGTGGCTTGCTCGGCTGCGGTCATAAGGCGGAGCACCGCTCTGGCCCCCGGTGTGCCTGCCTCAATCGCAGCCAATTGGCTGGCTCGTGCGGCGCTTTCGTTTTGCTCAAGCGCGTTGAGCATCGCGTCACCCAAAGCTTCGGCTTGCGCTCTGGTCTGGGCTTTCTGGTATTCGTTCCAAGAGGCGCCGCCGACGATCAACAAGATCACAAGGACCGCGATCCAGCCATATCGGCGCAACATTTTGTACAGCCGATCACGGCGCACTTCTTCGTTGACCTCTTCGATGAAACTGTCGGTATCGCTCATTGCGCCTGCCCCCGGCCTTCGATTTTGACCCTCTTAGCCTGCCTACCGCATCAAGCCAAGGCCTTGCCCGCCCTCTATCTGCCTGATTTTCCGGCTTGCAATCGATTCAATATAAAAAAAATGCGCACCTAAACTAGTCAGTTTAGATAACATACCCTAAATAGTGCCCATGGCCGCTCCTGAATGGATTGGTCCATCATATTTTTGCGAGGCACTCAGATGCGCATTTTCTCCATTTTGGCCGCTTTGGTCGTGACCGTTCTTTTGGCAATGTCAATTCTGGCCCGCCCACAGCTGATGGCCCTTTTGGGCATGAGCGGCGATGCCGAAGAAACACAAACCAATACTTTGAACACCGGCGAGGCGGACGCGGAAAATGCCGCATCCCAGAACCTTGTCAAAGTTCTGGTGCGCAAAGTGATTGCAGAACAAGTGGACAGCGCGGTGATCCTGCGCGGACAAACCGCCGCCGCACGGCAGGTCGATGTGAAATCTGAAACCTCCGCCATTGTCGCCTCAGCGCCGCTGCGCAAAGGCTCCAGTGTTGTGGAGGGTCAGGCGCTGTGTGTGCTGGACCCCGGCACGCGCGGCTCCGCGTTGGAAGAGGCCCGCGCCCGCCTGACCGAAGCGCAATCGCGCGTTCCAGAATCAGAAGCCCGCGTGGAAGAAGCGCGTGCGCGATTGGAAGAAGCCAAGATCAACCAAAACGCCGCCACACGCCTTATTCAGGATGGCTTTGCCTCGCAAACGCGTGTGGCCTCTGCTGATGCCTCCGTGGCGGCAGCCAAGGCGTCGGTCAGCTCTGCCACGTCTGGTCTGTCCTCGGCCAAGGCCAGCATCGAAGCGGCAACCGCATCGGTGGCCAGCGCTGAGAAAGAAATTGAACGCCTGACCATTCGTGCGCCCTTTGGCGGTTTGCTGGAAAGTGACACGGCTGAATTGGGCAGCTTGCTGCAGCCCGGTGCGCTTTGCGCGACAATCATCCAGCTGGATCCGATTAAACTGGTCGGCTTTGTGCCAGAGACCGAAGTGAACCGTGTTAGCCTTGGTGCCCGCGCCGGTGCGCAACTGGCCGCTGGTGGTCAACAAGTGTTTGGCGAAGTGGTGTTCCTGTCCCGCTCTGCCGATCCGCAAACCCGCACATTCCGCGTGGAAATTGACGTGCCAAACAGTGATCTGGCGATCCGCGATGGCCAGACCGCCGAGATCGGCATCGCCTCCGCCGGGGTCAAAGCGCATCTTATTCCGCAATCTGCGCTGACGCTAAATGATGATGGTGCATTGGGCGTCCGGATGATTGATGACGCCGCTGTGGTGGCCTTTGCCCCCGTCGAGATCATGCGCGACACACCGAAAGGCATCTGGATCACCGGCCTGCCGCTTGAAGCCGATATCATCGTGGTTGGCCAGGAGTATGTCACCGCTGGCGTCACTGTTGCACCGACCTGGGAGGAGCTGAGCCAATGACCGGTATCGTCGATTGGGCCGCTGGCCGTGCCCGGATGGTGATGGCCTTTATCCTGCTCAGCCTTGTGGTGGGCGGATATTCCTATTCCACACTTCCCAAAGAAGGTGAGCCGGACATTGAAATCCCGGCTCTTTTTGTATCGGTCCCCTTCCCCGGTATTTCAGCAGCAGACAGTGAAACACTGCTGGTCAAGCCGATGGAAACTGAACTGGCCGATCTGGATGGTCTCAAACAGATGTCTGGCACGGCGGCGGAAAACTACGCCGGTGTGGCGCTGGAGTTTGAATTTGGGTGGGACAAGACCAAGATCATGGCCGATGTGCGCGATGCGATGTCTACGGCCGAGGCGAATTTCCCGGAAGGCGCTGAGAAATACACGATCAACGAGATCAACTTTTCCGAGTTTCCGATCATCATCGTAAATCTCACCGGCCCTGTGCCGGAACGCACCATGGCCCGCGTGGCCCGTGACCTTCAGGATGATCTTGAAGCGCTGGATGCGGTGCTTGAGGCCGGTCTGGCGGGGGACCGCGACGAGATGCTGGAGGTCTTGATCGATCCGCTGCGCCTTGAGGCCTATAACGTGACGGCGGGCGAGTTGATCAATGTGGTCAAGAACAACAACCAATTGATTGCCGCCGGTGAAATTGAAAGCGAGCAAGGCTCGTTTGCGGTCAAGATCCCGTCGTCCTTTGACGAGCCGCGCGATGTCTATGCCCTGCCGGTCAAGACCAATGGCGACCGGGTTGTGACGCTTGGCGATCTGGCCGAGATCAACCTGACCTTCGAAGACCGCAAAGGCACAGCCCGCTTTAACGGCGAAAAGACGCTGGCGCTTCAGGTGGTGAAACGCAAGGGGTTTAACCTGATCGACACCGCGCAACTGGTCAAAGAAATCGTCGCGGAACGCAGCGCCGAATGGCCTGATGGTCTTCAGGCGGCGGTGACTGTTGGCACCTCGAACGACCAAAGCCGCATCGTTGACAGCATGGTGCAACAGCTGCTTGGCTCGGTCTTTACCGCCGTGGCGCTGGTGATGATCGTGGTGCTGGCCGCACTTGGCATCCGCGCGGCACTGCTCGTTGGTTTTGCCATTCCGACCTCGTTCCTTTTGTGTTTCGCCTTTCTTGCATTAATGGGGATCTCGATCTCCAACATCGTGATGTTTGGTCTGATCCTCGCGGTCGGCATGCTGGTGGATGGGGCGATTGTGGTGGTCGAATACGCCGATGCCCGCCAACAAGAGGGCGTTGGCCCGATGCACGCCTATGTGGACGCGGCCAAGCGGATGTTCTGGCCGATCATCAGCTCCACCGCGACGACGCTTTGTGCCTTCCTGCCCATGCTGTTCTGGCCTGGTGTGCCCGGCGAATTCATGGGCATGTTGCCAGTGACCTTGATCTTTGTTCTGTCCGCCTCGCTGGTTGTGGCCTTGGTGTACCTGCCGGTTCTGGGCGGTGTCACCGGACGGCTTGAGCGTTGGATGGCCAACAACATGGAAGCCATTGCTGGCCTGCGCTGGTATCTGCATATTCTGCTGTTCCCTGTTGCACTGGCGATGATCATGGTGCCCATGGCAGGCATGTCGCCGCTCTTTGCTGTGATCTCCGCACGGTTTGCCGAAATGAACGCGCTGAATGTGCTTGGCTCGGTGGTGCCGACCTTTGCCGTTGTGTTCCTCTGCGTGGTCGTGCTGGCCGCGCTTCTGGCGGTGGGGCTTTCGGGCGCGATGCTGGCGCTGTTGGCGTTCTTTGGCGTATTTACCCGACTGGGGCGCGGTGGCCGCTGGGTCACCTCGAAACTGTTCCGCAAAACTCCGGACAAGATCAACGCGGGCTACCGCCGCAACGGCTTTGGCCGGGTGATTGCCTTTATCGCGGGCAATCCAGTGATGCCGCTGGCGATGGCGGGCATTGTGTTTGTCTTTGTCGGATCGGTTCTGATCTACTTTTCCAACAACTCCAAAGGGGTTGAGTTCTTTGTGGAATCCGAACCGGAGCAAGCCATCGTCTATGTGCTGGCCCGCGGGAACCTGAGCCTTGATGAAAAAGATGCGCTTTTGCAAAAGGCCGAAGACATGGTCTTGCAGCATCCGGGCATCCAGACGGCCTTTGCCTTTGCCGGCGAAGGGGGGTTGGACAGTAACACCGGCGGCGCGGTCACACCCAAAGACAGCATTGGACAGGTCCAGCTTGAAACCATCCCGTGGGAGGATCGCCCTAACCGCAGCACTGTCTTGTTCACGGTGCCTTTTGTGGGCTTCGAAGTGCGGCGCGAAACGCAGGATCCGGCCTATGACGGCGATGTCATCATCGCCGAGTTGACCGAACAGCTGGAAAACATCCCCGGCATTCGGGTCGAAATTTTGGCGCAGGCCCGCGGGCCTGCCTCGGGGAAACCGGTGCATCTGCGGCTGAAGTCCGACAGTTATTCGGACCTCATCGCAGCCACCGCCATGGCGCGGCAGCAATATGAGGCAACCCCCGGTCTGACCCTGATCGAAGACACCCGCCCCCTGCCCGGCATCGACTGGAAAATCGACGTGGATGTGGAAAAAGCGGGCCGCTACGGCGCGGATGTTCTGACCGTGGGCGCGATGGTGCAGTTGGTCACGCGCGGGCTGCTGCTCGACACCATGCGGGTCGACAGCTCGGACGAAGAGATCGAAATCCGCGTGCGCCTGCCCGAGAAAGACCGGGTGCTTAGCACGCTGGACACGCTCAAGGTGCGCACAGCTGACGGGTTGATCCCGCTGAGCAACTTCATCACCCGCACGCCCGTGCCAAAGCTGGCAGAGGTCAACCGCGTGGATCAAAAACGCTATCTCGATGTTAAGGCGGATGTGGCACCCGGCCTGATGAAACTGGTCAAGGCCAGCGGCACCGACCGCACCGACACCACGGTGACCCTCGCCACCCTGCGGCCCGCAGGCAATGACGCCGACATCACCTCGGCGGACGGTATCGCGTATAAGATCACCAACCGCGCAGAAGCCGCAGGCGATGCGGATTTGCAGGCCGGGCTTACCGCTGGCGATTTCCGCCTGGTTCCGATCAACCCCAATGAACGGATCGCAGAGATCACCAAATGGCTGGATACCAAACCGCTGGGCCTTGGCGTCACCTATGAATGGACCGGCGATCAGGAAGATCAGGCCGAAAGCCAAGCCTTCCTCAGCTCGGCCTTCACGGCGGCACTGGGTTTGATGTTCATCATCCTGCTGGCGCAGTTCAACTCCTTCTATAACGCGGTTCTTGTGCTGCTCGCGGTGGTTCTGTCGACCACAGGCGTGCTGATCGGGATGCTGGTGATGGACCAGACGTTCTCGATCATCATGACCGGCACGGGGATCGTCGCCTTGGCAGGGATCGTGGTGAACAACAACATCATCCTGATCGACACCTTTCAGGAATATGAACGCTATATGCCCCGGATTGAGGCGATCATTCGTACCGCGCAGGCACGGATCAGGCCTGTATTGCTGACCACCATCACCACTATGGCGGGCCTTGCCCCGATGATGTTCGGCCTCAGCCTGAACTTCGCCGATGGCGGTTACACCATCGACAGCCCAACTGCGCTGTGGTGGAAACAGCTGGCAACGGCTGTGGTCTTCGGCCTTGGGATTGCGACGGTTCTGACTTTGATCGTCACCCCGTCCATGCTGGCAATCCGGGTCTGGGCGACAACCTACATTCGTTGGGTGGCGCGTCTGCTGGCCAAGATGTCACTGGGCCGCGCCAGCCGCGCCGCACAAGACTGGGCGCTGCAACGTGACGCCCGTCGCATGAACGCCCAAGAGATCATTTGGGACGACAGCGCCGCCGCGTCGCCTACACCGGCAGGATAACTGCTCCGGTCATGCGAAGGCTGCGGCCCTCGCCAACAACCAAAACCCGAACGGCCCGCAGTGAATCAACACTGCGGGCCGTTGCTTTTGTGAATAGTAAAACATGTGCACCGCCCCAGCACCGAACGCAGCTGCCAAAGCAGGCCACCGCCCCCTGCTTCATTTGGCAAGAAAAACTCAATCCTGCCCTGTCAACAAACTCAGGCGCCCGCGATGAAGCGGCGGTTAGCCCTCTTCAGCCTGCTGGCGATGCCACAGCTGCGCATAGCGGCCATCCTGCTCTATGAGCTCATCATGCCGCCCTTGCTCGACCACGGCGCCTTTTTCCAGAACCACAATCAGATCTGCGTCCGCAATCGTGCTTAACCGGTGCGCGATGGTCAGAACCGTGCGCCCCTGCCCGGCCCGCATCAGAGCGTCCTGAATTTCATGCTCTGTCTCACTGTCCAGCGCCGAGGTCGCCTCATCCAGCAGCAGGATCGGCGGATCTTTCAGCAAGGTGCGCGCAATGCCCACCCGTTGCTTTTCGCCGCCTGACAGTTTCAGCCCGCGTTCACCCACCGTGGTGTCATAACCATCGGGCAGGCCCACGATAAAGTCGTGGATCTGCGCGTCTTTGGCTGCGGCTTCGACCTCCTCCTGGCTGGCTCCATCGCGGCCATAGGCGATGTTGTAGCGGATCGTGTCATTGAAGAGCACCGTGTCCTGTGGCACCACGCCAATGGCTTGATGCAGGCTCAGCTGGGTCACGTCCCGCACATCTTGCCCGTCGATTTTCACCGCCCCCGACTGCACATCGTAAAACCGGAACAGCAACCGCCCGATGGTCGATTTCCCCGATCCGGTAGACCCGACAATCGCAACGGTTTGCCCCGGTTTTGCATCAATGCTGACACCGCTGAGGATGGTACGATCGGGATCATAGCCAAAGACCACATTCTCCAGTGTCACCTGCCCGCCGTTGACCTTGAGATCCGCCGCATTCTGGCGATCCTGTATCTCGGCCGGTTGTTCCAGAAGGCCAAACATCTGGCCCATATCCACAAGCGCCTGCCGGATTTCGCGATAGACCGTGCCAAGGAAATTCAGCGGCACGGTGATCTGCACCATATAGGCGTTGACCATGACAAAATCGCCCACCGTCAATGTTCCGTTCTGCACGCCAACCGCAGCCAGAACCATCACACCCACCAAACCGCAGGTGATGATCAGGGATTGGCCAAAGTTCAGGAACGCCAACGAGTAATTGGTCTTGATCGCCGCAACCTCATAGCCTTCCATCGCCGCGTCATATCGGGCGGCCTCGCGCGCCTCGGCGCCAAAGTATTTCACAGTTTCATAATTCAGCAGGCTGTCGATGGCCTTTTGATTGGCATCGGTGTCCTGATCATTCATCTGGCGGCGCAGCTTCACCCGCCATTCGGTCACGGCAAAGGTGAACCAGACATAAAGGCCAATGGTCCCCGCAACGATGGCCAGATACCACGCATCAAACAGGATCGTCAGGATCACGCCGATCAGCAACAACTCAAGGATCAGCGGCCCAATCGAGAACAACAGGAACCTGAGCAGAAACTCGACCCCCTTCACGCCCCGTTCAATGATCCGCGACAAGCCGCCGGTCTTGCGTGTGATATGATAGCGCATTGAGAGACGGTGAATATGGTTAAAGGTCTCAAGCGCCAGCATCCGCAGGGCCCTTTGGGCCACACGGGTAAAGATTGCGTCGCGCAGTTGTTGAAAGCCCACCGTCATCAACCGCGCCATGCCGTATGCGATGGTCAGGCCAATCGCCCCCAACGCCAGCATCGGCACGCCTTCTGCGGCCAGCCCGTCCACCGCGCCCTTGTAAAAAAGCGGCGTGGCCACCGAAATCAGCTTGGACACCACCAGCGCAACCATCGCCCAAATCACCCGGTGTTTGACCCATGGCATGTTCGACGGCCAAAGATAGGGCGCCACCTTGCGCAGCACCAAAAGCGCAGATTGGCGTTCCGCCTGATCGGCCAGTTCGGCATCGCTCAACAGTTTTTTGGGATCGCCGGTTTTGGCAGATGCGGCGCGGGCAGTGTCAGAGGGCATAGGAGTTCCAATTCGGGTTCCCCGTTACATAGGCCGCTGATCCGGCAGTTGCCAGTGGCGGTGCACATTTCCCGCGCCATTGACGGCGCCATGACGGGCCAATCAATCAACCTTTAAGACGATTTTCCCGATGTAACCTTTTTCGCCAAACGCCTTTTGCGCAACGCCAATATCGGCAAGGGGATGGATCTGTGCCACCAATGGGGCGATCTCCTTGCGCTCGATGCGCCCGATCAGATTGCCAAACACTTCTGGTTCCAGAACCGTACAGCCGAAAAAGCTGAGATCTTTGAGGTAAAGCGTGCGCACGTCCAGCTCCACCATTGCCCCGCCAATGGCCCCTGCCACCGCATAGCGCCCGCCCGGGCGCAGCAGATCAAGCAGAACAGGCCAGCTTGGCCCGGCGACCAAATCAATTACCACATCAACGCATCCCGCCCCCACAATCGCAACAAAATCATCACCGCGGTCAAGCGTTTGCACCGCGCCAAGGCGGGTCAATGCCTCCGCCTTGGCAGCGCTGGTGACCGCGATCACCTCGGCGCCGCGGGCCTGTGCCAGTTGCACCGCCGCCGATCCCACGCCGCCCGATGCGCCGGTGACCAGCACCCGGTCGCCCTTGCAGACCTTTGCACGGGTCAACATGTTTTCCGCCGTGGAATAGGAACAGGGAAAAGAGGCCAGCTCAACATCCGTCAGATCGCTGTTGATCGCATAGGCATGGCGTGCGGCCACCTTGGTAAATTGGGCAAATCCACCATCACATTCGGACCCGATGTACCATGCCCTATCCAGGGCCGCGCCATCCGCCTCGCGCAGGCACGGCTCGATCAACACGCGCTCTCCGATACGGGAGGGGTCTATGTCCTGCCCAACCGCAACAATCTGCCCGCAGATATCGGCACCCTGAACGCGCGGAAAGGTCAGAGGCTTGCCCGACCAGGTGGCATCATCTGCCTTAGCCGCGCCCTTGGAATACCATGCAAGACGGGTGTTGATATCGGTGTTGTTGACCGCCGCTGCACCGACCTTGACCACGACGTCGGCACGCCCCGGCGTTGGAACAGGCAGGTCATCGTGCCACTCCAACATCTCCGGCCCGCCGTGACCTGCCAATACAACGCCGCTCATTTTCTGGGGGATGGGCATAGCTCTCTCCACGATTGGTCGGATGAAACCCTCAAAGAAAACCGAAAGGCTGTCAATCGGCGGCACAGGCAGGCCTTCAAAATTGACAAACCCATGTGCAGATGATCCAAGGGCGGCACATTCCAATCTGCCTTGAAAAACGGGACTCCCCTGCCATGACCGACACAAAACGGATCGTACTATCAAGTGATCACACGGCCATTGATCTGCGCCAAACAATTGCCGCGCATATCACTTCGCTTGGGTGGGAGGCCGTGGATATCGGCCCGGCAACACCTGAAAGCACCCATTACCCCGATCACGGTCAAGCGGCGGCACAAAAAGTAGCATCCGGTGATTGCCAATTCGGGATCATCCTCTGCGGGACCGGCCAGGGGATCATGATGGCCGCCAACAAGGTCAAAGGCGTGCGCTGCGGCGTCTGCTCTGACACGTTCTCGGCTGCAATGATCCGCCAGCACAATGACGCCAACATCCTGTCGATGGGCGCACGGGTGATCGGCGAAGGTCTGGCGTTGAGCATCGTTGACGCTTTCCTAAGCGCCGAATTTGAAGGCGGACGCCACGCCATCCGTGTGGACATGATCAAGGCCCTTGAGGCGTAAAACACCACGGCCTGTCCCCTTGGCAAATACCCGGGGCCTTGCCCCGGACCCCAGAGGTTTAAGGGCCAAATGAAGAAAAAGGCGCTGTAGTCTTCATTTGGCCAGAAAAACCTCCGGGGGGAGCGCCGCGCAGCGGCGGTGGGGGCTGGCCCCCTATTCCTTCAGTCAGGAAGATCAAAGACCTGTCCGGGATAGATCAGATCCGGATCCCGGATCGCATCCCGGTTGGCGTCAAACACCCGTACATAAAGCAGCCCATCGCCGTAGCGATCCCGGGCAATGGCCCAGAGCGTTGCGCCTTTTTGGACAGTGATGGCTTTGATCGGCCCTTCGAGGTCTTGTGTGGCTTCGGCCAGAACCGTTTGGGATTCGCGTTTGAACGGGGTTTCAAGCCGGTGGGTCACGCTGCCTGATGCCGCAAGTCCATCGACCCGCAAGGTATAGATACCCGCCGCGATGCCTTGGACAGTGCCGCCCCATCGCCCGTCAGCGGAAACGGGGAAATCGGCGATGGCGGTGTTGTTGAGGTAGGCCCGCACGTTGCGGGTGTCGCCTTTTGCCCGGCCCGACAGCAGAACGTCACCGTTGTCTGCATAGCTGATCGTGTCGAGGGCGACGCTGTTGTCGATCACTGGCGTTGCGGGATTGAGCAGTTCAACCCCTTCTGAAGTTGATTTCAGCACCGCGACCTGTGCAGGGGCGTTCTCGACAGGCGCGTCAACAACGTTCGGTTCTGTAGTTGCCTCAGGCGCGGGCGCGGTTTCGGCGACCGTGGTTTCCGCCGGTTGCGGAAGAGTTTCTTCCGGCGCAGCGGTCGGTTCTTGCGCGGTCGCGGCGGGCTTTGTCGCTGGATCTGTTGCGGGTTCTACCGCAGCAACAACCGCTGGTGCCGGGTCAATTGGCGTTTCGGCTTCGGGTTGGGCGATCGCGGTTTCGGCCTGATCATTGGCCGGGTCAACCGTGGCGGCTGCAACTTCTGGCGCGGGGTCCGGCGTGTCGGTTGTTGTGTCTGGCAATGCCTCCGGCGTTGGCGCGGGGGGGACGGCGGCCTCTGTTACCGCTTCGGCCAATTCGGCAGTTTCCGTATCCCGCTCCGCTCCGCTTTCAGCCGTGGCTGCTTCTGGCGCTGTCTGCGACGTTTGCGGTGAAACCGGATCCGCCCCGTCCGCGATCTGGGCCGTTTCAGCATCCTCAGCTTTTGCCGTGACGGGTTCGGCGGCTTGCGCAGTTACAGTCTCTGCTTCAGTCACGGGTTCCGGCGTTTCGGGTTCCTGTGCCGCTTCGGCAACCACCACAGGTGCGGCAAGGGGCGCAAGAATGATCTCCCCGTCAGACAGGATTTCGTTGCCATCCACCATCTGCATCAGCGACAGGGCGTGGGGCTTTCCATCTGGCAGGATCATCATCAAGGCAGCAAATTTGCCTGCCCCGTCTGCGGTCGTCTTTGCGATCTCGACACCGTCCTGAAGGATCTGAACAACAGCGCCCGGCGCGGCGCGGCCTGCGATCACCGTCATACCGTCCTCTTCGCGGCGCACCTCGTCAAAGGCCGGGGGCGCCGGGATCTCGGCCATTTCGGGTACGGCGGGTGCGTCTTCCGGGGCAGGATCTGGTGAGACGGATTCTGGCTCGGCTTCCGCTGTTTTGACCGAGGGCGTAGGGGCCGTTTCGGTCTCTTGCACTTCGGCAGTTTCGGTCTGTTGAACCGCAGGCGCCGGCGCTGGTTTCACTTGCGCCGCCGGGATCACCGTCGCGGGGTCTTCGCGGCCAAACTGGACCCAGGCCGCCGCACCTGCGATGACCACTCCAACAGCACCCGCCACCGCGGCGCCGGACGCGCCGCCCAGACCGGCCAAAAACTTGCTCATGACTTTCGTTCCCCCAAGGTTGAGCCTTTCTAGCAAGCAGTCTAACAGGGGTCAAAACGCGCCCCCTTAGCGCGGCATTTTTTTTGGCTCAGGAGGCGACATGGTTCAGAAATCTTTGTGCGTTTATTGTGGATCACGCCCCGGCGACGATCCGGCCTTTACCGCCGATGCCGAAATGCTGGGCCGCGGATTGGCCAAGGCGGGGCTTCGGTTGGTCTATGGCGCTGGCGATGTTGGCCTGATGGGCAGCGTCGCGCGCGCGGCACAATCGGCGGGCGGCACCACCTTTGGCGTGATCCCAAAACACCTTGTGGATTGGGAGGTCGGCAAGACCGATTTGACCAGCTATGTGGTGACCGAAACCATGCATGAACGCAAAAAAGTGATGTTCATGAACTGCGATGCTGTGGCGGTTTTGCCCGGCGGCGCGGGGTCTTTGGATGAACTGTTTGAGGTGCTGACATGGCGGCAACTGGGACTACACGACAAGCCCGTTTATCTTGTGAATACAAATGGTTATTGGGATCCACTGATGACGCTGCTGCAACATGTTGTGGCGCGCGGTTTTGCAGATGCAAGCGTCCTCGAATACATCACGATTTGCGACAGTGCCGCGGCGGCCCTGAACAAGATCCAGGCTGATTTTTCCTGACCTTTGATCTGTACCTTCTGAGAGATGACATCGGTCGAGAGCGCTGCGGTTGCCTTACCGTTTGGGTACAGAATGGTCAGCGGTTTTGGCGTGCTCCGGCGTCTGGCGCCCGAGAAGATCGGCGAGGCGGTCCGCCTTGTCTTGACGGAACGACTGCCGAATATCACGCGGCAAGAAATACGTTCGAGAAACGCGTGAGGGCCCTTTTGGCACCCTGCCTTCGCTTGCCCCTCCGTGTGGCGCGTTTGCCACATTTTTCAACGTGAAAAGCAGTCTTTGGCGGCGAGGGTCCTGCCCCGCCGCCGAATGTTAGCCCCTTAGGCTGCGGCCAATTCGGTGCTCACAATCTTTTCGATCTCATCGATCGGGTGATTGGTCAGGGTTTTGGGTACTTCACCGATCACCTTTTGCGTGACCTCTTGGTGCAGTTCTTGCCGCAACTCACCCAGCGTATTGGGCGGCGCAACAATCACCAACTTACTGAGCCGGCCTTTATGGGCCTGTTTGTACAGAATATCGGCGAGGTCATGGGCAAACCGGTCTTTGGCCAGCTCATGCCAGTCGGTGTCAGCAACCGCTGAGCGATGCACCGAGGGGCCATCGTTGAACCGTCCGGGCCGATTTGCAGCTTGCTCGCGGTTGGGCGGGTTGTCTTGTTCCTCTTCGCGGAAGACCTCAAAGAAGGGATCTTGCCCATCGGTTTTGTTTTCGAGGAAAAGGGCCTTCTCGCCGTCCGCGATCAGAACCCATGTGCCGTTGTCGATCTGGGTCATGCTGCATCTCCGTGGTTGCGTTTGTCCTTGCCAGTGACGCGGGTTGCGCCAGCGGGGCGTTGGGTGGCGCGTTTTTCTTCGTCCTGCGTGGCCACGTCGCGCTGCAAATCTCCGCCGGAGCGGCCTTGCTGGCTGATTTGGGTGGTGTCACCGAGGATTTTCTCGCTGTCTTTGCTGCCGTCTTGGGAGCGGTGCCGCTCTGCCATGGGGGCCTCCTGTTTGTTGTATTTCCATCTGAAAACCAACGTTGGGAGGGCGGAGAAGTTCCATCGCGAGGTCTGTTTGAAGGCTGTTTCCCATCCCGGAAACATGGACGGAGCCCCCCGTGTAGCGCCAAGCTCAGGTCAGGTAAATCGCCTGACGGTGACGGGCCCGTTGGAGAATTTGAATGATGGGAAAGGAAAGATGCCAGCAACCCGGCGGATGCAATTAAGCGTCTTCGGCCAGAGTTGGTTGGGGGCGCAGCGTGCCGAACGTGCGGCACGCTGCGAATAGCTTAGAGAGGGTTAACCGGCGCGAGGCCACGTTTTCCCAGTTCACTCAACCTGCCGCGATGCGGCGGGCGTCAGTGACTGGGAGAGCCCAACTGACAATCAGAGGCGCGAGGCCACGTTTTCCCAGTTCACCAGATTGTCGAGGAAGTTCGACAGGTAGTCAGGACGCGCGTTGCGGAAATCGATGTAGTAGGAATGCTCCCATACATCACAACCCAGAAGCGCCGTCTGACCAAAGCAGATCGGGTTCACACCGTTTTCGGTTTTGGTGACCTTCAGACCACCATCGGCGTCTTTGACCAGCCACGCCCAGCCAGAGCCGAACTGACCCGCGCCAGCGGCCTTGAATTCGTCTTTCATTTTGTCGACGGAGCCAAAGCTTTCGTTGATCGCTTTTTCCAGTTCACCCGGCATCGCGTTGCCATCCGGCCCCATCATTTCCCAGAACTGGTTGTGGTTCCAAAGCTGGCTGATGTTGTTGAAGATACCGTTCTGCGCAACCGCGCCCGCGTCATAGGTGCCTTTGATGATCTCTTCGAGCGATTTGCCATCCCATTCGGTGCCCTCAATCGCTTTGTTGCCATTCACAACATAGGCATTGTGGTGCTTGTCGTGGTGGAATTCGAGGGTTTCGGCGCTCATGCCCTTTGAGGCAAGAGCATCGTGGGCGTAGGGAAGATCGGGAAGTGAAAAAGCCATGAGGTGGGCCTCCTGATTAGAAATTGCGTCTGCATCACATGGAGTGCCAGAAGGGCGTTCGTCAAGGTCCAGTCGTGCAAATGGCCGCTGCCGGCACTATTTCGTCCGTTTCTTGCAAACCCCTGTCGCACGAACTCCGGTGTCAAAATGGGCCGGTATTGCAGTGACTTCGACCTTGCCCGAGCTTTTGCTGATCGAGGCGCGGTATCTGAAGTTGTTGAAGGTGCGCCCACTGTCGGCTTTTGCGTTTGTCACCACCCATCTGAGGATCATCCGTTTGTCGTCGTTCCTCAAGACTTTGGTTGCAAGGGGCGCTTTGTTAAAGTGCAGCACCACACCGTCCACAACCTTCACCTCGCCCTGTTCTTCAACAACAAAAGCCATCTTGGGCGTGATCCAGCCATGCGCCTGATCGGTGCCCTGCAGGTCGCAGTCATACAAAAAGGCTGGGGCCGCCGCGACGTTGGTGGCAAGGGAGACCATCGCAACGACAGAAAACAAAAGGCTCTTCATCACACCATCCTAGTCTATTTGATCTTTTTGCAGGTGCCCGAGGCGCTGATCACATTGTCATAGCCATGACGCTGCCCGCTCAAAGTGAACTTGTTCAGAGATGTGAAAAGCGTCACGCGATAGCTGTTGATGCCTTTGCCGCCGTTTGTCGCCTTGAGGCCTCTTAACTTCCACTTGAAAGTAAAAGACGTCTCCGAGCGCGCGGCCCAATCAACTGGAATGGGCGCTTTGTGAAGATGATTGATCATCGCATCAAAGGCCGATCCGACCTCTGCCTCGGTGTCATACGCAAGAATGATCCGCTCAGGCACCCAGCCTCCGATACCAAAATGCTTGGTTTCACAATCGTAGGCTTCAGCCATCGCGCCAGTTGGCAAAATCAAAGCCGTCATGGCGGCAAGGAGAAAACGGGTCATTCATTCATCTTTAAGTTGTATTTCACGGTATGCATATCACTATACACCCGAGACACAACCCGAAAGTGAAAAGGGGCGGCAAATTACCGCTTGGTAACGCCGCCCACTTTCAAATCTATCGCGAAACTTGCGTTTCGGGTGTCAGAAATGCCCGACTTCCGACCCCGGTTGTGCCGCGATCTTGAGCAGGTCAAACATGTATTGCGCGACGGAGCGGAAGCAGATGATCTGAAAGGTCTCTGCGTCGCGCATCCAAAACGCGGCAGGCACCTGTGCCATCCGGCTGCGGCGGAACATGCCGGGGGTGAACCCTTCTGGCGTCAGATCCACCGGGGCCAATTTGGCGATGACGTCGCGGGCATGGGGGCCTTTGACCTCAAACACTGCACGGGCATCGGATACATTGGCAACCAGTGCATGTTTGCCAGACAGGGCTTCGCTCATGCGGGCGACGTGATCATTGGCCTGCGCATAGGAGCACATCACCAGCAATTCGTCCGGTGACATCCACGCAAGGCCATTCTCGCCTTCGCTATGACATTCCCGCACATCGGGGAATTTCACCCCTGTCAGTTTGGTTGTCAGGGTGCGCAGATAGGCCGCAGACAGATCACCGCGCAGGGTAATCATGCCCAATGGGCCCAACTCACGGATCGCGGCGATGCCGTTGGTTTCACTGGCATTGTTGAGGGCTGTGACGGGCTCAGACATTCTGCTTCTCCCCTTCTTTGTCATAAAATACAGGGTCCACGATACGGGCGTGGTAGGTTTTGCCATCGGTGCCGGGGAAGTCGATGACCTCGCCCATGCGGTCCGGCCCGTTGAGCACCAGACCCATGGCAATGCCGCGGTCCAGATTGGCCGAATGATAGGTCGATGTGACCCGACCGATCATATTGCGCTGGCCATTGGCGTTGGTGCCTTCGCCCACCGCATAGGCGCCATCCGGCAAGGTGCTGCCGTCCGTGGTTTCAAGGCCAACCAGCTTCCAACGGGTGGGATCCGCCATGTGGCTGCGTTCCTGCGCCCGTTTGCCCAGATAGTCTTCTTTCTTTTTCGACAAGGCCCAGTGCAGGCCCAGATCCTGCGGGATCACGGTGCCGTCGGTCTCGTCTCCGATCATGATAAAGCCCTTTTCGGCGCGCAGAATGTGCAGACATTCGGTGCCGTAAGGCATCACGCCCAGATCATTGCCCGCCACCATCAGCGCATCCCAGAAGGCCTGCCCATGGCTGGCATCCACCGCGATCTCGTAAGACAACTCGCCGGAGAAGGAAATCCGGTAAATGCGGCATTTAAAGCCGCCCAATTCACCATCGATCCATTCCATAAAGCCAAGCGCCTCTTTGGAGACATCGGTGCCGCCCAGTTTCTCAAGGCATTTGCGGGCGTTGGGGCCCACAACCGCGACCTGCGCGTATTGTTCGGTCACATTGGCCACGTAAACGTCCCAATCCCACCATTCGGTTTGCAGCCATTCTTCCATGTGACCATGGATGGTTTCTGCGCCGCCTGTGGTGGTGTGACACAGCCATGTGTCCTCATCCACGCGCGCCACAACACCATCGTCGATCAGAAAACCGTTCTCGCTGCACATCAGACCATAGCGGCATTTGCCCGGTTTCAGCGTCGACATCATGTTGGTGTACAGCATGTCGAGGAATTTGCCCGCGTCCGGCCCTTTGACGATGATCTTGCCAAGGGTGGAGGCGTCCAGCAGGCCCATGTTGGTCCGGGTGTTCTTGACCTCACGGTTGACCGCGTCATGGGTGCTCTCGCTGCCGCGTTTGAAGGCATAGGGGCGGCGCCACTGGCCAACGGGTTCAAACTCTGCGCCGTTGGCTTCGTGCCAATCATGCATCGGTGTACGGCGGATGGGTTGGAACACTGGCCCGCGCGCCTCACCGCCGATGGAGGCCATCGAGATCGGGTGATACGGCGGGCGGAAGGTGGTGGTGCCAACGGTCGGAATATCCGCATCCAGCGCCCCGGCCAATGTTGCCAAGCCGTTGATGTTGCTAAGCTTACCCTGATCTGTCGCCATGCCCAAAGTGGTGTAACGCTTGGCATGCTCGACCGAGACAAAACCTTCTTGGGCGGCCAGACGGACGTCGGACACTTTCACATCGTTCTGATAATCCAGCCAGGTTTTTTCACGCAGTTTGACGCTTGCGCCCTGCGGCATCAGCCAGACCGGGGCCATCGGTGCCTCTTCGCGGCGTTCGGCGCTTGGGGCAGTAACATCCTTGGGCAATTTGAAACCAAGGCTGGTCACAACACCATCGGCGGCCGCATGGGCATCACAGAGCACATCGTCCAGAGGGAACATGCCAGATGCCGCGCCCGCCGGGGTCACAAAGCCCATGCCATCCGCACCTTTTGGCGCATTGTCCAGATCAGGGCTAAAGCAGGCCTGCGCCGTGTCCCAGCGCAGCTTGCCGCCGCAATGGGACCAAAGGTGGACCACAGGCGACCAGCCGCCTGACATGGCCACCGCATCGCAAGCGATCTCTTCCAAAGCAGCGCCTTCGCCCGCTTGCGAACAGACGGTCACACCCGTGACCCGCTTGCCGCCTTTGACCGATACAATCGCATGGCCCATCATCACACGGATGCCCAGTGCCTTGGCCTGTTCCATCAAGGTGCTGTCTTGCGGCAGCACCCGCGCATCGAGGATCGCAGGCACATCAAGGCCCGCATGTTTCAGGGCAATCGCGGTCAGATAGGCGTTGTCATTGTTGGTCACAACCACGGTGCGGTCGCCAATGGACACACCCCAGTTGACCACATAATCGCGCACAGCAGCGGCCAGCATCACGCCGGGAATGTCATTGCCCGCAAAGCTGAGCGGGCGTTCAATCGCACCGGTGGCAGTGATCACATGACCGGCGCGGATACGCCACAGGCGGTGGCGCGGGCCGGATTTTTGCGGTGCATGGTCTGTCAGGCGTTCATAGCCCAGCACATAGCCGTGGTCATAGACCCCTGCCCCCATGGTGCGGCTGCGCATCTGGACATTCTCCATGCCCTGCAATTCGGCCACCAGATCATCGACAAATTCGGCGGCAGGTTTGCCGTCAACGGTGCCGCCATCCACGGGTGCACGTCCGCCCCAATGTTCGGTCTGTTCCAGCAGCAGCACCTTAGCGCCGCTGCGCCCCGCGGTGCGCGCGGCCTCAAGCCCGGCCACACCGCCACCAATCACCAGAACATCGCAAAATGCATAGAAATGCTCATAGGTGTCCACGTCGGTATTCTTGGGCGCTTTGCCCAGACCGGCGGAATGGCGGATGATCGGCTCATACACATGTTTCCACGCGGCGCGGGGGTACATGAACATCTTGTAATAGAAACCTGCGGGCAAGAACCGGCTGAGGTGCTTGTT
>Ga0316202_10001281_pt1 | contig 20119 bp, 21 predicted proteins | sample 3monrhotite_MG_FD_204934 | JGI IMG/M metagenome (GOLD analysis project Ga0316202, IMG submission 204934) | Microbial mat bacterial communities from mineral coupon in-situ incubated in ocean water Damariscotta River, Maine, United States -... | ecosystem: Environmental > Aquatic > Marine >... | reverse complement strand
GTTCAAAAAGTCTTGTTTCATTAACACTCATTAACAGCGCACCATCTTTTGCTAAAAGGGGTAAGATGGATCTATCTTTATTTTTTTGTATTATATTTCTACCATTAGTTATACCTATACCTGATATTTTAAATATATGATCAAGCAAATTTATATCAGTATGTTCATTTACCAGCTGTTTAATATGATTTATAATTTCAGCAGACTTATCTTTTTTCCAATTGGATAAATTTTCTATTGGAATGACGTAGTCCGTACAAGTAGATGGCATTACATTTGATTTTGGAGTATTTTCAATAACTTTTTTAAAATCAGTTTTCTGCTTTTTAATCTGATTTTTTTGCGCAATTATATTAAGTGAACTATAATCAGCTCTAGAGGTAAAATCGTAATAAAAAGCAAATAAAATAATCGAAACCAGTATTAAGATAAATAATTTTTTTTTACTTTTAAACATTTAAATAATCACTATAAAAGAAGTATCCAATATGAACTAATGCTCATATTGGTTTTAAAAATAGGTACGTTATAATTATCATTGATGAAACTTTAATCTGTTAATTATGTTCCAATTTTCATACATTCACTTTTAGCACTTGCCGCTGCCGCCGAACAAATATTGGGGGCTTCAGCAAGTGTCAAGGTCGTTTCATAAGTGCATGCGGCAGTTAAAACAGCTCCTAAAGCCCATGAGAGTGGGCCACCTAAAGCAAGTCCACTTACAACTAAAGCACATGAACCAGCCATATTCGAAATAGCTGTATTTAGTTCAGATACACAGGTTGGTACACTAGAATCAACTTTTGAAGCACATTTGGCTACAAGTTGAGCTCTTATATTTTCTATGTTTATTAATGACATATCAAAACCTGTTTGATCAAAACTTCCTGCTCCAAACTCTTCATTATATAATGTTCTAAGAGCATCCCAATCTGCTTGTAATTGATTTTGACAAGCCAAGTCACACCATGTTGTTCCATTACCATAGTCGACAGCTGCATGAGCAGATGTAAGCTTTATGATGATTGAATTGCTTTTGGTTTGAATTTGAAAGAAATATATCCCTACCAAAAATATTATAAACGCTATTTTCTTCATGTTAAACTAACTCCTTAATTGTTATACAACATCACAATTAAATGTTAATTAATATTTAATTGTGATGTTAATTAAATGCTGATTAAATACTAATTAAATGCTAATTAAATGCTAATTAAATGCTAATTAAATGTATTGTAAAGAGTATCATTCGAGTTGTAAACTATAAAATTGCCCATAGGGAGGTATTATGAATTTAACTAAAGAAATAAAAGCGTTAAATGAACTAAAAAAAATAGAACAAATTCAACGTTATGAAAAAAAGTATAAATTATTAGGATTTGTTCCGTATTATATATTGGTAATAGCAATAATAATTTTCTTTCTATCTTCTGCGCCTATTCACTCAACATTGTGCAAAATTTATTTTTTTTGGATAAATTTAGCTATTTTTATTTCAAGTATTAGTAATATTGAAAGAAACAATATAATGAAAACCATATTGGAGCTTAAATATAAAGATAAGTTATGATAAGAGGAGGGTATATCCCATACTACTCCAGTCTGATTTTTCCTACTACAAGCCTTTTAATTTAACGATGAGTAGTGAATTTATCAATTCAATTGTAAATAACATTAAAGGGATTAATAAGGCGGTACTTTGCTTTAAAAGCTATTTCCCCCACTATTCATTAATTTGATATACTACCCAAAAATTTTGAACAGATGTTCTACCTTTTGGAAAGTTAACCAAGATGATCTCAGTTGTTATCCCTGCTAAAGACGAGTTTGAAAACATAAAACCGCTTGTTGAAGAAATTTATACTGCATTAACCGATTTGTCGGATTTTGAAATCATTTATGTTGATGATGGTAGTACTGATGGCACTTATGAAGAAATAGCTCGTTTAAAAAGCAATGATTTTCCTGCACTTCGCGCTTTAAAGCACAAAGAAAGTGTTGGTCAAAGCACCGCAATTTATGATGGTATAAAAGCGGCTAAAGGTGAATTAATTGTTACCCTTGATGCCGACGGTCAAAACAACCCCATTAATATTCCTGCGATGTTTGAAAAAGCTCAACAATTTCCAGCAGGGGCGCATTTTTGTATTGCTGGCTATCGTAAAAATCGTAAAGACACGGCTTGGTATCGCTTGCAATCGCGTATTGCCAATAAAGTACGTGCTAGCATTTTAGATGATGGTACTCCTGATACGGGTTGTGGTTTGAAAATATTTCCGCGTGATACTTTTTTACAATTACCTTATTTTGATCACATGCACCGTTATATTCCCGCGTTAATTAAGCGTTTAGAAGGAAAAATAGTGGTTGTTGAAGTTGATCACAGAGACCGCCAAGCGGGTGTTTCTAAATATGATATGTGGGGACGACTTTGGGTTGGGTTAGTAGATATGTGGGCAGTTCGTTGGTTACAAAAACGTGCTAAGATCAGCACAATTATCGACACCTTATAATAAACACCTAGTCATTCAAAATTAAGTAGAGATAGTAAAACATGCCTGATAAAAAAATACTTTTTTTACTAGTGCTGATCTCCATTGGCCTTGTATTAAGCAGTTTAGGTGCGTGGGATAATATTAATGAACAGTGGGTTGATGCCCATATTCGTAACCAAGGTTTTTCTGGCATATTAACCTTTGTTGGCTTTTGTGCTTTATTTACTGCTTGTGGCTTTCCGCGTCAATTAGCGGCTTTTTTAGGTGGTTATGCTTTTGGTTTTATTGGCGGCGCATTACTCGCCACAATAGCAACTGCTTTAGGTTGTACTATAAGCTTTTATGTAGCAAAAATTATTGCGCGGCCAACTATCCGTAAAAAATATCCAGCAAAAATAAAAGCCATTCACGCCTTTTTAGATCACCAAACATTCAGCAAAACCATCATCATTCGTTTACTACCTGTGGGGAGTAATTTAATTACCAACCTTGTCGCGGGTGTCGCTCGTATTAATGTAAAAGCATTTGTGGTGGGATCTTTTGTTGGTTATTTACCACAAATGATTATTTTTTCACTTGCAGGTAGTGGTATTGAAGTAATGTCATTTTGGAAACTCACCATTAGTATTGTGCTTTTTATCGTTTCTTCAATTCTTAGTGGTTATTTATATCGAGATTATAAAAAAACCCATAAAAAAGATGATGCTCTAATTTCTTAAATTCATGAAATAGTTCCCCTTATTTGACTAATTTGTCATTTTGACGAAGGTAAGGATCTTAGAAAAACAGCGATTGAAACAAGTACAGTATGACAAACGGTACTGATAAGTAACAAATAACAAAATAGGCAACCCTTTGCATAATTCAACAAACTACTGGTTTAACAAACAATATTTTCAATCAGGTGAGCAAGACAAATTCAATTTGGTTTGGCTTGCTATTTTTGCTATCGGTATTATTTTTATCGGTATTGGTTTGCGTGATCCATGGCCTGCTGATGAACCACGCTTTGCCCAAATAGCGCGTGAAATGGTAGAAACCGGACAATGGTTTTTCCCGATGCGCGGCGGTGAACTTTATCCTGATAAACCACCTATTTTTATGTGGTCTATTGCGGTTTTTTATTATTTAACTGGCTCTGTGTCTGTTTCTTTTTTATTGCCTAATGCGCTGTGCTCATTACTCACCACCTTCTTAATTTATGATTTAGGTAAGCGTTTATGGTCGCCACAAGTGGGTTGGTATGCTGCATTATTATTATTACTGAGTTTACAGTTCGTACTGCAAGCAAAATCCGCCCAAATAGATGCGATGGTCTGCTGTTGGATCACCATTGGCATTTATGGTTTAGTTCGACATTTAATCTTAAATGATGGTTGGCGTTACTTCTTTTTTGGCTGTTTTTTTATGGGGATTGGGGTTATTACCAAAGGTGTTGGTTTTTTACCTATTTTAATGTTGATCCCCTATGTTGTCGCCCGTTTTATTAACCCACAAAAAAGTGAAATTAAAGGATCTTGGCAATGGTTTGCTGGCATTTTAGTTTTGCTTGGCGCAACCTTATTATGGTTTGTGCCGATGGTATATTTAGTTGAACAATCGCAAAATCCATTATTTGAGCAATATCGCGACAATATTTTATTTAAACAAACAGCAAAACGTTATGCCAATTCTTGGCATCATGTAAAACCTTTCTGGTTTTACATCGTTGAAGTTATTCCTGTATTTTGGCTACCGGTTAGTTTACTTATTCCTTGGCTTGCAAAAAAATGGACTCAAGCAATAAAACAAGGCGATCGTCGTATTACCTTATTGTTAGGCTGGATTATATTATTACTAATATTTTTTAGTATAAGTCCCGGTAAACGTGGTGTTTATGTTTTACCTGCACTGCCCGTTTTAGCCTTGATCAGTGCTCCCTATTTAAAAGAAATATTAAATAAAATTTGGCCGAAAAGATTAGTGTTCTCGTTAGTGTTATTACTTTCAAGTATTGCGCTAATTGTTGGTATTCTTGGATTTATTGAAATAAAAGCGACCTTAAAACTTAGTCAAAAATATCAGATAGAACCATGGTTCTATTTTACCTTTATTGGTGTTTCAGGGATATTAGTGAGCTTTTTTACTCGTAAAAATAAAATTTATAGTTGGGTAATCGCCCTGCCCTTATTTTGGGCCATATACAGCACTTGGGGTTATCAACTATTAAATAACGTTAAAACACCACGCAATGTCTTAAACAATATAACCAAAATCATTCCTAAAAACAGTGAACTAGCGATGCTTGGTTTTAGAGAACAATTTTTACTATTTTCACCCGTTAGTTTTACTCATTTTGGTTATCACACTCAACAGATTCAAGCACAACAAAAAGCATGGCAGTGGCAAGGAGAACTTAATTTACAACCGCGCTACCTACTTACCTTTAAAGGTGCTGATATGCCTTGTTATGACATGAGCCAAGCAGTCGATGTAGGTATGGCACATCGTCAAAATTGGCAACTACTTCCTAGTAGCGCACGTTTAAAAAGTTGTGCAGTTCCAGATAAATCGGTTAACGCTTATACGTTCGTTCCTAAGAAAATCATTTAAAAAACAATCATTGGATGTCTATATCCAATGATTGTTATGTCATCTACAAGAAGGTAAACTAACTTAACTTTTTGGTGATTAGTCTTTATATACTAACCTTAAATGGGAATGTGGTGCGTTTTTATAAACAATTCCACAACTGTACCCGCAACTGTAATTCGAATAGAAAATATTATTCGATAAGTCAGATACTAGCCAAATCAACATTGAACCAACCGATAAACACGATACAAAACATAACTTGTGCGGGAAAACACAATGCACCCTTTACTAGAAATCAAAGATCTTAGCTGGTCTATTGAAACTAAAAACATTCTAAAAAAATTAAATTGGTCACTTTATCAAGGTGAAATTTTAGGTATTATTGGTCCTAATGGTGCAGGAAAAACCAGTTTATTACGCTGTATTATTCAACACATTACTAATTACCAAGGCACAATCAACTTTGCGGGCAAAAATATCAGCACGCTAAGTCGTCAATATATTGCCCAACATATTGCCGTTGTTAATCAAGTAAACGAACCCGTATTTAAACTTTGCGTTATCGATGTGATACGTATGGGATTATTGCCATACAAAGCATTATTTAGTGCTGAAACAAGTGCAGATACACTAGCTATAAATCAAGCCTTAGAAAAAACGGATTTAACTTCACTTAAAAATGAAGAATTTACACATTTATCAGGGGGGGAACAACAACGCACCTTAATCGCCAGAGCCTTAGTACAAAAAACTGATGTGTTAATATTAGATGAGCCAACCAACCATTTAGACGTATATTATCAACACCAAATTTTGCAATTAGTTAAATCGCTTAATTTAACGGTAATAATGACCATACACGATTTAAATTTAGCGCATGATTACTGTTCCCGATTATTACTACTAGATAAAGGGAAACTCATTGCAGATGGCGCAGTAAATGAAGTGTTAGAACCTAGCCAATTAAGGGGGGTTTTTGGTTTACCCTGTCAGCCTTTTATTTCAAGCGATGGAAAATTTACCAAAATTCATTTTCAAGCAAGCTGTTTAACAAACCCACAAAATGACAATGATTAAATCACCTAATTTACTAAACAGCATCCTGCTCCTATTATCACTAAGTATAGTTAGCATTAGCGCAGCACTAACTTTTGGTGCTGCGGATATCAGCACATCACAATTATTTACATGCTTAATAAATGATTGCAACAATGTGATTAACCAAACCGTTATTTGGCAAATAAGGTTACCGCGTGTGTTAGTAGGTTTTGTAGCAGGTGCAGGACTTGCTTGCGCGGGTGCAATATTACAAAACACAACCCGTAACCCATTAGCCGACCCTTATCTTTTTGGCATTGTTTCAGGTGCAGGGCTAGGTGCAACGATTGCCAGCATAGGTTTTACAGAACAGTTAAGCATTGCTCTGCCCTTAGCCGCCTTTTTAGGTGCATTATTTTCAATCTCTTTAGTGTTTTTATTATCCGTAACAATGAACAAAAGTGAACAGTTACTACTAGCCGGTGTCGCTATTTCTTTTATGCTTAGTGCCGTTAGCCAATTTATTTTATTTACAGGTGACCCACTGGCAACTAACCGCGTATTATTTTGGTTAATGGGCAGTTTAGCGCGTGTTGATATGTCAAACTTTTATTTAATTTTGGGTGTATTGATATTTTCATTAGTCATTATAATTGCCTACCACCAACATATAGATGCACTTGCTTTAGGTGATGAAAACGCCAGCACTTTGGGCATAAACGTTACTAAATTACGTTTATTAATGCTCGCTATTTGCGCTGCCTTAACAGCAACTATAGTTGCATATTGTGGCGGCATTGCCTTTGTTGGTTTAATGATCCCACATATTGTTCGTCACTTTTTCGGCAGTAGTACATTAAAGCTTATTATTGGTTCAAGCTTTATTGGTGGCTGTTTTTTAATTTGGGTTGACGTGATAGCTCGTAGTGCCATAACCGATTTAGAGCTCCCCATCGGTATTATTACCTCGATTATTGGCAGTGTATTTTTTCTGATCATTATGATGCAAGGAACTCGTTCAAATGGCTAAAAATATAATCACAGAAAAATCAAAAAAACATCAAATTAGAATGCAAAAACTTAAGCAAAAAGTCGATGATAAAATTGCTACTGCGCAGCAAGAAAAAGGTTTGTTAATAGTCATAACAGGTAATGGTAAAGGGAAAACCACTTCTGGTTTTGGTACAGTTTTACGTGCCGTTGGTCATGGTTTAAACGCAAGTGTGGTGCAATTTATAAAAGGCGACTGGGATTGTGGAGAACGTAATGTTTTAGAAAAATTTGGTGTTAACTTTACCGTTATGGCGACAGGATTTACATGGGATACACAAGATAAAGACGCAGACATAACAGCTGCTGAAAAAGCTTGGCAAGCAAGTGAACACTTACTTAGCGATCCAAGTATCGATATTATATTACTTGATGAGTTAACCTATATGGTTGCCTATAAATATTTAAATCTACCTAAAATTTTAACCACCCTAAAAAACCGCCCAACTCATCAACACGTTATTATTACAGGCCGGGGTTGTCATCGTGAGATTATTGAATTAGCCGATACTGTAAGTGAAATTCAATCAACTAAGCATGCTTTTGATAATGGTATAAAAGCGCAGCAAGGAATTGATTATTAATGACAAAACTAGTACCAACATTAGCAAAAAAATTAATCCTCTTATTATGCATGTGCTTTATTTCAAGCGCTTATGCATCAACCACTATTAACCAACCCAAACCGCGTATTATTGCGCTATCTCCCCACATTGTTGAAATGCTTTATTCTATTGGTGCAGGCAAACAAATAATTGCCACGACTGACTTTTCAGATTACCCCGATGCCGCAAAAAAAATCCCACGTATCGGTAACTACTTACGTTTACAAATTGAACGTATTGTAGAATTAAATCCTGACTATATTATCGCTTGGCAGGGTGGCTCACCAAGTGATGATTTAGCTCGCTTAAAACAGCTAGGTTTCAATATTATTTATTCAGCCCCAAAAAATTTTACTGATATTGCTAACGATTTAACACTTCTTGGAAAAATTAGTGGTCATCAGAAAAGCGCAAATAAACTTGCATCAACTTTTTTAAAGCGCTTAGCCAAAATTAAAAATGGCTATAAAAGTAAAATATTAATTCCAGCTTTTTATGAATTATGGTCAATACCTTTAACCACTATTTCTAAAGGTAGTTGGCCACAACAACATCTTGATATTTGTCGCGCCACTAACGTTTTTTATGACACCACAACCGCTTATCCTATTGTTGGTATTGAACAAGTACTTACAAAGAATATTCAAGTCATTATTGTACCGTTATCAGCTAATCAAACAGATAAACAAACAGATAAACAAGGTTATAACTGGCAAAAGTGGTCATTAATACGCGCGGTTAAAAATAAACAATTTATTTATCCGAATAGTGACAAAATGCATCGCATGACGTTACGTGCGTTAGACGAATTAGAAAATTTATGTGAGAAAATTGATGTGGTTCGCCAGTTTTATATTCAAAAAGAAAAGAGTTAATACACTATGATGCTATACATAAACACTATAATCCTGAGCTTAAACTCCGTCATGCGAGCTTGTTTCAGTCTCTAGTTTTTAGACGGACATTTAAGATCCTGACCTTCGTCAGGGTGACGGGCTATTAAACCAAGATTACGGGCTATAAAACTAAAATTACGAAACAGACTGTAAATTCAAAAGACATGTAATGAATTCAGGATAATGATTCAATTAATAAATAAAAAAAGTAACCTATAACGAATTTGGCTTTGCCAAAAATAACCAGTGTTAAGTGTTTACCTTTTCTAACCATAAAGTAGTTATTAAAGAAGTAAACAACTGGGAAGTTGGTGCGTTTAAATCATTTAATAACGATTTAAACAATTCCAACACTGCCCCCGCAACGGTGATCAGCACGATAAATTAATGCTGCGAGTCCGGAGACCGACTTAACACTAACCACTTAAACCAACCTAAATAAACTAAGCACGGTGGGTGCTTAATTGAGGAAAACATGAAAAAATCATTCATAGCGCTAAGTATTACCAGTGCACTGTCAACCGTATCATTTTCAGTATTTGCCAGCAATTCTCATATTGAAGACAACCAAACAGAAACAATAATAGTAACTGCCAACCGGACAACACAAGATAAATTTGACGTGCTCGCCGCAGTTGATGTATTTACGCGTGACGACATTGAGCAAATTCAGCCCTTATCGGTTGCTGAGTTATTAACTCGCGTTGCCGGAATTACCGTGTCAACACAAGGAACACAAGCAAATACCACCTCTTTATTTGTTCGTGGTAGTAATAGCGATCATATTCTTATTTTAGTTAACGGTATTCGTGTTGGTTCTGCTACATTAGGCGTAAAAGATATTGCTGCAATCCCAGTACAATTAATTGAGCGTATTGAAATTGTTCGCGGCGCAAGAGCTGCACTTTGGGGGTCTGACGCTATTGGTGGTGTCATTCAAATATTTACCCGTCAACTTGAAAGTGGTACAGCACAAGCTGGCGCGACTTATGGCTCTCACCATTACAAACAAGGTTATGGCGCAATTGCTTTAGGCAGTAAGCATAATAATTACACGCTCAGTGCTAACGTAGAATCATCAAACGGTTTTGATATATTAAAACCAGCTACTGGCTCTTTTTCTCCTGATCAAAAAGACAACGATGGTTATGATCGTCAATCAATCGCCTTAACAGGAACAAGCCGCTTTAACGAAAAACATTCATTAGAAGTAAATGCACAATATGACCAAGGAACATCTGAATTTGATGCAAATACTTTATATAGTGGTGATGAAAGCTATTTTGAAAACTATCAATTATTAGTGCGAGATCACCTGCAGCTTAAAAGCTATTATTTACAAGCAAGCTTAGCGTCTTCTCAAGATCGAAATAAGGATAACTTCAGTCAGTTTAGCGCACTAAGTAATGCTGTTTTTCAAACTAAACGTAATCAAGCCTCTGCACTTATTCAAGTACCGATAATGGCTAAAGAAAGTAATGATAGTGAAGTCATTGCAGGAATTGATTGGTACCAAGAAACAGTAAAAAGTAGCGTGTTATTTTCTCAATTAAATCGCAGTGCTAACGCCATATATATCACTGGTCGCCAACAACTCAATCAACTTAAATTGGAAGGCTCAATACGTCGTGATGAAATAGGTGCTATTAATGCTGAAATTACATATCAGCTAGGTGCAGGCTATCAAGTAGCTGAAGGCACACTTATCGCATTAACCCACGGCAGCGCTTTTAAAGCGCCAACGTTTAATGCCTTATATTGGCCAGCAGATGCTTTTTTTCAAGGCAATAACGGTTTAAAGCCTGAAAAAGCTAAAAATACTGAGTTATTAGCACGATATAAAAAAAACAATTACGCTATTGAATTATCTTTTTATAAAACGCTATTTGATGATTTAATTGCTAATGGTCCAGCCGATACAAACAATCCATGGGGATTATGGACTTCAAATAATATCGCTAGCGCCACAATAAAAGGTGCAGAAGCAACGGTGTCGGCAAATTTTAATAGAATTAGTCACCATTTAACTTTAAGTCATGTAGATGCGCAAGACGACAGTACTAAAGAACAATTATTACGTAGGCCATACTTCACCGCAAATTATAATATGACTTACTATAGGGATAACTGGAATATTGCTATTGACGTCAATCATCAAGGCAGTCGTTATGATAATTTAAATTTTGCTCGCACCAAGCTCAGTAGCTATACACTAATTAGTTTAGGTATTAATTATCAAGCAACCAAACAATTAATGTTACATGCTAAAATAACTAACTTAGGGAATAGAAATTACCAACATGTGCCCGAGTATCAAGGTGATGAACGTAACCTCAAAGTCGCGATAGATTATAAATTTTAACCTTTCAAATACAGCTAACGGTTGTTATAGTTATTGTCACATTAACAACCGTTAGCTTTTCATTAGATTAAAGTATCTATACGCATTCAATTAATTAATATTTTTTATTTATATTTCAATACACAACTCTACTTTGAAAATTTTGTTTTAAACTTTATTATTTTCAGTGGATTAATATAAATCCATGATAAAGATAAAATTCACTTGTACTACAAATTATTTAGGATTACTTTAGAGCAACAGGACAGCTTGTTTTGTTTTGTTTTGTTTTTAATACTAAAAAAATATGAGGATATATGGGCAATTTCACTATAAAAAAACAAGTTACCATCGCCAGTTTAATCGCGATTTTTGTATTTTTAACTACCACCATTTTTATTCAAATTGTTTCTAATGACGCTGAGAAAAAAGAAAAGCTGCGAGATTTAGAAATTATTGATCAAATGACCATGAAAGATGCACGTTATTATATTGTGCAAATTCAACAGTTTTTAACCGATGCCTCATTAACAGGTAAAGTAGACTCGATAGACGAGGCGCTGGAAAACAAGCAAACAGTGCTTAAAATATCGAGGGAATTTATACAAACCAACCCCCACTTAACCACAGACCTTAATGAAATAATTGAATTAATTAACAAATTATATGCTACCGGCGAAGAAATGGTTGCCACCTATAAAAAATCAGGGCAAGCCGCAGGTAACATTATAATGGCACAGCCAGACACGGGATTTGACGCCCGTTCAAAAAAATTATCTGATAAATTTGAGGTCTTAGCAACTCACGTTAACCAAAAAGAACACCGCTTACAAAAAGACCTTGATATCGCCAAGCAATATTTAAGCACTGTAAATTTTTTCGGTTCAATAGTACAAATCATTCTTTTATTAGGAATATGTGCGCTTATTTTTATTCGTATATTACCGGCTATAAAGCGTTTAAATGCCAACATTGTAGGTTTAGCAAGCGGCGATAAAGACTTATCAAAACGAATAAATGTAAGAAAAGAAGATGAATTAGGTGAAATTGCGCATTCAGTAAATCATTTCACCACCGAGCTTGACGCAATGACCGCAGCAATAGGCCATGCAAGCACAAGATTACAAAAAACCACCTCAAGCTTTCAAGAAAACGCCTCAAGTGCTACAGCTGGTATGAAAGAAGTGCATAACCATACCGACTTACTTGCCACTGCGATTAATGAAATGGCCTCTACCGTGGTAGAAGTAGCACGTAATACTGAAAATGCCGCTCAAATTGCTAATACGACTCGCGAAACCACTTTAAGTGGAGAGCTTATTGTGAGTGAATCGGTTGATATAATTAATACCTTAGCAACCGATATTGATGAATCAGCGACACAAATTCAATCGCTAGTGAATCACAGTGAAAAAATTGGCAGTATTATCAATGTTATTAAGTCAATTTCAGATCAAACAAACTTGCTGGCTCTTAACGCAGCCATTGAAGCGGCTCGTGCTGGTGATGCTGGCCGAGGTTTTGCGGTAGTTGCTGATGAGGTAAGATCTTTAGCGAAAAACACCCAAGATTCGGCTGCTGAAATTGAAACTATGATTGACCAAATTCAACAAGAATCTCAACGCGTTTCCGTTTCCATGAAAAATAATATAGAAAAAGCTTCAACCACTGTTGATAAAGCACAACAGGCGGGTGAGTCGTTAAAAGAAATTGCCGAATCTGTTTCTCAATTAGCAGAAGTTAATATGCAAATTGCTGCATCATCAGATGAACAAACCACGGTTTCAGAAGAAATTAACAAAAGTATTTTACAAGTGGCAAATATCGCCAGCGACACTTTAGCTATTACTAACAAAGTGGGGCTTGCCAGTATTGAATGTTCGTTTGCTTCATCAGAGGTATCTGATTTAATAAATCAATTTAAAACCACCAAATTTGCGGGTGAACATGAGCCTAACAAATTAGTTAATTGGTCTAATGCGTACAGCGTTCATATTCCATCTATAGATAAACAACATCGCAAATTATTTGATTTAATGAATGTGGTTTATCAGTTAATAATATCAGATCAACTACAAAACCTTGATTCACCGCTTGATGAATTAGTTGAATTTGCTAAAAAACATTTACGCGACGAAGAAAAAATACTACAACGGGTAAATTACCCTGACTTTCAGGCTCATAAAAATGTACATATAAAGCTATTAGCCGATATGGAATCTTTATATAACCAAGCACAAACAGGAAATATTCATAAATTATTTGAATTGGTGATGTTTTTGAAAAACTGGTTGGTAGACCATATTTATAAGGTTGATATGAAATACAGTGACTTATTAGTGAGTAAAGGTATTAAGTAAAACGATTAAATAAAATTCATTCACTCAAAACATGAAAAAAAGCGTTAATCCAATAATTGATTAACGCTTTTTTTAAAATATTCAACTATAGATTCAATAAATCTTAACATCCAATTTTAAACCATCATTTTTCAGGTTAAATTCAGTTAACTCCGATAATATTTAGATAACATTACAAAATTATGCAACGTTATCGAAAGTTTATTATGTCAATAAAACTGAACGCAAAATCAACACCGTCGCAAACAATCATGGTATGGGATCTCTTAGTAAGGATTTTTCATTGGACTTTGGTTTTAAGTTTCTTTACTGCTTATTTTACTGAAGATGACTTTCAAGCTCTTCACGTTTGGGCTGGTTATACCATTATTAGCTTATTATTCACCCGAATACTTTGGGGATTTATAGGCACGACACACGCCAAGTTTTCTGACTTTTATTATTCAAAACATCAAATTATTGTTTTTATAAAAGAAACGCTTCAATACAAAGCAAAGCGATTTATTGGTCATAACCCTGCTGGTGGCGCCATGATCTTCCTTTTATTAATAAGCTTAGTTATAACAACAATTACCGGCTTATTTTTATATGGTTTAGAGGAAGGACAAGGCCCTTTAGCCTCTTTACCCTATCAAAATTGGCTTTCAGTAAAAAAATATATTAATGAATTGCATGATTTTTTTGCAAATTTCACATTATTTTTAATCTTAATTCATATTATAGGTGTTTTGATTGAAAGTATTATTCACAAAGAAAACTTAATTCATTCAATGATATCAGGAAAAAAACACGAAAATTAATAACGAAGGAAATACACATGAAAATTATTTATATACTTTTATGCATACCATTTTTTTTATTATCTGCGAATACAAACGCAGCCAGTTTAACTAATGGCGACATTATTAAAGGCAAACAATTTTGGCAAAAAGAGAGAGTAGGCAAGCAACCTTATTTACAGCGAAGTTGTACTAGCTGTCACGGTATCGATCAAACTAAAAAAGGTAAACATATTAAAACCAATAAAGTAATTGAGCCTATGGCTTTATCGATAACATCGACACGCTTTAGTAATGAAAAAAAAGTTGAAAAATGGTTTTTACGTAATTGCAAATGGGCTGTAGGTAGAACCTGTACAACTAATGAAAAAAAACAAATTTTAGCTTATTTAAAAAGCTTATAATTAAAGCAGAGGAAAAGAATCATGAATAAATCAGTTATTGGTACTTTATTAATTTCTTCAACATTATTATGTGTTGCAATGAGCTTTTTATATTCTCAAAATGCAGTTAGTGATGATGATTTTTTCACACAAGTAAAACACCCTGGTGTACTTCCAGTAAAAGATAAAACATATATTGAAGAATGCTCTAGTTGTCACATGGCCTATTCACCAGGTTTGTTACCACAGAAATCTTGGGCAAAAATAATGAATAATTTAGAAAATCATTTTGGTGATAATGCCGAAATACTTCCCAACGATAACAAACAAATATTAGCGTATTTACAGAAAAATTCTGCTGAAAAATCCCCCTATTATCGCTCTAAAAAAATAGCTAGATCTTTGTCTAAGAATAAAATAGTTGATAGGATCACGAATACACCTTATTTTTTAAGAAAGCATGACGAAATTCCTAAAAAATTTGTAACTGGAAATCCTAAGGTAAGAAGTTTTAGCCAATGCAACTTATGCCACCAAAACACAAAAAATGGCTCTTTTAATGAAGATGAAATAAGCATACCGGGTGTCGGTTATTGGCACGATTAAATATACCCATTTTACTTGAAAAGCTAGTTTCAGCATTTTGCTGGAACAGCGCTATAAGGATAGTATTTAATGCCTAAAAACATTTTAATTTTTATTGGTATTCTATCGATATTAATTCTTAGTTTTTACAATAAAGCGGAGGATTATAACGATGCTAGAAACTTAGCCAACGCAGGAAAAATACTGCCTTTAGAAACTATTTTAAGTCATTTATATAAACTTGAGAAGGGCACGGTTATTGAAGTAGAGTTAGAAGAAAAAAATAAACTTTTACTCTATGAAATTGAATTACTTACCGCAAAAGGAATTGTTTCTAAATATATTTTCAATGCCAAAACAGGCAAACTAATAAAACATAAAGTTGATGAATGAATTATGCGATTGTTATTAGCAGAGGATGATCTTTCTTTAGCACAACCGTTACAAAAAGCACTGATGCAAGCTGGGTTTGCTGTTGATCTTGCCGTTGAGGGTATTGACGCTGAATACCTAGGTTCAGAATCTTTATATGATATTATTATTTTAGATTTAGGTCTCCCCAACAAAAATGGATTAGATATCTTACAACATTGGCGTAAAAATAATATTTTAACACCCGTGATTATTTTAACCGCTAGAGATACTTGGCATGAACGCTTAGATGGTTTTAAAGCCGGCGCTGATGACTATTTGGGCAAACCATTTCATACCGAAGAACTGCTTGCTCGTTTAAATGCTATATTGCAACGTAGCAAACAGAATGCTCCCTCAAATTTATTATCCAACAAAATGTTAACTCTCGATCTTAATAATCAAACAGTGATCAATATGGATGGTTTATCCTTACAACTAACCGGTGTTGAATTTCGTTTATTACGCTACTTTATGTTGAATCCCAATAAAATTTTATCTAAAACACGGTTAACAGAGCATGTTTATAATTTTGACTCCGATAAAGACAGTAATGTTATTGAAGTGTATGTTAAGCGTTTACGAAAATTAATAGGAAAACAATATATTGAAACGAGACGAGGCCAAGGCTATATATTTAAGGAAAATATTTCCCTGTGAGTTATTCATTTCAAAAACGTTTAACTTCCAAACTATTAATTAGCCTTCTTTGTGCTTTTACACTGATTTGGTTAATTATAAATTTTAGTGTGCGTTATTTAATTTATGATTACATTTACACAAGATTAAGCCATGACAATGAAACCTTACTTGCTGTTGTTGTAAAAAACACCGAAAAATTAAATACAAAACTACTAGTCGCAGGGTCAGTTTATCAAAAACCATTCTCAGGGCATTATTTTGAAATTAGTGAAAATGATTCTTTATTTCGTTCGAGATCATTATGGGATCAAACACTTAAGTATGATCATTCGATCATCAATTCAAAAAATCATCAGCAAATTTTAGGCCCAATGGATCAACCCTTATTATTGTTAGTTAAACGTTTTAGAAAAGGGAATAGAACTATTATTATTGCAGTAGCTGAAGACGTATCAGATATTAACAATTCAATTCAGCTATTTAGATATTTTTTTAGCCTCTGTGTTATATGCATTTTGTTTCTTTTAATTGCACTACAAATTTTAGGCTTAAAAAAAGAATTAAAACCATTAAAACAGTTACATTACGACTTAAAACGATTAAAACTAGGACAGATAAAGGAGTTAACAACGAATACGTCTAGTGAATTCACGCCACTTAAAGATGAAATTAATTTACTAGAAAAAACGTTAGTTAACCGGCTGACACGACATAGAAATGCCTTATCTACAACACCAAACACCTGATTAATAGCATTTTGAATAGAGCAAGGCTTGCTGGTTCAATAACGTCAAAAAACAATTTTAATTTTGACTCAGACTTATGTGATCTTATCGATACTTTAAAAATGATGTATCAAGAAAAACATATAAAGTTTTCAAAGACAATTGACACGAATATACAAAGTATTTTTGACCGTGAAGATATTTTAGAACTGCTTGGCAATTTACTTGATAATGCATGTAAATGGTGCAAAAACGAAGTTGCAATTAACATTATTCAAAAAGAAAAATCACTTAAAATAGTGATCGTTGATGATGGCGGCGGCATTGCCCACAAAGACATTAAAACCATTCAACAACGTGGTATTCGTTTAGATGAAAGCATTGAAGGTCATGGCTTAGGCCTAGGTATAGTAAGTGATATAGTTGAATGTTACAAAGGTAACATTCAATATAGTAACTCAAAAGAATTAGGCGGCTTAAAAATATCTATAAGCTTGCCTTATGCAGGCATTGAGAACTTACCCAGTATTATTTAAACGGCTAATTCAAAAATGATACTTAAACTAAGCCATCCATAAACCATGCAATAAAAGTGTGTTTTCCGCTAAGCCCAGCTTTTCGATATATACTGGTTAATTGATTACGGATCGTTTTTTCAGAAACAGATCTCAGTGTAGCTATTTCTTTGCTATTGAAACCTTTAATAGTAAACAATGCAATGTCACCTTCGCTTTTAGTTAACTGCCAAACAATGAATTGTTTGTTTATCTCTTCTCCAAAAATTTTCTTAGCATTAACAAGCTCTTTTGATACTTGAGCTGATATTTCAGTTAATTCTTCTAAATTTTTTTGCAATTGCTTATTTTTAATTTTCTCTGCTTTCGTGTTAAAAAATAAAACAAGTAATAACAATAAAGCAAAAAAAGCGATGAATGCTTCTTGAATAAGATGCTTAATATTTGCGCCTTGGCCAATATCAGTAATAATATCCGCAATACTAGAAAGAACGACTAAAGAAAAAAATAAAATAGATAATATTGATAATTTTTTCTCTTCAATTTTAAGTAACACCTTAATAACTCCCATGATTAATGTACGTATGTGACAAATATCCCAAAGGCAATAATTAACTTTTTAAATGGTTTTTAGGACAAAAAGACCATTTTCAATCGACAAATAGACCCCTAAACTAATTAAAACTATGACTAACGAGTAAACATACAAATGATAACAACAAAGAACAATATTATCTGGGATTTATTTATCCGTATTTTTCACTGGACCTTAGTGGTTGCCTTTATTATTAGCTACCTTACTGAGGGAGAAGTTTATTTACACTTTTATTCTGGTTGGTACATAGTCATTTTATTGGTCTGTAGAGTTTTATGGGGATTTATCGGCAGTAAACATGCTCGTTTTATTGATTTTATAAAACCACCTACCGAGATTATAAATTATGCAAAATCATTAAGAAAGAATGATGGCACAATAAAGCATTATGCTGGTCACAACCCTCTTGGCGGATTAATGGTTGTAGCTATGTTATGTTTTTTAACATTAACCTGCGTAACCGGTATTTTACTTTATAGTGAAGATGGAAATTCAACTTTTTCCTTTACTAATTATTCTCCTATAGCTTCAGTAGAAGAAGATCATCAAACAGAAAAAGCAGCTAATGCTTATCAAGACAGCGCCTTAAAATCATCATTAAACAATAACCATGATGATGACAAATTTTCTGAAGATGAAGAATATGAAATGACATCTACTGCTTTATCTAATCACAATAAATATGAAGATGATGATGATGAGTTTTTAAAAGAAATACACGACCTATTTGCTAATTTAACAATACTACTCATTCTGTTTCATATTGCTGGCGTTGTATTTTCATCTCGCCTTCATCAGGAAAATTTAGTCAAAGCAATGTTCACAGGTAAAAAATCAAAATAACCACATTCATAACATATAAATAAACACATTAACTGACATCCAACCCATGAATTACGTGAGCTACTTTATCCGTAGTATAAAATCACAAAGTTAGTGGCGTTGGTATTAATTGAACTACTAACAAATAAACGAGGAAAACAATGAAAAAAATTATTATATCTATAGCCTTTATGATGTCTCCCTGCGCATTGGCACAAAATACTGTTGTTAATGGACTAGACTTTGGCCCACTAGCACCGCTTGTAGGGTCTTGGAAAACCTCCGCATCAAGTGTAGATATAGCACCAGGAAAAGTAGGCTCAGCTGTCAAAAAAGGCGGGGTTGCTGTCTCCCCTTTTTATGAAGTTAGAACATTTGAAGTTGCAGCAGATGCAACAAATAATAGCGATCAATATTTAGTCGCATTGTATTACAAACAAGAAGTTTTTCGTAAAGCAGATGGAAGTAAATTTCACGATCAGCGCGGTTATTTAATCTATGATAAAAAAAATCAAATGGTTTATAACTCTTTTTGCGTTCCTAGAGCCGTATGCGTTTTAGCTGAAGGTAAAGCGGGTAGTAAAATGACCTTAACAGCCCCTAAAAGAGGCGTTGGAGAATCGTCGTATATGAGTAAAAATGCGACAACAAAAAACTTTAATATGACTTTAGATATTAGCGATAACACATTTACTTATTCACAAACCACAGAGCTAAATATTTATGGTAAGCCTTTTGTGCATACTGATTCTGGTACACTTAAAAAAGTACAGTAATTAATAGTGATATATTATACCAATTCTATTAAATTTATCTCCAACTCAGAGCTGCATTAGCGAGCTTAGAACAAGCAAAGTTGATTAAACATAGTTATTACTATGTTTCTTCAAATTTGTGATCTTATCTGTTTGCTAATGAGCTTCCAAGGGGCGAGTTTAAAAGGCTTATAGCGGCGTTATTAATTTCGACAAGGGAGTAACCATTCTCTTCTATCAATGCCTTGCCTCTAAGCCTTTTAATTCTCACTGAATGGGAAATAACTTAATAGACTTGGTATTAGCTCAATTTTACTCTAATAATCGTTACCCATATATGCGGTATGATTTTCAGAGTATATTTAAGTTAATCCCACTCTCTAATAAATCATGATAAAAGTGATTAATCTTTAAATTTATCTCGTATTTCTTGTAGGGTATTATCTTTGTACAAGGCCAGCATATTATCGACAAGTACAGGATCAAACATCACCCCACTTTTACTTTCAATAAAAGCCATCGTATCTTCAATAGACCATGGTTCTTTA
>Ga0316202_10001280_pt1 | contig 20122 bp, 18 predicted proteins | sample 3monrhotite_MG_FD_204934 | JGI IMG/M metagenome (GOLD analysis project Ga0316202, IMG submission 204934) | Microbial mat bacterial communities from mineral coupon in-situ incubated in ocean water Damariscotta River, Maine, United States -... | ecosystem: Environmental > Aquatic > Marine >... | reverse complement strand
GTCGCTGCTGGTGGCTGCCGAGAAGATTGAGAAAAAACTGCCTCAGCCGGAGAGCGTTCTGATCCATGGTGATTTCAATGTCGATAATATCCTGTATGAGCCGGAGAGCAAAAGTATCCGTTTTATCGATCTGCATCGTTCGACCTATATGGATTATGTGCAGGATGTCTCAGTATTTATGGTCTCAAATTACCGCCTTCAGGTGTTCGAGACATCGATTCGTCGCCGTATCCGTAAACAGGTGTGCGATTTTTATGCCATAGCACGCACCTATGCTGAAAAGAATGAGGATCGCGCATTTGAGATCCGTCTTGCCCTTGGTCTGGCACGATCATTTGCCACCTCTACACGTTTTATTCTGGATCAATCTATGGCACAGCGTATGTTTTTGCGTGCCCATTACCTGCTGGCACAGGTGGCTCGATGTGATTTGAATAAACCCCAACGTTATCGACTGCCTATCAAGGAGATATTCAGTGACTAATTTTAAAATCGGTGTCATAGGTCTGCCGGGAAAATGGTCCAGTGAGGGGCTTGCCCAGGCTGTGGCAAACGCTACCGGAAACCCTTGCCCTGTGATTGATATACAGGATGTATGGCTTGATCTTGCCGACAATATTTTGCGTTGGGGGGACATCAATCTGTGCGAATTTGATGGATTGATGGTCAAAAAAATCGGTTTGGAATATAGTCCGAACTCACTTGATCGGCTGGAGTTGTTGCGTGTGGCTGAGGCTTCCGGTGTGCGCGTATTCAGTCCTGCATTGAATATATTGCGACTGATTGATCGATTAAGCTGTACCGTTACCCTGCATAATCATGATATTCCCATGCCGCCGACCTGTATCACGGAAAATATTGAAACTGCTCTGGAAACGGTAAGTCGCTTTGGCAGTGCTGTATTTAAACCACTCTATTCTACCAAGGCACGCGGTATGGTGGTCATTGATGCCTGTGACTCACTCACTAAGCAACGTCAGCAGATAGCTGAGTTTCAACAGCAGCATCCGATGATGTATATCCAGAAAAAACTGCTGCTGCCGGGTCGAGATCTGGGTATGGTTTTTTTGGGTGGTGAATATCTGGGCACTTATGCACGGGTGTCGCAGTCCGATACATGGAACACCACGATTCACAGCGGTGGAAAGTACGCTGCACATCAGCCATCACAGGAGCTGATTGATTTGGCTTATCGTGCCCAGAAACCATTCAATATGGATTTCACTACTGTCGATGTAGCTGAATCGGAAGTTGGCCCGATTGTCTTCGAGGTCTCTGCTTTTGGCGGTTTCCGGGGTGCAAAAGAGGGCATCGGCATTGATGCAGCAGCGCTCTATGTTGATTATGCAGTGAAAACCTTGAAAGGTGGTTGATATGTCCCATGGAATCAATATAGAAAAACTGAGCAGTGTGATGCTTGAAGATGTCACGCTCTGTGAAGAGAGGTTCGAGCTGGCAATGCCTGACATGCGGATAGTTGTGCGAAGCAATTCTGCAGCGTTGTTGGAGATACTACGCCACTATTTCCGGCATATTGTTTATACCGCCGTTCATGGATCAGAAGCAGCTGACCCGATTGCCATAGAAGTTGTTGCGATTGAGCGCCCTGAAATCAAGCTGGATGTGCCACTGCAGGACTGGTCGCGTGAAGCAGGTAAACGCGGTAAAAAAGATGCTTATATCGATATGGATGGCGGACGCTGTATCTACAAGGTACGTACCGGCATGATGTTTCTGCAAAGTATGCAGCATCGCATTGCCGCAGGCCCCTGTCTGGCCAATAGCAATCAGGTGATTAACTTTATCAATAATCAGTATATCAACCTGTTGCAACAGCAGGGCTGGCTGATTTGTCATGCGGCAGCATTGGCCGAGAATAACCGGGCCATTGCCGTTGCCGGATTTTCCGGTGGAGGTAAATCAACCACGATGCTGCACTTGATGAGCGATGAGCGTTTTGATTATGTAACCAATGATCGACTGTTTATCCGTGCCGATGGTGAGCAGATGTTTGCTCGCGGCATTCCCAAGCTGCCACGCGTTAATCCCGGCACACTGCTGCATAACCCCCAACTCTACGGGATACTGCCCGAAGAGCGCATCGCAGAGCTAAAAGCCATGCCACTGGATGAACTGTGGCATCTGGAAGAGAAGTATGATGTGGATATTGCCAGTGTCTATGGTGAGATGCGTTTTTCTGCAGAGCCTGAACTGTCGCACTTCCTGATTCTCAACTGGTCGCATAGCACTCAGGAACCGACGCAGGTCAGTGAAGTGAATCTGGAGCTACGCACCGAATTGCTTGATGCTATTATGAAATCTTCAGGTCCGTTTTATCAGCATGCAGACGGAAGCTTTTATAATGATCATACCCCTCTGAACCGGCAGGCCTATATTGACATGCTCGCCGGTGTGCATGTTTATGAAGTGAGTGGAAAGGTTGATTTTGACTATGTGCAACAATTCTGTCTGCAGCAGTTATGTGAAGTGCAGCAACATACGGACACCACAAGAGAAACATGAGCAAGACTCTGTTATTGATGGCTCAGGGCAAGGCCGATCGGAAAGTAGCTAATGAGCCTGTCTCTGGCCCCGCCGGTCAAAAGCTGCTACCGCTGCATAATGCCGGGAAACGGCGAGCTCAACGCATGGGGCTGTGGCTTGCCCGACACGCATATGTCCCTGATACCATCCTGGTGTCACCAGCACCCAGAGCCACGCTAACGGCTGAGAAAGCCATCAAGGTTATGGGGCTTGGCGTAGAAAGAATTCACATTGATGAGAGGCTCTACAGGGCTGATTTTCCCGCTTTGTTGGAGAGATTGCATGCCTTACCGGAGTTCGCTGAGACGGTGTTGCTGGTGGGGCATAAACAAGGGTTGGAGCAACTGATTCGTTACTTTACCCGTGATGAGAGAGTCAGCGGCAGCAATAAGCAGCAGTTGCTTAAACCGGGTTCACTGGCGGTCCTGAAACTGGACGAAGTGAAAACGGACGAAACGGAACCGGATGTTACATGGGCGAAGCAGGGTGCATGCACTGCAACCATGTGCGAACTGATCCACACTTCATTACTGCCGGACCTGTTTCCCTGGCCCAATCTAAACAGTTCAGAACTGCGCAAACGGCCAGCCTATTATTATTGTCAATCTTCAGTGATTCCATATCGTTTTAACGGACAGGGATTGAAGATACTGCTGATTCGTTCCAGCAAACAATCGCACTGGATAGTGCCCAAGGGGATTCATGAGCCGGGGCTCTCTTCTCAGGAGTCGGCGGCCAAAGAAGCCTGGGAGGAAGCCGGTATAGAAGGAGAGGTGGGGGCGCAATTGCTTGGCAGTTATAGATATGAGAAATGGGGCAGTGTGTGTGAGGTGAGTGTGTACCCGATGCGGGTAGAGTCTATGGTGGAAGAAGATCAGTGGCTGGAATCGCATCGTGGACGAGCCTGGTTTAGCCCGGAGGAAGCGATGGGCCTGCTAAAACAACAGAGTCTGATTCCGATGCTGCAGCAGTTGGTGGCCAATTTGAATAGAAGCACGAATATAGAGGCCGTGGCATGAGTGAAAATTATGCGGTCTTTATCCGGCATGGGGATTATCTCCATCAAGCGCTCACACCCGGCGCTTTTCAGCCTTATCCACTCACGAAGGAGGGGGAGGCACAGGCAGCTGGTTGTGTCGGGAAGCTGCTCGCATTCAGTCGGCAGCATGGGTTGAATATTTCCCCTGTCATACACAGCTCATCGGTACTTCGAGGCTGGCAAACCGCCGATATTATCCGTCAGAAATTGGAATTAGAGACTTTGCTCGAGACGCCTGAGTTGTGTGAACGCTCAGTCGGCAGTCTGGCAAATCTGTCGATCAGTCAAATAGAGCTGGTTGTGCGGGATGATCCCCGTTTTGATACTCCTCCTGCGGGTTGGAAGTCCGATAGTCATTATCAGCTTCCATATCCAGGTGCAGAGTCATTGATGCAGGCTGGTGTTCGTGTATCGAGCTATATTAATCAGGTGATGGCTTCACTGCAGCCTGAATCAGGGATTATGCAGTTGTTTGTCGGGCACGGGGCAGCATTTCGGCATGCAGCCTGTCATCAGGGTATGATAAACTTTGATGAAATTGCCAAACTAAGCATGTTTCACGCCGAGCCCATCTACTTCACGCTGGACCAGAATATGGACTGGCAGCACCGGGCAGGAGCCTGGAAAGTTCGCCCGCAACATTCAACGTACACGGACTAATGATGACAGACTCCCTGAATAATCCCTCCCTACCCAACTATCATGGTCTCAAATGGTTGGATGACTCATTGCCAACCGTTCTACCTGATGCCACTCGTGACTGGTTGGATTGCAGTAAACATGGACTCAGACAACGCAAGGCCAGTGGTTTGAAAAGCCGGGGCACGGTGAAATCACTGCTGCAGGCGCATGACTGGCAATGGCCGCATCGTTCAACCGTATTCATCTCGGACCTGCATGCTGATGGTGATGCACTTCTGGCCTCTCTGGTTGCCAGCGGTGGCATCAAAAAAACCGGTAAGGCTGATCATAGCTTCAAACTCACCGAGCAGGGACGATCCATGCTGTTCATTTTCGGTGGTGATTTCTTTGATAAAGGACCGAGTAACCTGCGTCTCTTGCGTCTGTTGCGCCTGTTTATCAAAACAGGGGCGCGTGTACGGATATTGGCAGGTAATCATGATATTCGTGTGTTATTCGGTATGCGCAGCGTAGGTCTTACCGAAGATCCACATAATGGCCATTTCTTTATCCGTATGGGGGCCAAGGCGATTCCATTTCTGTGTGAGATTCGGGATGAGTATCTATCGGACAAACATGCACTGAAAGGGGTACCGGACGAAAAGGTCTGCATCCAACGTATGTTCCCGACGGACAACTGGTGGCAGCAGTTTCCGGAAATGGCTTCCTGGGTCATGCCGCCGGAATCGATACGCAGGGAAATGGAGAAAATCAGATACAAGGCTGACCGTTTTGAATCACTCTGTGAGCAGGCCGGACTGAACTTGCGTGAAGCCTATGCGGCAGCCGTGAAATGGCAGCAGCTGTTTTTATCGCATCAAGGGGAGTTTCACTGGTTTTTCAAGCGCATGCGACTGGCATATCGCAAGGGCTCATTTCTTTTCGTGCATGCAGGCATTGATGATCGCATTGCCACTATGTTGTCTGATAACGATACCGGATTTTTGAATCAGCAGTTTAAGCAGCAGATTCAGGGCAGTCCGTTTGAATTTTATTATGGACCTGTAGCCAACACCATACGCACCAAATATCGCACTGTGGATATGCCGTTGACAGGTATGGGCGCCAAACAGGTGCGCGATGCAGGTATCCACGCCATTGTGCATGGGCATCGTAATCTGCATCGGGGTCAGCGCATTGCCCTGCGCAAGAACCTGCTGCATTTCGAATGTGATGTGACGCTTGATCGCCATTCTCGCCGTAAGGAAGGTCTGCTCGGAGCTGGGGCAGGAGCAACCCTGATTCAACCCGACGGTTATATCCTCGGTATCAGTACGGATTACCGCGATATCAAGCTGTTTCATCCCGAATCTATTTTGTCAGGTGCAGGAGATGTTCATGCAGCAAAATAAAAAAGTTTTTCACCATGAATCGCTGGAAGATAAAAAATCTCTGCGTCAGCTGTTACAGGCTGTTACCGATGGTATGGAAAGCGGCGAACTCTGTTTTAGCGATGACAGCGATGAGATTGTCATGATTCCGAAAGGGTTGCTGCAGTTCAAGCTTAGTGCGGCTCAGGAAGAGGGGCGCAACCGCATCAATATCCGTGTGACCTGGCACGATGATGTGGATAGCAAGCCGGTGAAGAAATCGTTAGCCATTCGTGGCAAGCAGAAAGAGAAGAAAAAAGGGAAGCAGACTCAGTCTGATTAATCGATATTGTATCGGGTGAGGTTGGCCATACTGAAACCAATGATTGCCTGCAGTGCCATGCGCCTCTGAAAGAGCAGCTGCTCCGGGGTGATGTGCAGATGCATGACTCATTCAGTTTTAGACTTATAAATATGCCGAAGGTTTTGATGGGAAGGGTGACCTTGAGGGTAAACTACAGCCGCTTGCTTACTCCGGAGTCAGCTGTGCGGTATGCCATATTCGGGGTGGTCAGCGATTTGGACCACCGCCCAAAAGCAGTGGGGCCATTGGTTTACAGAAGGGGGAAGTTCATGGTGGGTTTACTGCTACGCGGGTATTTGAAAATGTGCAGTTTTGTGCATCATGCCATCAGTTCCCAGAACCCATGGCTATTAATGGAAAACCTCTTGAAAACACTTTAATTGATTGGAAAGAAAGTAGTTTTTCAGATAAAGGAGTAACGTTTCAGCAGTGCAACATGCAGGATCGGAAGCATGAGTTTCGCGGTATTCATGGCCCTGAGATGATAAAAAAAGGGCTGGAGTTCAAGCTGTATTAAGAAGGGGTTCCCAATATTGATGTCGCGCCTGCTAATGCAATAACCGTCTCGTACCGCGTGATGGTAGACCTGATTATTTTTATATAAGGAGTATACAGAAGTTTGCTCGCTGGTGAATTGCATCCGGATGCAAAACTGCATATTCAGAAGGCCAGCCAACAAGCTGCTGCCAATGACTTTCTCCTGTATGAGTAGAGCATAAACAGATGAGTGATTCGGACTTGCTCTGTCTAAATCCTGCTCATAACCTTTTACCCTCTATATGCGATATTCCGTGGGGAAGACCAATGTTTAGATTGATATCCATCTTTTCACTATTAATGCTCAGCTTTTCTCTATCAGCCAAAGCAGGCCCTGTGGCCGGTCACGTTATGCTTGAGCCTGTAACCGGCATGTCATTTGTCTGGCTACCCAAGGGATGTTTTGAGATGGGGGCGGGTGCGATCAGAGTCAAATCCGTTCATGTCGATGAAGCGTTTGTAAAACGTGTGGAAGATAACGGAGTGGAAACCGGGTTTGTACATGTAAACTACGAACTGGATGAGCAAGCTTTTTCTGCGCGGGCTGGTGTGGTCCGTCCCCCAGCTGCGGCTAAAGCGGTCTGTTTTAACAAAGGTTTCTGGATGGCAAGCCATGAAGTGACCCAGTCCCAGTACAATAAAGTCATGGGGCTGAACCCTGCCGGATTCAACAGGGGCGGGAACTATCCTGTTGAGCAGGTGCGCTGGTTGGATGCCCGTGCATTTATTCGCAAGCTGAATGAACCCGGTAATAGGCAATTCAGATTGCCCAGTGAGGCAGAGTGGGAGTATGCGGCGCGCTCCGGTGGCAAAGATCAGCCCTATGGTGCTGCCGGATCACCAGAGCAGGCCGCCTGGTATATGGGGAACAGTAGTAGTACAACCCATCCTGTAGGTCAGAAGCAGGCAAATGCTCTGGGTCTGTATGATATGAGCGGTAACGTGTGGGAGTGGACGGCTGATTGCTGGAATGAATCGCTGGAAGCAGTTCCAGCAGATGGATCAGCCAGTGTGAGGGGTATATGTACTGCTCGGGTCTTGCGTGGTGGTTCTTGGTATGATGCTAAAGCGTTACTTCGCACGACCTCCCGCTTGTGGCTTGATGTAGACAAACTGGATAACAACAGTGGCTTTCGCCTCGTGATCGATGTATTGGAACACGATTTATAGCATATTTAACAGCGCGCTGTAGCGTGCTTGTCATGTCCGTTCGTATTGCCGCTATTCGTACTCTTGACCAGATTATTTCATCCTCTGTAAAGGCGGCTACAGCCATGGCCGATGCACAGTGCGAAGAAAAAGACCGGCGTCTGCTACATGAGCTCGTGTATGGGGTATTGCGCCATTTCTATGCTTTGGAAGCCGATTTCTCCCGTTATTGTAAAGCCAAGCCCGATGCCATAGCCCATTGTGCGCTGTTGCTCGGCACCTACCAGATTCGCCATATGCGTATCCCCACCCATGCGGCGGTATCGGAAACAGTCGCAGCCATGGATAAAATGCAACCCAAAGCCAAGGGGTTTGTGAATGCCGTATTGCGCCGGGTTACAGAACATGAACCACCCAAAAAATTCAAGCCGCATCAGCGAAGCGAACTGCCCAAATGGGTTTATGCCAGCTGGCGGGATGCCTTTGGTGCTGAAGTTGTACAGGGTTTTTCTGATGTGTTAAAACAACCACCGGCCCTGTGCCTTGCCGTGTTCGAAGCTCGCGATGCATGGATAGAAAAGGTACAGGCCATGGGTATTGATGCCGAGGCTGGATTGTTGTCGCCTTATGCCGTTCTGCTGCCATCAGGGACCGATGTGATATCGCTACCGGGTTTTGCTGAAGGTGATTTCACGGTCATGGATCAGGCAGCTCAGGCGGCTGTGATGGCGTTGAATGTAGAGCAGGCCGATGGCCTGATACTCGACCTTTGTGCGGCACCCGGTGGCAAAACAGCTTTGCTCAGCAAGCGATTCCCCGCAGCAACCATTATTGCTGTGGAGTTGAATGAGAAGCGCGTTCCGAGGCTGATAGAGAACCTTGAGCGCTTACAATGCAATAATGTGAGCATCATCCAGGCCGATGTCGGTAATCTTCCATTTTCTACAAATAGTGTGGACGCGCTGCTGCTGGATGCACCATGTTCTGCATCGGGCATATTGCGCAGGCATCCGGATGCAAAGTTCCTGCATGATCAGACCGAGATCACCAGACTGTCCGTAATTCAGCAGACTCTGTTGAAAGAAGCTGTGCGGGTGATCAGGCATGATGCCGAACTGGTGTATGCAGTTTGTTCCATTCATCCTGAGGAGAATGAACAGGTTGTTCAGCATTTCGATGTTGTGAAGAGCGAGCGTCTGCTCCCCTCATCCGTAAATGACGGTTTCTTTTTTTCGACAGTCAAAACTCCTGATAAACAGTCATGAAAGCCAGTGATAACGAATTCTCTTTGATTGATAAGCATTTCAGAGGCAGAGGTGGTTCAAGCCATCGCTTCACTAGCCTTGCTATCGGAGATGATGCTTCACTGCATACACTTGATGCAGGTATGGAGTTGGTGGTGAGCACGGACACCTCGGTTGAGAATGTGCACTGGCCGCATGACCTGCCACTGGAGGTGGCGGCAGACCGGGCTGTCTGTTCTGCACTTTCCGATCTGGCGGCAATGGGTGCTGAAGCCGTTGCTGTCTGGCTCAATGTGATGGCCGTAGATAAGTCGGCAGTCAAAGCCATGGCTGCGGGCATGAGTCGTTCACTGACCCGCTACAACGTAGAGCTGGTTGGCGGTGACACCTGTAGAAGTGCTACCAATGCATTGGCTGTAACGGTAGCAGGGCAGTTGCCTCAGGGTAGTGCAATGCGCAGGGATGGTGCTCAAACAGAAGATAATCTCTGGATTTCGGGCCCTCTCGGCCTCCATGCTCTTGGACTTCAGCAGTGGATGAGTGGCAATAAAGAGGGTGAGTTTGTTCATCATATCAATGAAATAAAACCACGACTAGCTGCCGGAGCCGCACTAAGGGAGTTGGGTGTATGCTGTTGTATCGATGTCAGTGACGGCTTGCTTCAGGATGCCATGCATCTGGCTACAGCGTCGGGCATAGGCATGGAGATTGAGCTGACACAGCTGCCTAACTGGGCTGATTTGTCGGCCTCATGTTCCGGAGATATGGCATTGGAAGCCGTACTGCATGGCGGTGAGGATTATGCTTTGTTGTTTACAGCACCCGCATCAATCGTCATTCCCGATGGACTGGCGACAAAAATCGGCAAATGCCATAGCGGTGAGGGTGTACAGGTTTTCAGGGATGGTGAATTGTGCCATGTGAAGAAAGAGGGGTTTCTGCATTTTGACTGAGCAACGTGACTGGAAAGTATGGCTGGCCGCAGGGCTGGGTAGTGGCTGGCTTCCTAAAGCGCCGGGTACCTGGGGCTCTCTGGCTGCCCTGCCACCGGCATGGCTCTTGATTGAACTGATCGGTATAAGCGGGCTATTCGTTGCAGCATTATTGCTGCTGATACTTGGTTGTTGGGTCTGTGTTGATGTGTTGCAACGTATACCGGATAAGGATCCGGGTTGGATTGTTGTCGATGAATGGGTAGGCCTCTGGTTGTGCCTGGGATTGCTGGCTCTGTTTTTTGGCACTGGCCCTATGGTTTACCTGCTTGGGTTTGTGGCATTTCGTCTGTTCGATATACTTAAACCCTGGCCGATCTCTTACGTGGAAACAGTGGGGCCACCGTGGTGGTCGATTATGGCCGATGATGTGGCCGCGGGTTTGGTCGGGGCGGCAGCGGTCATCATTGCTGCTATGATGTTTGGTATTGTCACATGGTGAGAACCCGTTGATGAAGTCAGCACAGTGGATTATCTCTGAAACCGGTTTTGCAAGCCTGAGTGCTGCGGGTATGACAACCGGTTGGCTAAAGGCGTGGTTGTTATCTGCAGGTGCGAGCTCTGTCTCTATTCATCTATTGGAATCAGGTCATTGGCAGCATGAGAGTGCAGTCTGGCGTCTGTTTTTAGCCGAAGAGAAGGAGCTTGTTCAGGCTGCCATATCGCTGGGCTTGCAGGTCGATGGCAATGAGATCGGTGAAGTGGATATACTTGATACCCGCCATCTGCTGTTGGATAACCCTAAGCGTATTTGCTGGATGTATCAGTCCGGCCATCACTCTATCCTGTTCCTTTCTCCCGGTGATATCTGTTATCAGCGTCATGCTTACCTCTCTCCACTGAGTCACGGTGAGTTTCAGCCTCTGCACATCTATGCCGATGACACAGGTGATCTCAAGCTAGAAGCGGGGCTTAGTGCAACTGTTCAGGCGGACAGTAATCTTTTGCCAGTTGGAAGTCTTAACAAAAGCGGATTGCTGATTGAAGAACAGGTGATTGATTTGCTGCGCCAATGTGGTTTGGGCATACGTACGGTAGAGTCATGTACTGCAGGTGGTATCGCAGCGCGGCTGTGCCGGGTACCCGGTGCATCCGATGTGGTGGATCGCAGTTGGGTGACTTATAGCAATGCTGCCAAAGTGGAAGAGCTTGGTGTCTCACCACTACTGATTACCGATTTCGGTGCAGTCAGCCGGGAAGTAGTCATTGCGATGGCTGAGGGTGGGGCGGATGAAAGCCATGCCTGCATTGCAGTTACTGGTATTGCAGGGCCCGGAGGCGGCACGACCGACAAACCGGTTGGAACGGTCTGGCTAGGACTCTCTCTGCCCGGCTCGGATACCGTCACGAGATGCTTGCAGCTAAGCGGTGCCCGTTATGAGATTCAGGCACGCACTGCCATTGCAGCTCTGCATTTATTGCTCATCAATGTGGAAACAGTGCACCCTGAAATTCGCACGTAAGCGATTAGTCTATTGCTCCAGAGCAGTTCTCTTTCGAGTCGTTTCCAGGTGTTGCAACAGAAAGAGCACGCTTGAGGGAGGGTAAGCATGGTAAGGTTCATTGTAGTTCTGCTTTCGATGTTTCTGCTGGTGGCTTGTAAAACGCCGGTTGTGGGTATGCAGCAACATGGCTCATTCACTTACGAGGCTGTGATGCAGGATCAGCTGGTGATAGGTGGTGTGGTTTCAACCATGGATGAGCTGAGCGGTATCGAGCGCATTCGTTATGGTGATATGCTGGCCAGAGAACTTGTTGATGAGCATAATAAAATTCAAATTATCCCTGCCGGACTTGTGCTTAAGACCATGGGTGCTGCCTGGTATCAGCATTGGCTGGATGGTTATATGCTTACCGGTGTGGTCGATAGCAGTGACGCAGTGATGATACATAGGGCACTCCCTCATGCGCGTTATCTGATGCTAAGCCGTATTGAACACCATGAGATTAATCAGAGCCATTCAGAAAGCGAAACCGATGTTGCTGATTCCGAAGAGGATCGTAAGAAAGGGGAGTATGAATTTGTACGTGTGAATGTCTCATTGAACACTAGCAGGCAGATGGGTGCTACACTGATGATTTATGACCTGCATCAGGGCTTGCTGGCCTGGTCGGGATATATCAGGAATCGGGATATCAACTCAAACAGCGCATCGAGAACCTTTGATAAACATAACCGTTGGCGAGAAGAGTTGACCGCCGCATTTGTGGATGCATTGATTGAAGAAAACAGAAACAGCTATCCATCACCGCCATCACAGGAACAGGTACTGAGAGGCATCTTCGCAGGCTTTGCCGAGCATATGCCGGAGCCGGTAAGATAGTAGGGTGTTTCAGCATTCTGAACTACAGAATAAACCTAAAGTCATACATTTTATTTTACCTGCAAGTATTTGTTTTATAAGTCTTAAGTCATATATGTGTACTGATGGTAGGTGTTCAAAAAAACAGTTCCTCATCAGGGTTCCCGATCCCGGTAGTATGGATGAAATCCCATCGTGTAGCTGTTATAACAGCTTTAGTGCATCGGGAAGCTCGGCTACCGATGTGATGACCAGGTCGGCATTGATGCCGCTATTTTTCACATACACCTGACGATACTTTCCCGTCTGCACGAGGGCGGTTCTCAATCCTGCATCGTGAGCGCCACCGATATCCGACTCGATATCATCGCCTATCATCAGCGTGTTTACCGGAGATAGATGCAGGGCAGCGCAGACCCCGTGAAAGAACACTTCTGAGGGTTTGCCAAGTATCACAGCATCCTTGTTTGTGGCGTATTCGATGGCGGCGACAAAGGGGCCGAGATCCAGATGCAGTCCGTCCGGCTTCTGCCAGAAACGGTTTTTGTGCAAGGCCAGCAGAGTTGCGCCATCCATCACAGCATTGAAAATATCATGCAGAAGCTTGGGTGTGTAACCATCGCCACCGAGATCACCCATGACAATGTAATCAGGATGATCTTCTGTGATCGATATGCCCTGAAAGTCTTCCCTCAGTGAATTGCGCACATAGAGTTTAACACTTTGCTGGCCGATGGCCTGCCGGGCCAGAGCAGCCGGTGTATAGATCTCATCTTCAAAGAGAGGGATACCGAAACCGGCCAGCTTTTCAGCAATGGCAGACCTTGGCTGTGTGGTGGTGTTGGTCAGCCCTGCCAGCGGAAGTCCCAGCTCGCGTATATGCTGCACACTTTCCACAGCTCCACGAATGAGCTTGTCCCCGACATAAAGAACGCCGTCCAGATCAAACAGTACTGCTTCGATGTTTCTTTTGTTCCGTCTGCTCATGCAACCATTTTAGCATTGATTTGTGTGAGCTGCTGTTTGAATCAATTCATTGGAAATGACTATGTCCCCCATTTGGGGGACATACAACTGGTTGCTTGTTAAATAGTGTTTTGTGCTATCAGGAATTTATCAATTCAGAGGAGAAATAATGAGCCGTTTATTATTGGCACTAGCAGTAGTAGTTTTACTTTCGACAGGTTGCACACGGGAGGTGCTCTCATTTTCGATCCTATCGAACAAACCGGTTGAATTGAGTAAATTCGGTGAATTGAATATCTCACAAGAAAAAGTTACTGGTGAAGACAAAGTACATATCATTATTCTAATCCCAACTGGAATAGCTGACATCGGAAAAGCTGTTTCTGATACTATAGATCAGGTTCCAGGTGGTATTGCCTTGATAGATGGGACTGTAACTCACCATCACTATTATATTCCCTACATTTATGGGCAAGCTAAATATGTTGTCGAAGCTAAAGTTCTGATTGACCCGACCATTGCCATTGCAAATCAGACAAGCCGATTGGTTGAGTTAAATGATACAGGGGAAGTCGTCAAAAATAACGAACTGAGCAAGGCTGAACTTAAGAGTCTGAAGGTCGAACTGGCTTCATCCAATAGTCATTTATGATCAGTCAGTGAATGGCTGCTTTCGACGGTGATCCGCGCAGACTTTTACGCAATGAGAATGACCATATATTCATTTGTCGTCTATAACCAAAAAAGCTTATTGGATTTCTAAAACAATACAGACGATTAGAAATCGTTTATGTTTCTCAATGAGATTTTCAGCCTGGGGGAGGGTGTATCAATGGATTCATTTGCTGTCTCGTTTGTACTACCTATGTTTGCCTGGCTAAGGTGAGCCTGTGCAAATAATATCTGTCAGCCTGAAAATACGCATTCTTTTGCCATTGGCTCTGGTGGCTTTAGTCGTGTTTTTCATGTCAGCTCGCAATACCCTTTACGTAGAAGACGAACATCTAAGTGACAGTATTTTGCAAAGCACGAAGTCTGTGCAGGGATATTTACATGATGTGTTATTAGCACATGCCGAGGCTATCGCTATTAGCCTGGAATTTATTGCACAAGATAGAGCTGTACTTGCTGCACTGAAGGCTGGAGATCGTGAGGCGCTGCTATCCCAGACTGCCCCTCTATTTGAACGACTGCGGAAAAAACACAATATCACCCATTTCTATTTTCATAATCCGAAACGCATTAATCTTCTGCGTGTACATAAACCGGAGCGTCATGGTGATCTTATTGACCGCTTCACCGCCCTTCAAGCAGAGCAGGAAGGGAAGCTTTCACAAGGTATTGAGCTCGGACCGCTAGGGACCTTCACCTTGCGTGTGGTCATCCCGGTATTCGAGGCAGGGCAACTGCTCGGTTATATCGAGTTGGGCAAGGAGATTGATGAGATAGTGTTTCATATACATGAAGCACTGAATGTTGATCTTTATATGCTTATTAACAAGCAGTATCTGGATCAAACTGCCTGGGAGACGGGTATGCAGATGCTGGGCCGGCCAGCCAGCTGGGATCAACTGCCATCGGCTGCAGTGATTTCTCAATCACGACCAGAAGTGCCCCTTGAGCTTTTCAATAAAATCATCATTCAAGGAGCAAGTCCGGAACTAGCAATAGAGAGAGATGTTCAGCTGAATGATCACACGTATTGGGCAGGAAATATCCCTCTCAATGATGCCGGTGGTCGGCATGTCGGCAGTATTGTCATGCTGCGTGACGTTACCTCCCTTGTTGAGCGTTCCAGAGTAGAGTTCCTTCAATTTTCATTGTACGGATTGCTCACAGGTCTGCTTATGTTCGGCATTTTCTACCTGATACTAGGGCGCACAGAACGCAGGCTTATAGCCGACCAAACGCGTATTGTTGAAAGTGAACAGCGCATGGGGCGTATTCTTGAGCACTCATGGGATGAAATTTATGTTTTTAGCGCTGATTCACTGCGCTTTTTGGATGTAAGCGAGGGTGCATGCAGAAACCTGGGGTATCCACTGGATCAGATGAAAGACCTTACTGCTGTTGACCTGAAACCCGAGTTTTCAAACAAACAGTTTGAATCCATGCTTGCCCCTCTGCGCAGCGGAGAGCTCGAACAGCTCGATTTTGAAACTATTCACAAACGCAAAGATGGTTCGACCTATCCTGTTGAGGTGCGATTGCAATATTCAAAGGCGGAGTCACCTCCGGTCTTTGTGGCTATTATTCAGGATATCAGCGAACGCAATGCATATATAAAGGAGCTGGAGCATAAGGCTCTGCACGACAGCCTGACCGACCTGCCGAACCGGAACCTTCTCCAGGATCATCTGCGACATGAGATTAACGTTGCGACGCGTGAGGTAAAGCCACTGGCTCTGGCAATACTTAACATGAGTCGTTTCCAGGAGATCAATAACACATTAGGGCGCCAGAATGGCGATCTTATTCTGCAACAGGTTGCCAAACGACTTATCACTATTTTTAGAAAGGTGGATACTGTTGCCCGTATTGGCGGCGATGAGTTCGCTGTTATATTGCCAAATGTGAGACGTGAAAAAATTCCGCTTGTTGTAAAGAAAATCCAGAATATTCTGGATGAACCCTTCATGATCGAAGATATGCCGATCGAGGTCGATGTCAGTATCGGTATAGCGCTTTACCCCGAGCATGGTGAAGAGCCCGAAACCCTGCTTCGGCACTCAGATGTTGCGGCTCGCCTGGCCAAAATAGAGAGAAACGGCATAAGTATTTATGATTCTGAACAGGATTCTTACAGCATGCGTCGCCTGACTCTGGTTGGTGAATTGCGTCACGCCATCAGTGACGGGGGACTGTCGCTGCATTACCAGCCCAAGGTGGATATCAAAACCTCTAGGGTGACAGATGTCGAGGCGCTCGTACGCTGGCAGCACCCCAGCTATGGCATGATTTCGCCAGTAGAGTTTATCCCGCTGGCGGAACAGACAGCATTAATCAAGCCACTCACCATGTGGGTGCTCAATGAGGCCATTCGCCAGCAGAGCATTTGGCAAAAATATGGGTTGAATATCGGGGTTGCCATCAATCTTTCGACACGCAATCTGATTGATACGAAGCTGCCTGAGTATGTCGCTTCTCTTCTGGACAAACATGGTGTTGCTGCCAGTACCATAACGCTGGAAATTACCGAAAGTACAATCATGGCTTACCCGGAAACCTGTATGGGCGTAATCTCTCAACTTAAAGAGTTAGGCACCAGCTTATCAATTGATGACTTTGGTACGGGATACTCATCACTTTCTTATCTTAGTAAGCTGCCGGTGAGTGAGCTCAAAATTGATCAAAGTTTTATCTTTAGCATGCTTGAAGATACCGGAAACGAGGTGATTGTCCGCTCTACCATTGATCTGGGACATAATCTCGATCTTAAAATTATTGCCGAGGGCGTTGAAAATATCGATGTCTGGCAGGAATTGGAGGCGCTGAATTGTGATAAGGTGCAGGGCTATTATGTGAGTCGGCCACTTCCTCCAGACGAGTTTCTAAAGTGGTACGATGAATCTGGTTGGGGAGCAGTGATCAAAGGGCCTGATATAGCTGATTGATAACCTCATCGCTTGAATAGACCAGACAGGCCCATGGGGTTGTGTGCCCCATGGGCCTGTCTGGTTTGAGATTGCTTAGATAAACAGTGTAGTGCCTGATTCTCCTGCTTCACCGAGGAATGCTGCTACACCTCCGATCTCAACACCATCGATGAGTTCAGCTTCCTGAATACCCATAACATCCATGGACATCTGGCAGGCGATCAATTGTGCACCACCTTCAACCAGACTGTGTAACAGCTTGCCTGGTGTCTCCACACCCTTGTCGTGCATCACTTTTCGGATCATTTTGGCACCCATACCATGCATATCCATTTTCGATATCGAATTGAGATGATCTGCATCGCTGGGCAGCATGGTACTGAACATGCGATCCATCATGGGTTTGTTCAGGTGAGGCGCATCTTCCCTGCGTATTACATCCAGCCCCCAGAAGGTGAAGAAGAGGCTGACCGGCTTACCCATAGCCAGTGCACCATTGGCGATGATCATGCTGGCCATCACCTTGTCGAGATCATCGGAGAAGACAACCAGCGTGAGCCTGTCTTTTACAGCAGCAGGTGTCGCTGCGGCACTGATCGGAGCAGCTGCCACTTTGCGCAAGAGAACAATCACCACTCCTTTCTCAGCCTTTACTGAGAGCAGGTCATTACCGGTTTTCTTGGCCCATGCACGAATGTCACGACCGAATGCCGGATCAGAGGCAGTGACTTCGAGCAGTTCCCCGGCATCCAGTGCATTCATAGCCTTATAGGTTTTCATGATAGGGCCGGGACACTGCAGGCCTATGGCATCGAGCGTGTGCAACTCTCCACTGGTATCCGGGTCAAGCATGGCAGCACTGACCGGGCAGCTACCACTGAGATCCGCCTCGATTTCTGCCGGGTCACGGCGTTTGAGATCTTCATAGTCGAAAATGTCCGGATTGGACTGTTTATCGACTGCCCATGAATAGGTTTTGTAACCGCCTGAAAGGTTACGAATCTGTGTGAAGCCATGTTGTTTGAGGATGCGGTAGGCAATATATCCCCGAATGCCAACCTGACAGAATAGTACCAGAGGCTGTTTTGGGTCGAGTTCATCAAGATGTTCCCTCAACTGGTTCAGATCAATATTGCGTGCGGTAGGGATGGATCCAAATTCGAACTCTTCTGCAGTACGCACATCAATCAATTGCAGCTTGCCATCCTTGAGTTCCAGGGCGTCGCGCAATTGTCTCCAGTCGATAAGCTCGTGGGAGTCGTTGAGTATATTGCTCGCAACATAACCGGCCATATTTACCGGGTCCTTTGCCGAGCCATAAGGCGGAGCATAGGCCAGTTCCAGATCGCTCAGATCCTCAACATTGAGACCGCCATAGATGGCGGTGGCGATGACATCTACCCGTTTGTCCACGCCGTCGGCACCCACTGCCTGAGCACCGAGAATCCGGCCATCGGGGGAGAAAAGCAGTTTGATGCTGACCTGCTTAGCACCGGGGTAATAGCTGGCATGCGAACCACTATGGGTGATACAGCTCAGAAACGGGATATCGGCGGCACGCAGTTGTTTTTCATTCAGCCCCGTGGAGCCGGCGGCCAGATCAAATGCTTTCAGAATAGCTGTACCCAACGTTCCCTTATACTGTCTGGTATTGCCGAAAACTATATTATCCGCAGCCATTCTTCCCTGGCGGTTGGCAGGTCCCGCAAGCGGGATGAGTGCCGGTTTTCCACAGATGGTTTGTGTGACTTCGATGGCATCGCCGACGGCATAGATATCAGGGTCTGAGCTTTGCAGATGCTCATTTACCCTGATGCCACCGGTAGTTCCGATTTCAAGAGCGGCTCCCCGGGCCAGCGTGGTTTCAGGGCGTACACCGATGGCCAGAACGATAATATCTGCCTGTAGACGACGGCCACTGGACAGATATACCACGGTATGGTCATCTTTATCTTCGAAGCGATCCACCCTGTCTTCCAGGTAGAGTTCGACATTTTTATCACGCATATGTGAATGGACGATGGCCGCCATCTCATAGTCCAGTGGTGCAAGAATCTGGTCGGTACCCTCGACCAATGTAGTTGAGATGCCTTTGTCATTAAGGTTTTCTGCCACTTCAATGCCGATGAATCCACCGCCAATAACCACGGCACGTCGCGCTCTGTTCTGTTGCAGGTGTGACATGATGCGATCAAGATCCGGGATATTGCGCAGGCCAAATACTCTGGGTGAGTCAATGCCGGGAAGCTTGGGACGCAGGGGTTCAGCACCGGGTGAGAGTAGTAGCTTGTCATAGCTTTCATCAAATTCATCACCGGAACTCAGATCCCGCAGGCGTACGACTTTGCTTTTGCGATCTATGGCTATGGCTTCAGTATGACTGCGTACAACAACCCGATAGCGATCTGTGAATGTCGATTCGGAGGTAACCAATAGCTGTTCCCGATCAGTGATAGTTCCTGAAATATGGTAGGGCAGGCCACAGTTGGCAAAGCTGATATATTTACCACGCTCTATCAGCACTATCTCGGCAGTCTCATCGTTACGCCGGATGCGTGCTGCCGCCGTAGCACCGCCAGCAACACCACCTATGATTATGATCTTCATTGTAGTACCCATCCTTTTCTGTGACGTATTCCGGAGTGACGGAATACAAAATATTAGATAAATGTAATATACTAATATTTCTACCCTGTTGCAATTTATTTATCCTTAGTGTGTGTAGTACCCACTATGTCAGTGGTTGATGCAGCCCAAGTGGTGGGAAATCAACGGTGGGTAAGAACGTGAGAAGGATGACTGTTCATACGCTGAAGGCGTGAGGTTTTTTGGTACAGCGGAGGCTGAAAAGGGGAAATTCGATTGCATCATCAAAACTATACAGATGATTATATATCAGGCTTGTATAGCTTGTTTATTATGGACGCTGCGAATAACGAGATGATCGAGAAAGTATTCGGAACCGCAGGGAGCGAGAAAAGCCCGGATAGGTCAGTAATGCCGGATAACCGTTGTGCAAAGCGTACGGTTTATGATCAGAGGCTTAGTTTTTCATCCGGGAACAGTAGCTTTTCTGGACAGTGCAGGGATATCAGTACAACCGGTTTGTTTATCGAGACGCTTACCGATCTTGATGCCCAGATCGAAGTCACACTTACACTTTCATCCACTGCCAGACCATTACGTATGAGTGCTATGGTTACACGGAAAACGAAGGAGGGTGTGGGCGCGTACTTTGAGGTGCTTACTCAGTCGCAGATTTTAGAGTTTGGGGCTGACACCTAATAAAATTCTTTGAGCAGCTTTTTTAGGTCAACAAGCTGTTCTTTTGATGAAGCCAGATTAAACCTCCACTCACACTCCTTCAAGAATAATTCAAAGTGCTGCCGAGGTACGC
>Ga0316202_10001278_pt1 | contig 20123 bp, 7 predicted proteins | sample 3monrhotite_MG_FD_204934 | JGI IMG/M metagenome (GOLD analysis project Ga0316202, IMG submission 204934) | Microbial mat bacterial communities from mineral coupon in-situ incubated in ocean water Damariscotta River, Maine, United States -... | ecosystem: Environmental > Aquatic > Marine >... | reverse complement strand
AATGAAGTCAGCAAAAGTACGTCTTTGCCCATCGGCGTATCAATAGCGATAAGACGATTATCTTGAGTAAAGTCACTCATTTATTAAACTCCTCTAACCCGGAGACATACTGCATATATAACCCTATACAATGGTGATTTCTTTGATCCAATAGACCCTATTTCGGCTTTTTCAATTTGCTGATACCAAACATAGGATTCATTAGATGTTATTGCAATTAGAGGGCCTTTATCGACGATAATTTCACCCGATCTAACAAACTTTGGAAACCTCAATGAATTAGCAATACTAATCCCTGGCTCTGACGAAGGACTATAAGCTACAACACTTTCTTTTTGTTCGTATTGAACCGGCTCACAATCTGCATTTACAGATGAACTGGCAATACACAGCATTAACCACAAATATTTCAATTCAACGTTTTCTACTTTTCCTGACTTGTGACTTCTAAAGCTCACAATACAAGTTAAAAAGCTTTCCTCGAAAAATATAAAACATGCGGCATATTATAAAACCAACATTAATGCTGCTCACAGGTAAGCAGCATTAATGTCGTTCCGTTTTATAACGGGACAGCTTTTGTCAGATCGTAACCTGCGCGTTGCGGGTTGCCTGTCTTGTTGGTTGCATCGTGATCTTTGTAGTTGATCTCACACTTGGAGAAACTCAGAGTGATTGTTTCCTCAGGCTCTGCATCACCTTCAGCAGAAATATGATAACCGCTTACCAGACAGTCTTGCAGCGAATACTCCATAAACTCTTCAACGCTATCGCTACCGGTGCGAGTGAATTTAAGAGTTGCACTTTTACCGGATGAGCCAGAAACAGACTCTTTAAACAGTGCAGCGACAGAATTATCAGCTTCTTTGGTTAATGTCACTTCAGTGACGTTGGGCTTGCCGACTTCACGATTGGCCATTTTGCCCGCTTCCATCGTAATTGGACGTGACACACCAAAGTCCACCGAACTAACTTTCACACATTCCTCGAAACCTTCTGCCGTCACATTTCCCTTTATTCCATCATACTCAAGGTATATAGCCATTTTACTTTCCTCTCCTCCATCTCTGGTTAAACAAAAATTACTCGCACAACAAATCGAGACTATAAGGTAATTACCAGTAATGAACAACCGATATCATATTCTCTGTAAGTCCCATATTTTCAAACCTTTACACTGCTCGCTCCAGTAAGTCCGTGTTATCAAAGCAGCGTTGAGCCTAGTAATAAACGGCCCAACAGCAAATTGATGAAATATTAACATCTTCATGTCACATTGATGCAGGCCGGTGCCTAGAGAATTTGATCTCTGGATTCCCTAGCCTGCTACGGCATCACTGAAGCGGTCATTATAATGAAATTCTCATCGATTGATGTGACATATGCACATAAAACCACACTTAGCCCTATTTCTAGCAAAAACAACACGTTACATTCATTTTCTTTAGGCGGCCAGCCAATACATTCTGCTTAAAAACTGTACTGCATGTCAAATAGCAGCCGCATATTGTCTGCCTTTGGTTGCTGGTCAGTATCCGTTAACTGTTCGAGCATTTTATAGGCCAGTTGTAAATTTCCACTGAATTGATAGCCATGCGAAAATTGCAACCCGACACCCATATCGGCCAATTGCCCTGTAGCATCTTTCCTCCCAAAGACAATTTCATATTGCTTGCCATAACCATAATCAAAAAACACAAAGGGCTTGACAAATGACTTCAAGTTAATAGCTGCTATTTGAATATCAAATATATCTGGGCTATTAAATACCCAGTCGGTTCCGAAATACAGTGCATCATCTGCGGTGAAAAAACTGGGCGAAAAACCTCGGACCCGTGCCGGACCCGCCAGTGAAAACCGTGTGATTGACGACAAATTAGTACCCGAATACTGAAGACTGGAGCGGAAAATAAACCGTGAACTACTTTCCGTAAATGGAACCTTTAAAAAAGTCAACAGTGTGTATTCGGTGGACAGAATATTGTAATACTTATCCTGACCATTTTTTATTTCAACGGCAAATTCGCCCCGTGTGTATTTAATACTTCCGTCGTGCAAACGCTTGTTTACATCATCCAAATAGTCCAGCTTGTATTCTATTGAAAAGTAGCGTAATTCCTCATTCTCACTGAAGAAGCTCCCGGTTTTCACATCAGACTTTATTGTTGCAGACCGAAGTTCATAGCTACTGTTTTTCGTGCGTCCACGTTCCTGTATGTATTTACCATATATCCCCAGAACATCAACTTCACCGCTCAATTCAAAGTTTGCGAAAACTGTTTGATCCACAACAAATTGATTTCGTGATGAATCAACACCCAGTCGGAAGCGGGGATTCAAAAAATTACTTTCAAAAGCCAATTGCCAGTATGTTGTGTTATCAGGTGATTGTGTCTGCAAAAGACCAACTTTCATGTAATCGGCTATACTCAGCAGGTTGTTCATCTGAACGTCAGCGTAAAGCCGGTATAAACCAGATTCATCCGTGCCATGATTATCTGCTCTGATATTGGCATTGTAGCGAGCTTCGTTTTTAACATTAATATTCAGTCGTGTATCACCTACTTGGTAGCCCGGTTCAAAATAACCATCCACGCTGATACCGGGAAAACTATTGATAATAAATAAATTCTCTTCGATCATTTTATTGGTAACGGGCTTAGTCAAAAGATCGTCAAAAACTGAGCGCAACGACTCAGCATCGTACATATCATTATCTTTTATTGAGACGTCCCCCAGCACACCAAGCAACAAAGTAAGGCTTACTACACCATCCCGCACACGTTGTTTGGGTATGAAAGCTTTGGCAAGAATAAAACCACGCTCCCGATAAAAGCTGGTAATTTTATTTGCAACGGCTTCAATTTGGCCCAAAGTAACTCCGCGTTTCCCGCGCTGTTCTCTGATCAGCCAAACCAGTTTTTGAACTTCAAGCGGCGTAACATGCCGGTCTAAAGTCTCTTCTTCAATATCAACAAGAAGATTCGATATTTCGCCCAACTCGTCAATGGTATAACCCGATTCGAGCAGCTTACCCTCTCCCATAATGGTAAAGCGGATATTTTCAACCAACTGAGTCAATGCTTCACGGGTAATGCCTAACTCTGGAAACTCAACCAAGCCCTGTATTCTGAACTCTGAGACGGCAAGCCTCGGTCCAGCTGTTGGGTCAGGCGAGCGATCGCGTACTGCAGGTACATCCAAATCCCGAAGCATGGTCTTTTCTTCTACGTCTCTGAATTGTTCAATTTTCGGCATTTCTAAAAACTCTGCCGTCACGATCGAACTGTAAACACTAACGATAATAAATATTAAAGCGTGAGTTCTTTTAATTATGCTACTAACCATCGGTATCCATTTTGGTCAAAACGATATTATTCTGAAATTTACCATCCAACACTAATCGCTGGATTGTTGGGACGCTGCTACGGATCTTAATTGTTTGATAAGCATTTTTCATTCTACTTATCCTCCGAGTCCTTCTCCTTTTCCTCCTCATCATCATCGCTATCACCATAACGCTGATCAGCCGGTAGCAATATAGCAACATCGTCATGGTTATAGTTTCTGACTTCCGTAAAAATGGCCTGATCAATTTCACCCAGGGTCTCAATTTCAATGAGTTGCTGACTTGATAATCCAATAAATCCTCGGACAACCAGTAACGCCAGATCATCACTGGTAAAGATATTACGTGGCTCGGCTCCAAGATAATATATGGCAGCCTGGGCACCCGGGCGGGCAAGTAACCTAAAGTTCTCGTTCACTCTCAATCCAATAGGGCTATCTCGGGTGCCAAACCCGGAAACGCCGTCTACGTAAAGACTTTCAGCGATGATGTCTGCGTTACCCGATGTGCCCGTTCCCAGAGTTGAAAAAGTTCCACCCTCGGTGCTCACGATAGTGACGTCACCGGCATAACGGGAATTATTGATGTTGCTGCCGTAATTAGCATCAATGGCACCACTGCCGCCAGTTATCGCTAGAGTGATGTTGCCCGTATTCGTTAGAGTGATGTCACCATCATTGTTGGGATCATCAAGGCTGGCATTACCAGTATTACGCAGATCATTAATGGTGACATTGCCTCTATTGTTGATGTTGATTGTTCCTGATGTCGCTAGCGTGTTGACATTGCCCGCTTCGGATGGCGTATCTGCACCATCGAATGAGGCGTTGATGACACTTAATGTTGACGTGGTGGTATTAATAGCACCAGCAGAGCCGCCAATACCACCACCAATACCAATACCGGACGCGGCAGCCAGGGTGATCGTGTCTGCAAGGAGATTGCTAGCCTCACTGACGATAGCACCTTCGCGGGCATTCAAGTTAATAGTGGTGGCATTTATATTTCCAAGTATCATCTCGCCAATGGCGGCATCATTGCTGGCCAGTCCGTTATTGGCTGTGACGCTTAATGCACCATCGGTGATATCGACAGTGGTCAGGGTTATGCCGTCAGATTCAATCAAGGTCACATCATTGGCGGCCGTCAGGCTAACGTTTTCAAAATTGTTATTTTCATTATCTAAAACAATGCTGCCTGTTATTGAGGTTAAATTTGTGACGCCTTCTGTTTCGCCAGAACCCTGCACGATAATGGCACCGGTACCCATTATGCTTCCCGTTGAAGTTATCGTCAGGTTTTGCGCAGTAACGTTCGTCAGCGCAGTAGCGACGGTGTTGTTTATATCAACAGTGGAGCCTGACAAGGTGAGGCCGCTGCTCAGCTGATTGTTAATGCTTGACAAATTAATATTATTTCCTGCGGCTAATGTCACCGCTGAGCTAGTAACAATGTCTCCTGTAAAGATAATGTCATTGACTGCTGTCATATTCACAGTATCAATAAAAGTATTGGTACCGCCAAGCGTAATGCTGTCAGCCGCATTAAATGTGAGTGTTCCACCGCTTTGCAGGTCTGCTGTGCTGATAATAGAACCGGCTGCCGCAATATCAATATTGCCAGCGGTGCTGGATATTTCAGTTAGCGTGATGCCATTTTGTTCATCGAGAAAAACAGCACCGCTATGGTTGCTCACCGTCAGTGCATTCACGTTGGTGTTGAGTCTGTCGTCGCTGGTGCCTGCCTGGTTTACATTGTCCAGCGTCAGACTGTTGGCGGTGACGGTGGTTGAGTCGCCCTGGGTTATTTCATCGGCGGTTATCCGCAGATCACCCAGCATTGTCACGCTACCGGTGAGATTGACGTCACTGCCATTGAGTGCCAAAAGAGACATATTATTTTTGCTTCCGGCAATGTAGTTAACATTAACCGCATCAGTGGCTGTACCAAAGGTGTTGTCACCCAAACTGATAACGTCGGCATTACCAGAACTGTTGATAGTCAGGTTTGTGGTCTGGATATTGTCATGGACGGTTTCTGTTTGCTGGTAATTAACATCGAAGGTGACACCACTTCCATTGTCATAGGCCAACTGATCGTAGGTTCCCATGCCGGAGGCGTAGGCAGGGTTATAGGTTTCGGTGTAAGTAGCAGGTGTACCGGTAATGGTGATCATGTCATCATCCAGACCACCCTCGAAGTTTATTTGCCCCGAGAGGGAGCGGCTGGCGGCATTCAGGTCAATATCTAATGTGTCGTTGCCTCCATTGCCATTGACGCTGCCAGATACCGAGCCATTGCCGTTTACTCTGAAAATATCAACACCCTCACCTCCATTGAGCGTGGAAAACCCACTGAAGGAAAGTGGCTGATCGGAGCCGGTCTCCGTATCATAAACCTGCCCTTCGTTGTCACCACTAATAGTCCATGTCGTTGTTGTTATCACACCCTGCCGAGCATTGATCGTTCCATCAACAGCTTCCACACCTTCAATATTATTGATGGTGACACCATCAAGACCAACGGCATCACCCAGGGCAATGGTGACTGTTCCATCATAGCGCACACGGTCATTGCTACCGCCGCCACCATCAAACAGGCCAACATTGCCACCGTTGGAAACGAAGGTGTCATTATCCTCTTCACCGTAGACGCCGCTGTTTACAGTGCCGCCGTTAATGGTAAATTGGTCATCCCCTGCGCCCAGCAAAACCGTTTCAACGTTGCTACCCGTATTGAGTGTAACGGTGTCTGCATTATTCCCACCATCAATCGCATCCGTCACCGTTCCTGCAATTATAAATCGGTCATTTCCATCCCCGCCATTCAGGGTGTTGATTGCCACTCCTGAATTGACGGTAAATTCATCAATAGTCGTGCCACCTGATAATGTTGAAAAATTGCTGAATGTCGTGTTGTTTACACCATTATCAGAGAGTGTGCCGCCATTGTTTGTGTTAACAATCCAGCTGTTTTTGCTGCTATTACTGTCACTGATCAGTTCATTCGCTGCCGATGAGTTTGCGGTAATGGTCTCAATCTGAAATACATTGTTATTTGTATTGCTCCGGTCACCCAGTTCGATGACCCGGTCTCCCGTGGCCGTAATGGTTAACCTATCATTACCGCCCATGCCATTGATCAGACCAGATATGCCGGATGTTGCATTACCGGATATCGTGAAATTGTCTGTACCATTACCATCGGCACCCGTTAAATCGGTAAAGTTGATAAAGTCGACATTGTTGGTTCCATCGGCTAACCCTCCGATATTAGTACCATCAATCGTCCAGTTTGTGGTGGCCGCGATTTGGTCAATATCCGCAATCAATTCGTTCTTCGCAGCGGCTCCGTTCGCGGTAAGGGTTTCTAATTGATAGACGTTCAGGTTGCCTGTTACCCGATTGCCAATCTCGACCGTTTGCTCACCTGTTGCACTAATCAACAATTGATCAACGCCTTCCCCACCATGAATCAAACCAGTAAAGCTGTTGGTAGAGAGTGTGAAGTTGTCAGTGGTTGCCCCGCCGCTCACGTTGTCAATATTCGTAAATACAGTGGTAGTCGCTTGATCAAACACGGTGCCGTTACGGGTGCCGAGGATATCCCAGTCGTTGGTGGCGGCGTCACTGTCACCGACGAGGGTATTGACGGTACCCGCATTGGCGGTGAGGGTTTCAATGAAGGCAACATTGAGGTTGGCGGCATTACCATTGATACCAAGCTCGATACTACGATCACCGGGGCCACTGATCAGCAGAGTGTCGTCGTTGCCGGCTCCTCCGTTGATCACACCATCGACAATACCGGCAATGTCAATCATATCGTTGCCCATTCCCGTACTTAGTGCGCCGCGGATACCACCCGTAGCGGTAATAGTGACCGTGTCTGCGCCGTCTCCGGCATTGATCGAGCTGGCGCTTCCGCTGATATTATATGCATCATTGCCACTACCACTGGTAATGCTGGCAGCAGAGCCAGCGACACTAATCGTATTTACGCCATCTCCAGCAGCAATTGTGTTAACTGTGCCATCAATATTAATCGTGTCATCATTGCTACCTGTAATGAGAAAACCCGTTACACTTCCCGTACTACCAACAATAATGTCATTAACACCATCTCCAGCGTTAATACCGTTTATTTGAGCGTCAACGGAGAAGTTATCCACAAGGCTGTTGCCTTCCAGGTTGGCAAAATTCGTAAAATTGACGGTGGTACCTGCATTTGTGATGTCACCCCCGTTATCCGTATCGACTACCCAGGTGTTGGCACCTGTATCAGCACGTAAGGTGTTACCGGTGGCACTGTTCGACACAGTGATTGTTTCTACACGGGTGATATTGAAATTTTCTCCAGCATCAAGATCCGTCGCACTTAATTGCACGATTTGATCATCGCTGCTGGTAATCGTGAGAATATCTGCTCCGCCGCGACCATCAATAACACCACTGATGTCGGCATCCACATTAAAGGTATCCACACCGCTGTTACCCGTCAAATTGGCAAAGTTAGTGAAGTTAACCCCGCCTACATTGCCGTCGTTGACGTCACTAACTGTCCAGACATTTGCGCCCGTGCCAGCCTGTAAAATATTGCCGGTGGTGTTTCCGGTAGTGCCATCAGCATTGATCAGTTCAACGTTGGTGACCGTGTAATCTTCGCTACCTACAACCGTGCCTATCTGCACGGTACGATCACCCACAGCGGTGATATTCAGTGTGTCATTGTCATCGGTGTTTATGCCGCCATCAATCACGCCGCTGACGGTGCCGGAGACGGTGATGATGTCGTTATTTTCACCGGTGCTGAGGGTGTTGGCGCTGCCAATGATGCTAAGAGTGTCAATGCCGGTACCGCCGGTGATCGCACCCGTAACATTGCCATCACTGTTGACGGTGATGCTGTTGTTACCATTACCGGCGTTGATGCTGCGAAGAACGGCATTGATGGCGAAGGTGTCGATGCCGGTGTTGCCTTCAAGGTTGGCGAAGTTACGGAAGGTAGTGCCATTGGCGGTACCGTCGTTGTCGGCATTGACGACCCAGGTGTTGTTGCCGGTGGCGCCACGCAGGGTGTTGCCAAGAGTGTTTCCAGTCGTACTGTCTGCATCAAGGGTTTCGATGTTGGTGACGGTGTAGTCTGCACCGGCGCTGGCAATCGTACCGAGCTGGATGATGCGGTCTCCGGCGGCGATGATTTTCAGTGTGTCGTTGTCGCTGGCGTTGCTGCCGCCATCAATCACGCCGCTGACGGTACCGGAGACGGTGATGATGTCGTTATTTTCACCGGTGCTGAGGGTGTTGGCGCTGCCAATGATGCTAAGAGTGTCAATGCCGGTACCGCCGGTGATCGCACCCGTAACATTGCCATCACTGTTGACGGTGATGCTGTTGTTACCATTACCGGCGTTGATGCTGCGAAGAGCGGCATTGATGGCGAAGGTGTCGATGCCGGTGTTGCCTTCAAGGTTGGCAAAGTTGCGGAAGGTGGTGCCATTGGCGGTACCGTCGTTGTCGGCATTGACGACCCAGGTGTTGTTGCCGGTGGCGCCACGCAAGGTGTTGCCAAGAGTGTTTCCGGTCGTACTGTCTGCATCAAGGGTTTCAATATTGGTGACGGTGTAGTCTGCACCGGCGCTGGCAATCGTACCGAGCTGGATGATCTGGTCGCCGGTGGCGGTGATGTTCAGTGTGTCGTTGTCGTTGTCGTTGTCGCTGGCGTTGCTGCCGCCATCAATCACGCCGCCGACGGTGCCGGAGACGGTGATGATGTCGTCACTTTCGCCAGTGCTGATGGTATTGGCGCTGCCGATGATATCAAGGGTGTCAATGCCAGTACCGCCGGTGATCGCACCCGTAACGTTGCCAGCGTTGTTGACGGTGATGTCGTTGTCACCGTTACCGGCGTTGATACTGCGAAGAGCGGCATTGATGGCGAAGGTGTCAATGCCGGTGTTGCCTTCAAGGTTGGCGAAGTTGCGGAAGGTGGCGCCATTGACGGTGCCGTCGTTGTCGGTATTGACGACCCAGGTGTTGTTGCCGGTGGCGCCACGCAGGGTGTTGCCAAAAATGTTTCCAGTCGTACTGTCTGCATCGAGGGTTTCGATGTTGGTGACGGTGTAGTCTGCGCCGGCGCTGGCAGTCGTACCGAGTTGGATGATGCGGTCTCCAGCGGCGGTGATGTTCAGTGTATCGTTGTCGCTGGCGTTGCTGCCGCCATCAATCACGCCGCTGACGGTGCCGGAGACGGTGATGATGTCGTTATTTTCACCGGTGCTGAGGGTGATGGCGCTGCCGATGATGCTAAGAGTGTCAATGCCGGTACCGCCGGTGATCGCACCCGTAACGTTGCCGCTGCTGTTGACGGTGACACTGTTAGTGCCGTTGCCGGTGGTGATATTGCTGATATCGGCATTGACGGTGAAGATGTCGATGCCGGTGTTGCCTTCAAGGTTGGCGAAGTTGCGGAAGATGGTGCCATTGGCGGTACCGTCGTTGTCGGTATTGACGACCCAGGTGTTGTCGCCAGGGGCGCCACGTAAGGTGTTGCCAATAGTGTTTCCGGTCGTGCCGTCTGCATCGAGAGTTTCGATGTTGGTGACGGTGTAGTCTGCTCCGGCGCTGGCCGTCGTACCTAACTGAATAATGCGGTCGCCAGCAGCCGTGATATTAAGAATATCATTATCATCGGTGTTACTGCCGCCATTAATCACACCGCTGACGGTGCCGGAGACAGTAAATTGATCATTACCGGTTTGTCCACTCAAGGTCGCAATAGTGGCCCCGGCATTAACCGTAAAAGTATCCACCAGACTTCCACCGACCAAATGTTGAATCCCGGAAAAAGTGGTATTGGTCAGTGCCGTTGTGGTGTAACCCAATGTGCCTGATCCATTCCCGGTAACATCCCAAGTGTTGGCAACATTGGCACCTGTCAAGGTGTTGTTTCCCCCTCCACCATTGATTGTTCCCGTTAATGAACCGCTGGAATCAATGGTGAAGGTGTCGCCTGCATCGCCGCCGGTTACATTGGTAAAATTGATAAACCCGGTGGTGACGGCACCCACGCTGACCGTACCATCATCAACACCGGCTGTCCCGATCGCCGGCGCACCAGCAACAGCCTGGATGCTCCAGTCGTTTTGTTGGCCATCAATGCCTTGTAACGTGCCAGCACCACTTCCTATCAGGAGATCAAAGTTCTGGTAACCTGCCAACAATATTGTATCGGTACCAAATGCACTCAAATCAATATTGTTTGTACCCGCTACGCTGCCAATACGTGTTTCAATAGAGGTAAACGTCGTAATATTGCTCAGTGTTTCGATATCCCTTACATCACCATCATCACTGGCATCCACTGCCCAGAGGTTGTTGCCGGTACTGATCGTCAGGCTGTCAGTGTTAGTACCACCGTTTACCGTACTCACAATACCCGTTGAGGTGAGCGTAATATTGTCTGTACCGGCATTACCATTAATCGCAGTAATGCCAGAGGTGTCTACCGTAAAATCATCCCCGCCGGTACCGGCATTGAGGATTGAAAAATTTGAGAATGTGATCGTTTCTCCGGTACTGGTATCCGTCACCGTGTTGCCACCACTTGAGATATCCCAGTCGTTTCCTCCATTCGCACCAGTCAGGGTATTGCTACCCCCACCTGCCGTCACTGTCTCGACCCGATCAACACCCTCGCCCAATACGAAAGTGATGTCACTGCCCGTAATCGTCAAGCTGTCGGCATCATCACCACCATCAATAAGCCCGGAAACAGAATCAGCATTGGTAACAGAAAATACATCTGCACCAGCCTGACCATTCAATGTCCCGATGGTGGCTCCGACATCAACGGTAAAAATATCAACATCTGAACCACCCGTTAATATGTCAATATTATCAAAAACATCGACATAGTTATTACCCATTGTTATTTTCAGGCTGTTTCCTGTTGTGGTGATATTCCAGCTATTAGCCCCATCAAGTCCTGTGAGTGTGTTCATGCCAGCATCGTTGCCGCCATCAATCGATGTGACCGAGCCCACACTACTCATCAGGAAGTCATCAATACCGTTGTTTCCCACCATATTTTCAACGTCGCTGAAATTCAGGGCTGTCGAGGTCATATTTGTGCGATTTGAAGCGGAGGTATAAATGCTGCCGCCGTCTTCGGCATTGATCAGCCAGTAGTTGCTTTCATCGGCAGCCGCCAGTATGTCGCCCGTGGTTTCGTTTAATGAGCCTCCATCAATGGCGTTAACCGTTAAACCTGCCTGGAAGATGTTAAAGGTATCATCGCCTTCATTACCGCTCAGTGTATTGCTCAGTGATGTGCTGATATTAAAAATATCATTACCGGCACCGCCGCTTGCGCCACCTGTAACGTCCGCACCTAGATTAAAGGTGTCGATACCATTGTTACCTTGCAGTAACCCACTAGTAACAGCAGTCACATCAAACGTGTCAGTGCCCAAACCACCATCTATGGTTCCACTAACATCTGCGCCAATATTAAAGTCATCATTATTGTCACCCCCGTTAATATTTCCGTTAAACGCGGCGGTAATGTTAAAGGTGTCGATACCAGTTCCCCCGGTCAGGGTGTCAATCCTGGTGAATGCATCGACATAGGTGGTTCCACTCGTCGTTAAGCCCAGGCTGTGTGTTCCATCTATCTCCCAGGTGTTGTCGGCATTACGCCCGGTGAGAGTGTTTATGCCTGTATCACTACCACCATCAATTGTCCCGCTGATGCTGCCTGACCCGGTAATCGTAAAGTCATCCGCATCGGTACCGCCGGTGAGGTTTTCAATCTCTGAGAAAGTAACGTTGGTGCCTGTCCCGGCTACATTTTGGAGACTGCCACCATCACTTGAATTGATTGTCCATGTGTTGGGGTTTGTCGTGGTATCAAAACCAGTAAGCGTATCTGAATCTGAACCACCCGTTCCTCCATCAATTGTGGCGGTAATATTTTCTGCACGGAGGGTGAATGTATCATTGTTTTCTCCTCCCCTCAGTGTTCCGGCATTAACACGAATGTCGAATTGGTCAACCCCTGTGCCACCGGTAAGGTTGTTAAAACCACTGAAATTCACGGTATTGCTGTTGTAAACCAGTGAGGAGGCAGTATTCACTGTCCAGGTGTTGTCCGCATCGCTACCGATCAAGGTGTGAGTACCGCTGCCTGTTGCGGTCAGTGTTTCGATCTGCTCAACATCGCTGCCAACGGTGAGAGTGACATCGTTGCCGGTAATTGTCAGACTGTCGGCGTCGGCTCCACCATCAATCAGTCCGGTAACGACGCTGGCATTGGTGATCGTGAGGGTGTCATTTCCAGCTCCGGCATCGACGCTGTTTGCAGTGCCATTGATGGTAATGTTATCTCCTCCATCGTTGCCGGTTATGACGCCTGTCACACGACCATTGGTGTTAACGTTAATCGTGTCAGCATCTGCGCCACCGCTGATTGAAGCTACTTCACCATAGTTTGTTGTATCGGTGGCTTTGACAGTGATGGTGTCTGTACCTGCATCACCATTCAATGCCAGCGTGACACGTCCGTTGGATTCGATATCAATGATATCGTTACCAGTGCCACCATTGAGGGTGGCGACGTTACCATTAATAGTGAATTTATCGCCACCCGCTTGACCGTTGAGGGTACCGATAGTGACACCAGTATTGACAGTGAAGGTATCTATTTCGGTACCGATACCGCCGGTAAGGGTTTCCATTTGCGAGAAGCCGATTGTGCCATTGAGTGTGCCACCGCCATCGGCATTCACAATCCAGGTATTGGCGGCATCCGGGCCACGCACGGTATCAGTATTGTCGCCGCCACGGATATCTGAAAACGTAAGCCCGCTGGCGTTGATGTTAAAAGTATCATCACCAGCATCACCATCGATAATGCCGCTGATATTGGCAGATAAATCAAAGGTGTCATTACCAGTGCCACCATTAACAGTACCTGTCACGGCTTGAAGAATATTGAAATTATCGTTGCCACCACGGCCATTGAGGGTGCCAGTGAAGTCCGCCCTGATATCAAAGATGTCGTTATTGTCGCCGCCTGTCAGTGTTTCTATCTCGGTAAAACGAATCACACCCGCGTCAGGTGCCGTTACACTGACTGTCGCGTCATTGCTAAGTGTGCCTCCTGTGGCTGCTCCGTTAATGCTCCAGGTAGAAGTCAGATGATGACCTTCGATAGTGTCATCGCCTCCACCACCGGTCACGCTGTTTACAACGGCATTGGTTGTCGTGAATTGGAAAGTGTCTGCACCTGCGCCACCGGTAATCGTGTGGATGTTTGAAAAATCAGTACCAATGCCCGCAGTAACAGTGCCGCCATATATAGCATTGATGGTCCAGGTGTTGTCTGTTGGCACGGGTGTGGGCATGCCATCATCTTTCGCTATCGTCAGGCTGTTTATGCCGCTGCCACTACCACCATTGATAGAACCCGGAATTGTGCCCGTACCGGTAACTAAAAAGTCATCAATGTCTTCTCCGCCAGTCAAGCTTTCAATATCACTGAAAAGCAAACGCTCATTGTCAGGTGTGGAGCGATCAGTCGTGTTCGCATAAATTCCACCACTCTCTGTGCCATTAATTGACCAAAAGTTAGCTTCGTTTGCGGCAAACAAAACATCGTTCCCCCCAGCACCATCAAGATCGAGCCCCAACAAGCCCATAGCGTTAATATCAAATGTATCTCCTCCCGCGCCTCCGGTAACTGTGATAGAGCCACCCGTTCCGGTGGTCACCGTACCATCAGCAGTAAAAGTAAAACCTGTATCATCGGTACCAAAAGTTAACTGGATATCACTATCCGTCGCACCCACCACATCATCAGCACCAGCATTGGCATCAGCGAGCGTTAAATTTTGTGAAGCCGTCACCGTCAAATTGCCACCGACACTGACATCCCCCAAAATCGTGGTTGTCGCTGTATTTTCTAGATCAACATTGTTGGTGCCAGTGGTGGTAAAGGCAATACTACCTCGTAAATCATTCGATGTGTTTTGCAGATTAATGGGGTTTGCACCTGCATTAAACGTAGAGGTTCCAGTAACGACGAGGTTTCGTGTAGCACTAGCAGACTGCCTGATTTGGCCGGTTGTGGTGGTAACCGAAAGTGACCCAGCGGTAATGTCACCCAGGAAAGCACCTGCTGTGATGTTACTATCCTTAGTACTAGTGCCTGCTCCTTCAGCCTGAATAGTGACAGCTCCCGTTCCAGCATCCAGATTTCGATTGCTAAACCAGTTATCAAAATAACCAGCTGTGGTTGTCGCAAAAAAATCATTGTTATTCGTTGTTACGTCATGCCGAAGAATGATATTTCCAGTCAGAGGCTGGCTACGCGCTACTGTTGGGTACAGAGAATCACCTGTTAACGAACTATCAGCCGCAGTTAGAGTGATCGTTCCATTCGATGTAATGGCACCATTTGTTTGTGTCTCTATTGAATTACCGGCACGTATCACAATGGACGATGGTGCGGTAGTACCACCAATGGCATTGTCAATCCGGATACTATCAGCGGCATGTAAAGTCAGGTTGCCACTGGTGTCGATAGTGCCTCGCAATTGAATGTTTCCGCCTTCAAAGGTATTTCCACTACCCTCACTATCCTGGCAACTACTATCACAACCGGAACTGCCCGCTATCATCACTAGATTATCGTTGCCCAAACTAAAGTCCGCATCAGTACCTGTTCTAATATCATCACCAGCTTGCAAGGTTAGGGTATACACCTCTGGACTATCTGTCGTTATGGATCCTGTAACACTAATATCCCGATTTGCCTGTAATACCACATCACCAGCATTCAACTCCGATTGAAGTTTTACGGCACTGATATTAAAATCGTCACTAGAGGAGCTACAGCTTCCTCCTGAACAGTCAGTAAAATCAACTGTTCTATCATCAAGTTCACTATTATCACTTACAGCAGTGCCTATTGTAATATCTCTAGGGTCAAGCAAAAGCCAGCCAGCCTTGCCTTGTGGAGCACTGCGATCCGTGTTACCACGAAATATTAAGTTTTCCTTACCTGATGTCTCAATCAAGCCACCATTACCGCCAATCTTTCCGCCACGAACAAAAATATCCCCGCCAAAAAAGGTATCACTGTCTGACCATAAAATAACTTTTCCGCCATCACCATTTTCAATGGCGTCGGCGTGAATAACTGTACCGCCATTAACAATCGTGGTCGTCGCATTACGTATTGCCGAATTATTACCTTGAAAGTCGCCACCAATCAGTGCCTGCCCACCACCATTAGCACCGGAAACGTCCACCATGGATTGCTCAAACAGTCCTATCCTGTTGCCCAATACCTTTACAATACCCCCTTGGCCATTGGTTTCTGAACGGGCAGATGTCAAACTATTTCCCGTTAGCAGGGTGGTATTTTGTGCATGAAGCTCAATCTCACCACCATGACCATTGGCGGCATCAGCACGCAATTCACCACTGCTGGTCACGTTTTCGCCAAGTAATACAATGCGGCCTATGTTCTGATCAAGGCTTTGATCATTGTTGGTGATAGACGTATCAATACTGCCAGTGTTGAGCACATCCGCGCCATTGCCTAGCGTAAAGCTGCCATCTTCATGCATAACAACGCTGGTAGCGGTTTGATTCAGGTCACCGGTATTCACCGCTTGTGAAAACACATCCTGGCTAGTGCTGGCAGTCAATAACACACGACTGCCTTCGGCGTTGATCTCACCATTGTTTAACACGGCGGGATCAACACCGAGTTCGTCTTGTAGAATTTCTTTGCTGACACGGACACCCAACAACCCATCTTGATCAAAGGTGAGCACCGCTTGCTTACCCGCCGCCATTGTCACCGAGCCCAGGTTGGCCACAATCAGACCATCGTTTTCAACCTGTCTACCAATGAGTGCAACATTACCGCCCAAGGAGGCGTTGATGATGCCACTGTTGATCACTGCGCCATCGGTGCCCAACACTTCATCAAAGATGTAGTTACCATTCATAAAATCGTTTGGCTGGATATTTAGACCCGAAGCGATAATACCGCCAACATTGATCATTGAGGTGGGGGTAAAAAAGATGCCGTTAGGGTTAACGAGAATCACCTGACCATTGGCGTCAATACGCCCGGCAATGGTGGAACCACTTTGGCTCAGGATACGGTTGAGAGAAATGGAAGAGGAATCAGGCTGGATGTACTGCACACGCTCATCGACATTAACATTATAGCTCTGCCAGTCGATGGCCATGTTTTGTGTAGTTTGGTTGATGGTGGTAGTGGTACCGGAATGAGCAATAGAACCCGTACCACCCACGACTTGACCGCCATCTGGTCCAGCAACAACCTGTGAGACACCTACACTATTCATTAACAACAGGACAGAAAAAAACCATACGTTAAATACGTCATACTGATGTGCTATATTTTTTTCCATATTCTACTGCCCTGCTTGATTACTGTTTATTGCCGTCAGTCAAACGTAATTCCGACATGCTTAGCTGGTGCGGCACCACTCACACACTATCAGCCTTGAATTCACCAAAAACACTAAAATTCGAATTAGAAATGACCGATACTAAGCGGTCACCTATAGGGTTTTCGGTGCTTTCGTTACGTATAGAGGCTAAACCGGAATAATCGCCATTAACGGCGGTATTGCTACAATTAGACAGCGTCAGGTTGAGGGTATAAAGACTGGTACCCGTAATCGGTGAAATTACACCGGTATCAACAACACATTGATTAAAAACACCATCAGTAGCGCTAAAACCAGGAGTGATATTCCCCATCGTATCAACAACAAAAGCCAAACCTATTGCCATCCCACCTCCCACTCTATCGAACCAGCCTTCATCAACACTATTTTGCACACGAGACAAAGCAGCGGCGGTATCATTCGATAGCGCATAAATCAACTCAAAACTCCCGCTACCCAGACCGCTGCCAGTCAGCGTTCCGGTAATTTTTGCGCCTGCTGTAATCATGCCGGTGACAGGGGCTGTTGTGATCAGAGTGCCGTCCTGAAAAACTGAGACGGTTGCGGTAAAGTCATCGATGTTGATCTCGGTCATCGTGCCATCATAAACGAGACCGTTGGCATCACTAATGGCAATAAACCGGGTACCGTTCACCAATCCCTGTAAATCTGTGATCGTCAACGTCCCGCCACTGCCATTACCAACACTCGCCGTACCGCTGACATCGTAATAACCTGCCGGATCTGCATCAGGTGTTACGCCAATCTTCCCTCCGCCACTGCTGCTGTGAAAACAACCCTGCACAGCCAAGGCAAACAGCGCCAAAAAAATCATCGGAAGAGGATTAAATCGTATCTTCGGGCGGTATGGAGTCATAAGGGTGTCCTTGTAAGTGTTTGCTGCGTTCTAACGGAATTGAAATAAGAATGCATTCTGAAGCCAAATAAACGCCCGCGAGTCTATCACAATTTTGGGGTTATTCTGGCAAATAGTGGATAAATCAAGGTGGGCATCCGAGGCGAAAAAACCCGTATTTTTCGGCAAATCAAAGCTCGGTTGGGGAAAAATCAAGGTTAACCAACAAATCTGCTACAAATTCCGGGTTTCTTTGTCTGCATCTTCAGGGGTTAGCCAAGTATCGGGGCGGACACCGTTGAAAATAAGGTCTGAAACTGTGTAAAAATAGTCTTTTCCGTCGGGGATGTCTTCAACGGAGCTTTCTACTTTAATAAAATTCGGGTACTGAGGTTTATAAGCGCCTAACGGAGGCTCTATTTTTCCTTCGTCCAAAAGCCGTTTCAGTTGCCCCAGATCAGGAATCAGACCCTGTTCGTATTGGGTCAATGGCCGAGGGGCAGTTTGCAATAATCTTATCAGGGCATCGATGCAACGCAGGGCATAAGGGGTGTAAGGAGGTTTAGTGAGGAATTTGGCTTTTTTGGCTAGGCTTATTATCCGTTCCATGTTGATTTCTGCAGCATAGACATCTTTATCGGGTATCGCTGCCGTAAACAGTTCACCGTTGGTGTAAATATAAAGCAAAGAGCCCAGCTTCCCTCTGTCTACCGGCAAGGGCAGGTCATGATTTTCGGCATGCTCTTTTAGCCATCGGCATTGCGTAATCATGCGCCCTTCGGGGGTATTATCGGTATTGCTAAAGGGTTTAAGTATTCCATTCAGAAGAATGTTGCAATTCTCGATAATATCAAGGCGTTGTTCTTCGGTATTGGGCATCACTTATTTTCCTGACAGTAATGTTAATCTGCGGGCATTGGGTGAAATCTGGGTACCACCACCGTTCATCGTTTTATTCAGGATGCCCGTGGTGTAGCCATCTGCACCATCGTAACGTAATAACTCGGTGGCCTTGCCAATAGTGGATTTAACCACGGTTTGATCTTCGGTAAGTTCAACAGTAATCATGTCATTGGCCCTGTTGAAACAAGGTAGCGCCAGATAACCTTTAACACCTTCTTTATCCCAATAGCCTTGTCTGAAAAACTCTGTTTCTACATCAGCAAGACTCTTCTCGTCTAACCAGTATGCCTTGTTATCAAGTGTACTGATATCCCGGCCACCCGTGACAAAACCGTACAATTTGTCCCCTTTGTCCATTTTTTCGAGACTGAACTGATCACCGGATGTCAGGATTTCTTCAACCTTATATTCTTTCCAGCCTTGTTCCTTAAGTGCCTCCCTCACAACTTTATCCTCCGGGGACAGATTGCGCATATCCACCTGCCGGGTCGTCTTAAAGGACTCTGCCGAGGTAGTAAAATCCGGTGTTAATTCCTCCTGATTGTGCAAGCCCGCATGCGGATTTTCCGGTGGCACATACCCCGGTTCTTCATGTGACCCCAGTGTGTAGGGTTTAGGGCTGTAGTATTCAACGGGCAGGTCTTCCGGGCTGCGTTTTGGTGGTACCACGACGCTGTCGCGGACGATCACTACGGCGATCTGCCCCATGGAAAAGGCTGTTTTCAGGCTTTCAATCCGGTCTGCCCGGTTTGGCCAGGCCCGGAGTTCGAGGCCGGAGATCAGCATATCCAGTTGTTCGTCGCTCAGCGCAAGTGCTTCGAGGAATGCTTCGGCTTGTTGCCATTCGTTCCGGAAGGATTTCACTTCGTCAGATTCACTCAGCAATAACAGGCTAGCGAGAATGAAGTGGTACTGCACACCTTGTGGGGCGTTGATGATCGGGTAGTCACCCATGTTATGCACATCAAGACTGCCAAGCGAATAGGCGATTAATCGACCTCGCATCACCAGATTGATCACATCGCGCTGGCTGTGGTCGAGCGATATGTCGCTATTGGCCGTTATGGCATCCATTTCGCACAGAACTTTTAACCAGTCGGCGTGTTCCATGCTGAGCCGCCGGACAAACCTGCTGGCGGTGCATTTGTCCGACAGGTTTTCGGGCTGTATCGGTCCGAGAATCGGGCGTTCGTGCCACCGGTAGAGTCGGTAGAGTTCGCCATAAATGCCTTGTACAAAGAGTTTGTTTAGTTGCATGGGGTGTGTTTTTTGTGAATCGCGGGCGATTGCTTATTCTTTATGGCGGGTATCAGTGCAAGTGCATGCGTGTCTGTCGGGTGGTTTCTATCACCATTTTCAGCATTTTTGTAAATGGTCAATTTAAGCTCGATAGCCCTAGCTCACGCCCTCACTTTCATTTATTTTCCTGGCGTTCTTTTTCTCGTGCCTTGATGTCATACTTATTCGGCTTACCTTCTTTCCAGCGCACTTCTCGTGGTGAAAGTGGCGGGAACTTAACT
>Ga0316202_10001275_pt1 | contig 20147 bp, 17 predicted proteins | sample 3monrhotite_MG_FD_204934 | JGI IMG/M metagenome (GOLD analysis project Ga0316202, IMG submission 204934) | Microbial mat bacterial communities from mineral coupon in-situ incubated in ocean water Damariscotta River, Maine, United States -... | ecosystem: Environmental > Aquatic > Marine >... | reverse complement strand
TGTGGCGTTTCCAGCCAGGGTGAGACTGCTGTCACAAGTAAGCGAATTAACGTTGATAGTGCCACTGGAAATAGTCACGGCCTGAGCTGATGTCATGCCTATATACACATTGTCAGTTGCTGCAGGTACTTTTCCTGTGCTCCAGTTGGCGGCGACATTCCAATCACCGCCAGTGGCTCCGACCCAAGATATTGTCGAAATGGGGGCTACGGGCAAACTAGTGCCTGCTGCCAGAAGTTGCGCTGTATAGCTATAGTTAGCCATTGCAGTGGCCCCGATTTTTCCCTCGATCAATAGAGTGTAGCTGCCTGTGAAAGCGAGTGAGGGCACATTTACATCTTGACTCGCCGAGTTCATCGCCGTAGGACCAAAGACTTGTTGGCCTGAAGGATCCAGCAATTGCCAAGTGGCATCGCCTCCAGATCGACCGGTTACATCCATCAAGAAATGATCGCCTGCGGTGGCATCAAACTTGTAGAGATTAGTTTCGTTGGACGGGTTGAGTTGCCCAGTCACTATTGCATTGGGAGTAATCACTGTCGCTTTTTGCATATCAAGCAAACGAAACCCGTAATCCCCAATCGCATTAGGACTTGCCCCTACTGTAATCGTATAGTTGCCCGCAGTTAAATCAATAGCAGGACTACCTATCAAGTTGGCAGAGTCACTTGCACTAAAGCTGCGTGCAGTTACTAAGGCGCCCTGTGGCCCTGATAGGCTCCAGCTGATATTTGAATTATTTGTCAGCGAGTCAAAAACAACTTTTGTGCCCGAAGTGAGGCTGAAATTGTATTGATCTACTTCGCTAGGTGCACTAATAGCGGCATTGATCGCAAGAGTTGCTGGATCCGCCGCCATTAGCACACGCGGCTCGAATGTCTCAAACTGAATAGATTTTGTTCTTACTGAAGGTGATATTTGAATCTTTTTCTTAAAAAATTTATTGCCGCGAAGACCTATTGCAAATTTATCGAGATAATTTTTCATTTATTACCTTCCACGAAAATTAATTCAGCAATCTAGTTTGAACAGCTTATAAATCCTTTAAATTCTAATAACATTAGTCAGGCACGGCAGACGAACAAATAAAATAGTAATTAGGGAGACCCTGATTAATTCGTCATTCCCGCGAAGGCGGGAATCCGGTGCCTTGAATTGATTGGGTTCCCGCCTTCGCGGGAACGACAAAACCAAACTTAATCAGTGCTTCCTTAGCAAGGTATAGTTGAGAACGCACAAAACATTTAGGGCACCTCTAATAATATGCGAGATCAGTGGATTGAACTAAACTTAGTTGATTCAATGTTCACGCAAACAAACTCATCGGCGAATTAATTAGAGGTTAGTGACTCTACAGTGGAATAAATTAAATATCTACTATCAAGTCTGATAGGTATTTGTAATTTGTTATATGTTTTTTTATCGGGAATTTGAGTTAAGTGACATTTCATGCACGCCGTCTCAAACAGTAAAAAAACGACAATAAATTGTCGTTTATGGATAAATAACTGCCATTCCGAACCCATTCGACGGAGATTGTTCTGAACCCAGAACAGGCTCCGAGAGAAACTTGATTTTCGTTCCAAGATTGCAATATTTCTCTCGTTGCTCGAAGTGACAATTCTTTTTTGGATTCGGATTTTCTGGCTTAGGATCAAGCCAAGCACTCAATTCAACTAGCGCATTTTCTCCACCGCCTCTTCCACTCGCTCCACAGCAATAATTTCCATGCCTTCGATCTTATGCTTGGGTGCATTGGCTTTGGGGATAATGGCGTGAGTGAAGCCGAGTTTGGCGGCTTCTTTTAAACGCTCTTGACCGCGCTGCACGGGGCGTACTTCTCCGGCAAGGCCGACTTCGCCGAACACCACCATCTTTTCAGGCAAAGGACGATTGCGTAATGAGGAAACAATGGCGAGCAACACTGCAAGATCGGCTCCCGGCTCGGTGATTTTCACCCCGCCCACGGCATTGATGAATACATCTTGATCAAAGCAGGCCACACCAGCATGGCGGTGTAACACGGCGAGCAGCATGGCCAAACGATTTTGCTCCAAGCCCAGCGATAAACGACGCGGACTGGGCGAATGCGAATCGTCGAGTAGCGCTTGTATTTCCACCAATAAAGGCCGTGTTCCTTCTTGCGTCACCATTACACAAGAGCCAGCGACTTGCGCACCGTGTTGTGATAGAAAAAGTGCCGACGGGTTACTCACTTCGCGCAGCCCTTTTTCGGTCATCGCAAATACGCCCAACTCGTTCACCGCTCCGAAGCGATTTTTAAATGCACGGATCAGCCGAAAACTAGAGTGTGTATCGCCCTCAAAATACAGCACAGTATCGACAATATGCTCTAGCACGCGCGGCCCCGCCAGTGCACCTTCTTTGGTGACATGACCCACAAGGATGATCGTTACCCCGCTGCTCTTCGCCATACGGGTAAGTTGTGCAGCGCATTCGCGCACTTGCGCCACCGAGCCAGGGGCTGAGGTAAGCTGTTCGGAATACACTGTCTGAATAGAGTCAATAACCACCACGTCAGGCTTTTCACGCCCAACAGTAGATTGTATTTTTTCCAATTGAATTTCTGGCAGCAAATGCACTTCGCGTGCGTCCAGTGCCAGTCTATGTGCTCGCAATGCAATCTGCTGAGCTGATTCTTCGCCACTGACATAAAGCACTTTTTGTGTTGCAGATAAATGCGCTAAGGCTTGCAACAACAAGGTTGATTTACCGATCCCTGGATCACCGCCGATCAGCACTACGCCACCCTGCACCAGTCCTCCGCCTAGCACACGATCAAATTCTGCAATACCTGTTGGCGTGCGCTCAACTTCGCTAGCTTCCACCTCGGCAAGTTGTTGCAACTTTCCTGAAGCCGCTAAAGCGCTGTAACGGTTTTTACCCGCCCCAGGCATGGCTTCTGCCACCGTCTCCAGCAAGCTATTCCATGCATCGCAATGCGGGCATTGGCCTTGCCATTTAGAAGATTGCCCACCGCATTCGGTGCAACTGTAGATTGTTTTTGCTTTAGCCATTTGGATTATCCTAGAAACCGCAGTTGGACGAAATGTAGTGTGCGTTCATCACAGCGCAGGGCAAGGCGCGAGAGCGTGGCTGTTGCCGCTTTAACGGCTTTACAGCCACGGCCTGCCCCTTGCGGGTGCGACGAGGAATGGTCGTTCCCTTCCAAGGAGAAACAACGCCGCCATGCGTTGCGAGGGATGCGCAATACGCTTCGTAGCGACTCACCCAGTAAGTGATGGTGGATATAACTCGAAATATTTTCATATTCATTTTCTTGCGGACTAAATGGAGCGGTCAACTGCGGTTTTTAGAATTAATTCTGTACATCAACATGAAGCTGAACAATCTACCAGCATTGCGCCTCACACGCTACCGCCAAAGGCAACAACTAATTCCAACATTCAAGCGCAGTTCGCGCTACTATTTGTACTCCCTATAGCCAACTTCAAGGAGTTTGTGATGAGCGATTATTCTGATGAAGGATTAAAAAAAGCCGCTAGTGCCGCCATAGCAGAAGGTGATGATATTCGTGAACAGGTACACGATCTCACGCTTTCAGCCATCCGCCAACGTCGCATGGAAGCTAGTGAAGTTAAAAATATCATCAAAGCCTTAATTGAAGGCATCACATTAGGGCTAGACAAATCTGCCCACGATTCCAAACAAGCACTAAGCGAGGCTTTTTCGGGACTAGATGCGGCGCTAATGAAGTCTGCCGAAGCGGCGCATCTGGCTTTGCAGCAACTCACCGAACATAGCAGCGATTTCAGCAAACAAGACCTCAGCGCCTCTCTCGAAAATTTGCAAGAGATTGAACACGACCTCCTAGCCACCGTGAGCGAAGTCGCCAGCAAAAGCTCTGCTCATATTAAAGCCGAGCTAGACGATTTGCTCACCCACACGCACCGCACTGGTACAGATACCGGGCGTCAGGTGAACAATACACTGGCAGTATTTTCCCAACAAATACACGGTGTGGCGCAAGACACTAAAGCAGCAGGTAGCAATGTGGCGCATAAGTTAAGTACGCGCTTTACCCAACTCGCAGCCGGAATTCTCGAAGGTACTGCCCAAGCCTTACGCGAGCATAAATAATGTTGCTTGAAACGGTTAGCGCTATGCGTGATTTGCCGCGCCTTCACGAAATAACCACCGTGATGGTGCGGCACGGTTTTGGCGACGTGATGCGCAGACTCGGCATCATTTCGCTGCTGGAACGTGCTGGGCAGATACTGCATCTGCCACAATCCGAAGAAGATCATATCGCCTTAGAAACACCACAACGCATCCGCCTCGCATTTGAAGAACTTGGCCCCACTTTTATCAAACTCAGTCAGTTGCTCGCCACCCGTGTCGATATCTTTCCCCCGGACTGGATTGAAGAGTTCGAAAAGCTGCAAGATAGCGCCCCTCCGCTAGCGTTTGAAGAGATATTGCCTAGCATTGAAAAAGCGCTGGGATGTTCTCCACTCGAACTATTTCGTGAATTGGATGAAACCCCCTGCGGCTCAGCCTCTATTGCCCAAGTGCATCGAGCTACACTACTAGACGGTAGCTCGGTGGTATTGAAAATACGCCGCCCCGACATCCGCCCCAAGATAGAAGCCGACCTGCGCATCCTTGCTCATATCGCGGCGCTGATTGAATCAGAAATTCCCGAAGCACGGCGTTACCAACCCGTACAAATTGCAAAAGAATTTTCGCGCTCTTTGCTGCGCGAACTTGATCTCGCCTTAGAAGCGCGAACCCAAGAACGTTTCCGCAAAAGTTTTGCACATGACACAGGCATCGTCATCCCCCGCATCTACTGGGAATGGACTAGCCCGCAACTGAACGTGCAGGAGTACATCAGCGGCATTGCCGGAAACGACTTGCTAGCCCTTGATACCGCTGGACTAAATCGCAAACTACTAGCGAAGCGCGGTGCAGATGCCGTGCTAAAAATGATTCTAATCGACGGACACTTTCACGCTGACCCACATCCCGGCAATGTATTTTATCTAGCAGACAATAAACTAGCGCTACTTGATTTTGGCATGGTAGGCAGACTCTCCGACCAGCGCCGCAACCAAATCGTCGACCTGCTGATTGCCCTCGCCGAGCATGATGAACAAGTGATGCTAGATGTACTACTAGAATGGACTGACGATAGCGATGTAGACGAGGCGACTTTGTACCGCGACGTTAGCGAACTAGCCTCAGACTACGAGTTCCGCGCGCTAAAAGATATTCGCCTTGGAGAGTTGCTTTTCGAAGTCACCGCCATTATGCGTGCGCACTCCATCATCCTGCCTTCCGATCTCACCTTGCTGTTTAAGGCCCTCATCACCCTTGAGGGTTTGGGACTGAAACTCGATCCCGACTTTCACATCTCCGACAACATCGAACCGTTTTTAAAACGCGTCATTCGCCAACGCTACCACCCCGCCACCCTGCTCAAGCGGGGTCGCAATAGTCTGCATGAGGCATTTTCCCTACTCGGCGGTTTGCCGCGTGATGCAGCACGTTTATTAAAAGAAGCGCGACGCGGGCGCATGAAAATTGATCTCGACATCAAGCGACTAGATCACTTCGGACACCAGATTGACCACAGCACCAACCGACTCACCATTGGCATCCTCACGGCGGCTCTTATCATTGGTTCATCTATCGTCATGACCGTGCAAGCAGGCCCGACTATGTTTGGTCTACCGCTATTTGGATTTTTAGGTTTTACGATTGCATTCTTCAATAGCATATGGATTGTCTTGTCTATCTGGCGTGCCGATAAAGAATAACTACTAGCATCGCGTGACGTACAGGTAAAATAGCCGCGTTGAATCACGAACGACTACCATGCTGCGACTCACCGAAATCAAACTTCCGCTAGACCATCCGCAACAAGATATCCAAGATGCGATCATCCGCCGCCTTGGAATTCCCGTGGGCGAACTGCTCAATTTCACCATCTTCCGGCGCGGCTTCGATGCGCGCAAGCCCTCGGCAATCATGTTCATCTACACCCTAGATGTTGAAATTACCAACGAAGAAAAAGTGTTAAGCCGCTTTCCAAACGATGTACATGTCAAAGCCGCACCAGACACCAGCTATCATTTCGTCGCCCAAGCCCCGCAAGACTTAAACGAACGTCCTGTTGTAATCGGCACTGGGCCATGCGGGATATTTGCCGGACTAATCCTCGCGCAAATGGGCTTTCGCCCCATCATTTTGGAACGCGGCAAAGAAGTGCGCGAGCGCAGCAAAGATACTTGGGGACTATGGCGAAAACATGAATTAAATCCAGAATCGAACGTGCAGTTCGGCGAAGGTGGCGCGGGTACCTTCTCGGACGGCAAGTTATACAGCCAGGTGAAAGACCCCAAGCACTACAGCCGCAAAGTGCTTAAAGAATTCATCAAAGCAGGCGCGCCAGCCGAAATCGAATACGTCAGCAAACCGCACATCGGCACCTTCCGCTTAGTCGGCATGGTTGAAGTCATGCGTGCTGCCATCATCGAGCTAGGCGGCGAAGTATGCTTTCAAAGCCGTGTGACGGATATCGACATAGAGCAAGGCCAAGTGCGCGGCATCACACTGGCGAGCGGCGAACACATTGCCACACAGCATGTAGTGCTCGCCATCGGACACAGTGCGCGCGACACCTTCGAGATGTTGCATAAGCGCGATGTATATCTGGAAGCAAAACCTTTTTCAGTCGGATTCCGCATCGAGCATCCGCAGTCACTCATAGACCGCGCCCGCTTTGGTCGCAACGCAGGCACCCCCTTACTCGGCGCGGCGGATTACAAATTAGTCCATCACGCCAGCAATGGCCGCTCGGTGTATAGCTTCTGCATGTGCCCAGGCGGCACAGTCGTCGCCGCCACCTCCGAAGTGGGTCGTGTAGTAACCAACGGCATGAGCCAATACTCACGCAACGAGCGCAACGCCAACAGCGGCATCGTGGTTGGCATAACCCCAGAAGATTTCCCCGGCGGCCCGCTGGCGGGCATAGAGTTTCAACGCCAATGGGAAAGTCGCGCCTTTGAGCTAGGCGGCAGCAACTACAACGCCCCCGCACAACTAGTCGGCGACTTCATCGCACAACGCCCCTCCAGCCAACTCGGCGAAGTTGTCCCCTCCTACACCCCCGGTGTCACACTCGGCGACCTATCTAGTGCCTTACCGGAATATGTCATCACCGCCGTCCGCGAAGCCTTACCCGCTTTCGAGAAAACCATCAAAGGCTTCGCCATGAAAGATGCTGTACTCACTGGCGTAGAAACCCGCACCTCATCGCCAGTGCGCATCAAACGCGACGCAAGTTTTCAAAGTATGAACACCAAAGGGCTATATCCGGCAGGCGAAGGCGCAGGCTATGCGGGGGGGATTATGTCAGCTGCGATTGATGGGATTGAAGTTGCCGAGGCGCTGGCTAAAAGTATGGTGATGGAGGAAACCACGCCCCCTTAAGCCAAGCTAAGAATTCAATTCTTCTAGTTAAATGAGCTACGGTAAAGCAGGAAGCTTATTGGGTAAGTTAATAGAGACGCCCTATATTGACTAATGTAAGTTCCCCGCCAACACATTCAGCTTAATAAATAAACGCAAATGACACTTGTCTGTTGAATCCATGTATAAACAAAACTACGACTATCTTGCACTTCCCCAGTTATTATTCACAGATGAAAAACATTCAACTAGAGAGTCAACAAAAACGTAGCGACCGCTTCGGATTAAAACTGTTTTTGGTCGTGCTGCTAATAACGGCGGTGGTATTTGCGTGGAGCAGCTTGCAATACCGGCAACACAATCAAGATCGCGATACGTGGGTAGACAAAGAAAATAAACTGCATGTTCTCGGCATCACTTTAGGTGAAAGCAGTCTACGTCAAGCAGAAGTCGCACTACAAAGTCGTAGTGATGTTGCCCTATACATCTATCCGCTTGAGAATCCAAAAGCTGGCATGAAGCTAGAAGCTTATTTCCCTGCGATTGCCGATCATACTGAAGTGATTCTTTTGCTCGATGCCACCCCAGAATTATTGCAAGAGATGCAACAGCGCGCCACCATGCCACACATCTATCCCAACCTAGTTGCTCGCAGCAATCTCGCCCCATCAGATCAGCTGGTAAGTCAGCAGCTACATGTACGTGAATTGACCCTACTGCCAAGCATCACGATAACACCGAAAATTTTAAGTGCTCGCTTTGGAAAGCCGACTAGTATTTCAAAATTAAAAGATGGGAAAGTCATTTTTACATTTCCCGCAATTGGACTTAATGCGACACTTAACAAAGGTGATCGGGCACAATTGCACTTTAGCAATCCACAACAAAACGCCTCTATTCTGTAACATGCGACATGTCTGACATCGTACTGTGATGCGACATTTCATCCTTCATGTTATGACTATGCATCACGCCGTCTCGCAACATAGTCATCACCCCCAACAATACGAGAATAACGCCGGCAACGCGCAGTATCCAACCACGTAATTCAGGCGTAAATTTGCGCAACATGCTAGGTGCAAACATCATGGAAGGCACAGTACCGAGACCAAAACTAAACATCATTAACATCGCCATACCGCCACTTGCGGAGGCCAAAGCCATAGTCAGGGCTGCATAAACCAGTCCACATGGAAGAAGTCCATTAACAAATCCCATCGTAATCCAGCCAGGTAAGCTGCTACGCTGAACCAAGCTACGTGCTATTGCAGCCAGACCGATACGCTCACTGAGCAATGCGCTAAATCGACGCAAGGGATCGGGAAGCCAGCCCGCCAGATTTAAGCCGAAAACAACCATGAGTAAACCAGCAAAAATCGCTAAACCTCTGAGTACTGGCCAGCCTCCTACAACGGTCAACAAAGAACCAAATAGTCCAAGCAATAAACCGAGGATGCTATAGCTTGCCACCCGACCAGCCTGGTAGGCAACCAGCCCCGTCCACCAAACTTTAGGACGGCTCATACATAACGCTGCGACTAACCCTCCGCACATACCCATACAATGCAGGCTACCGAGGATGCCTATAGAAAACATTAACAATAAAGATTCAAGCAAGGTGCGCCCCTTGCTTCATCAGATTAATCGGCAACATCGACATATCACTTCCCCTCATCCTCGACGTCATCATCATTCAGAATTCGATGCGCGGGCCCTTCCAGGTCGTCGTATTGCCCATTTTTTACAGCCCAAAAAAACACCAGCACACTAACAAGCCCCAAAATAATCATCCCAGGAATTAATCCATAAATAACATCCATCTATCCCCCTACTCGTTATGCCAAGCTAACATAGAAAAAACAAATTCATTACTTTCGCAGCAAAAATTTACGCATGCGATAGCGGATCAGCACAGCATTTCCAACCACCAATAAAGAGCTAAGCGGCATAGCAATCGCAGCGAATATTGGGGTTATCCACGCAGCCATGGCAACTGGCACCAAAATCACGTTATAGGCAAGAGATAACATTAAATTCTGGCGTATCGTACGCAATGCCTGCCGCCCAATTTCTATTGCATAAAGCACTTTACGTAATTCGCTGCCCATCAGCACCACATCCGAACATTCAAGTGACACATCAGTACCTGAGCCCATGGCAATACTCACATCTGCCTGCGCTAGTGCAGGTGCATCATTCACTCCGTCGCCAATCATAAGCACGCGCCACCCGCTTGCTTGCAAAGCAATAATTTCTCGCGATTTCTCCTCAGGCAACAGTTGCGCTACTACTCTTATTTCACCTAGTTGTCTCCGTAGACTTTCAGCGGCCAGCTTCGAATCTCCAGTTAAAAGCGTCAAACCGATACCTCTTTTGCGCAGTGTATCGAGCAACTCGCTAGCGCCCTGACGAAGCTTATCTTCCAAGCACAAAATACCTGCCATATGGCCATCTATCGACAGCATTACAGGTATTCCCATTTCAGATTCAGCACGCTTTTGAAACGCTTCAGCTTCATCCGATAGTGCTATACCTTGCTGCATCATTAAACGCGAGTTTCCAACCCATATTTGCGTACCACCAATTGACCCACCGACCCCTAGGCCGGAGAAAGATTGCAATCCTTCAACCTTGGCAAAAACAAATCCACGCCTCTCAACTTCCTTCACGATAGCGTTCGCCAATGGATGAGAAAAATTCCGCTCAAGCGCCCCTGCATAGCGAAGTAAATCATCTTCACTTACTGAATCCATACTTAAGAAAATACTACTCACGCGCATACGACCTTCGGTCAGCGTCCCAGTTTTATCAAACACCACATGATCAATGTTTGACAAAGTCTCCAAGGCATCGCAATTACGGATCAAAACGCCCTGCTGCGCAGCCGCACCTGTCGCCACTACAACCGACATTGGAGTGGACAATCCGAGGGCACATGGACACGTGATTATCAACACTGCCGTTGCGGCCATCAGTGCCGTATCAAAATCTTGCCCAACCCAATACATAAACGTGAGCATCGCCATCGCCAAGGTGGCTGTCACAAAATATGGGACGATACGATCAGTTAAACGCTGTACTCTAGCTTTAGAGCCTTGAGCCACCTCGACAAGATTAATGATGCGAGATAATGCTGTCCCTACTCCAACCTGCTCCACCTCAACTGTTAGAACACCTTCTCCATTGACGGTACCCGCCGACACGTGGCTACCTAAAACCTTATGCAATGGGAGAAATTCACCGCTAAGCATGGATTCATCGACATGGCTTTCACCGCTTAAAACATTCCCATCTGCAGGCATTTTGTCACCGGGTCGAATGAACACACGATCTCCAGCCAATAATTTACGTACTGCCACTCGCTCTTGCCCTGCGTTGGTTAAGCGAGTAGCAAATCGTGGCTGCAATTCCATTAACCTCAACGTTGCAGAAGAAGCGTTGCGCTTGGCGACTGCTTCCAAATATCGCCCAATCAGAATGATAAAAATAAAAGTAACTACAGTATCAAAATACACTTCACCGCTTCCTTGCAGCGTGCGCCAAAACGAAAAGACATAAGTAACAGATGCTCCAATCGCAATTGGCAAATCCATCGTCATATGTCGCTGCATCAGTCCGCGCCAAGCAGAGCTTAGAAAAGGAGCACCTGAATAAAACAGCACTGGCGTTGCAATTGCAAAGCCCACCCAATGAAAAAATTGTTTATATTCAAACTCGATTCCTGAAAATGAGCCGGCATACAAAGCAATGGAAATCCACATGATATTCATCGCGCCAAATCCAGCAAAACCAGTGCGAAATAACAAGCGACGATTAACACGACGCACATACCCTTCTGCATTATCTTGATCAAATGGCACTGCCGCATAGCCTAACAAGCCAAGTCGACAAATGATTTCAGATAAGCTTACGAGCGCTGGATTCCACTGCAAACGCAAACGATGATGTGCTAAATTAACCTCGGCAAGCGCCACTCCCGCAAGGCCGTCTAGGGCTTTTTCAATCAGCCAGACACAAGCCGCACAGTGGATACCCTCCACCATAAGATTGGCCTCATTATTTCCATTTGCCAAATTCCGAACAAAGCCCTGCTGCACCTCTTCGAGATCGTACTGATCCACGTCTGTTGGCAAATCGGGAGGGGGGGATAAAGTGTTTTCCTGACTATGCAACTTTGCATAGAATTTATTCAGCCCTGAATCATGAATTACCTGACAAACTGCCAAACAGCCTGAACAGCAAAACACATGCGAGCTACCCGCGACTTTGCCATTGCAAGAAGATGATCCAGCAGCAGGAAGTCCACAGTGATAACAAACCGCAGTAGATTGTGAATGCGAATTACTTTGCGACATTGATGCGCTGAGCGACATCGTACTTTTGATCACCAGAACGAACTTGAGCAATCAAGTCCCACTTTCCTAGCAGGGGAAAAGTCAACGTCCCAGCAAAAGTCCCATTATCGACCATTTTGAATTGCTGTTTGAAATCACTTTCAGCGCCACTGGGACGATATGCAAACAATATTACCTGCCCTGAGTGTATCGCTTGGCCTGCGTGATTCATGATGTAAACGCGGTATGTTTGAGGCTGATTCAATCGCGGGTGATCAGGTGCTAAAATTTGCATCCTCCAACTTGTATTTTCAATGTTCTCACGCTTGATCTTTTCATGAAAATAATTCTTTCCTCTTTCATAGTAATCTTTAGCCACGAGATCCGGTGGAGACCAAAATGCATAGATGATAAAAACTAGATTTACGCTAACCGTTACTCCCACCACACCGAGAATACCTCTCAACCAGGGATTTCTTAAATCGCTTTTCAGCTGCTCGCTCATTCCCATCACGTTCTCCAATTACGTTATTTCGGCCCAATAAACACAGACTCATACTCCAACACCAATTCATCGCCGCCAGTTTGTGTAAGAGTAAAGCGAATAGGTGTATCAACTTTTTTCAACTCTTCAGGCCTAACACGTACTAGCACGTTAAATGGAATCATGTTCTCTGCGGGTAGTAGCACTGGCTCACCATTGTTAACTATTACCGACAAACCAGTTATTCCCTCAACCTGAATTTGCACGGGAGCGACAGCCCCTGTTTTGTTTACGGCTTTAATAATGTATTTGTTCGCAATACTGCCATCGCTCATGCGGATAAATAGAGGCTGGCGCTCGTGTAGCACGGTAAGTTGAAAAGGCGTTATATGCGTCAAGCCATATAATATTCCAACTGCGGCTAGCATAATTATGCTGCTGTAAACAATCACTCGCACCCGCTTATACAAAGGTGGCAGTATCTCGCCCTGCATCTCTCTTTCAGACATATAGCGGATAAGGTTGCGCGGCTTACCCACTTTTTCCATGACGCTATTGCATGCGTCAATACACATCCCACAGGTAATACACCCCTCCTGCAAGCCAACGCGTATATCGACCCCAGTTGGACAAACACCCACACACAATTGACAGTCAACGCAATCTCCACCGGGATTACCGTCAGTCTTGCTTCTAAGTCGGCTGCGCGGTTCACCACGACGAAAATCATACGTCGGAATAATAGAGTTTTTATCCACCATCACCGATTGAATTCGCGCATATGGGCACAACCAGAAACAAACCTGCTCACGCATCAATCCTGCAAATACATAGGTTCCAAATACGAAGGCAGCCAATACAACCCAAGCGATCATCGGCACTTCAAATGTTAGGTAGTCATGCCACAACTGAAAAATATCAGCAAAATATCCGGCAAACGTCACCCCGGTGACAATTGAAATAATGAACCAAAGTGCATGTTTAAATATTTTTAGGCGTATTTTCCTCACCCCCCATGGCGCGGCATCAAGCTTGCGGCGCTGTATCGGGTTGCCTTCAACCTTATCCTCAATCCATGTAAATACATCTGTCCACACCGTTTGAAAGCAAAAATATCCGCACCAAACACGACCCGCAACTGCGGTGACGCCAAACAAGGTAATAGCAAGCAGAATCAAGATTAGAGACAAAACCCAAATATCTTGCGGCCAGATCGTTAGTGAAAAAATATGAAACTGACGATGTGGTATATCAAACAAAATACCCTGCTGACCATTCCAGCGCACATATGGCATGGTCAGATATACCAACCATGTTGCCGCCGCATACCATTTTAAATTGCGGAAAAAACCCGGAATTCTTTTTGCGTGGATAGTCTCATCACCTGTGTTTACATGCCAGTGTCCAGCATCGTCATACAACGCTTCAATGTTTGACTTATGTTGCTCTTGTTCTGACATAACAAACCTCTTAAACACTAATCGCAACGTACTAATAAAATAAAAAGGGAGGCCCTCAGCCCCCCCTCTTTAATCAAAGATATAAATCTAGCTGGCGTCTTTCTCGCCACTCGTGATAATTCTAAAAAAACGGTAGGCCAAATAGCCGATCACAAGCAGAGTTCCTGCCAACGCAATAATGGTTCCTATAACGACTGCATCCATTTTTCCTCCCCTCTAGATCCGATTCATGGCGTTCGGCAATGAATTATTGACCTCCGCCAAACTCATGAACTTTAACTGCGAGCATTTTAATCATCTCTGGGCTTAATTTTTCACCGAATGCGGGCATTATAGCTACACGTGTTTGCGGCCCATCTTGATTGACCCCATAACGAATCGTGCGCTCTATTTCCGCTTTACTACCACCAAATCGCCAGATAGCATCAGTGAGGTTGGCCCCACCAGAGCCAAGATTGTTGATAGCACCACCTTTCGCATTTTCTCCATGACATGCGCTACAACCAGATTCATTAAATAATGCAAACTGCTCCTGTGTTGCTTTTCCCTGTGAAGCATCAATTACGAAATCAGTTAGCTTACTGATAGTCGAATCATCAAGTATGCCTTCATGTGCAGTCATAAAGCCCTGACGTCCGTCGGTAATAGTTTCAACAATCGAGTCGTAATCACCGCCATACAACCAGTCATCATCCGCAAGGACAGGAAACAAACCCTTCACACCTTGCCCACCGGAGCCATGGCAAGCTGCACAATTATCGCCAAATACCGCTTTGGCTGAAGACTCCGCAAAATTACGCATACCCTGATCTGCTAAAATTTGCTGGCCACTCATTGCTGAAATTTTCTCAAGATAAGGCTTTCTAATAGCCTCATTCTCCGCTACAGCAACTTTAAACTCCTTAATCTGCGTCCAACCGAGAAGACCTTTGGTAGACTCATGTATCAGTGGAATTGACGGGTAGAGTATTATATACACTAGACAAAAAATCCAACTGGCATGAAGAGAAATCATCCACCAGCGTGGTGGCGGATTGGTCAATTCGCGAATGCCATCCCACTCGTGCCCTGTGTCTTTGACTTGTTGCGGTTTATTGTGCCTGTCCATGCCCGTCCCCCCCGCTTATTTCATCATCTTTATTTACAAAGTCTCTATACTGTTCGAATCCATCCTTATTACTAGGCTTGAAAATCCACACATAAAGCGCAATCATCACTGCGCTAAGCACTGACACAATCACCAGCCCGGCCCAATCGGAATGCGTCATAGCTTCCCAGTCTGTCTGGAAAAAATCTCGCAACATTTCAATCACGGTAATCCTTCCCTTCCTGGAATTTCACCATCGTACCCAAAACTTGCAGGTAAGCGACTAAGGCAGACATTTCAGTTTTGCCATGAACAGCAGATGATGCGGATTTAAAGTCTTCATCTGTATATGGAACACCGACCGACTTGAGCGCGCGCATCTTTTTCTCTGTCAAGGTGTCGTCGAGCTTTGCTTCTGCCAAGAATGCATAGTTTGGCATCACAGACTCAGGCACCAGTGAGCGTGGCGCCTTTAAGTGTTGAATTTGCCATTCATCTGAATACTTCCCTCCCACTCGCGCCAAATCTGGCCCCGTACGCTTAGACCCCCACTGAAATGGATGGTCGAATTTTGATTCCGCTGCCAGCGAATAATGACCATAGCGCTCTTTTTCATCACGGAAAGGACGAATCATCTGTGAATGACATAAATAGCAGCCCTCACGTATGTATACGTCGCGACCTTCCAACTCTAATGCGGAGTAAGGACGGATACTGTCTTCATCTTTACTAAGTTTTTCTATCACATTATCAAGATAGAACAGCGGTACAATTTCAACAATGCCACCTATGGATACCACAATCGCGACCATTACGATTAGGCCCCATATGTTTTTTTCAAGCTTTTCTTGGAATGACATATTTCCCCCTATCCCTGTGCTCGCGCAATATTTAATTTAACTTTATCCGCGCCACGAATTGTCATCACAACGTTGTAAAGCATAATAAGTGCACCCACTAACACCAATAAGCCTCCAAATGATCTCAATACATAATATGGATGCATTGCAGCTACGCTCTCAGCAAAGGTATAAGTCAAGTTTCCATATTCATCAGTGGCACGCCACATGAGTCCCTGCATAATTCCAGACACCCACATTGCACATACATAGAAAACGGTGCCAATGGTATGAATCCAAAAATGCGTATTCACCAGACTTTCTGAATAAATTTTGGTATTCCATAGTCGCGTTAACAAGTGATAAATAGCCCCGATCGACACCATCGCCACCCAGCCAAGCGCACCGGAATGCACATGACCAATAGTCCAATCCGTGTAATGCGATAAAGCGTTGACTGTCTTAATTGACATGACAGGCCCCTCGAAGGTGGACATCGCATAAAATGCAAGCGACACAACAAGAAAGCGTAATACGTAGTCATCGCGCAACTTATTCCACGCACCCGACAGCGTCATCAAACCGTTAATTGCGCCCCCCCATGATGGAATAATCATCGCAATAGAAACCGCCGCACCCAATGAGCCAGCCCAATCCGGCAAAGCAGTATATTGAAGGTGATGAGCACCCAGCCAAACATAGCCAAACATCAATGCCCAGAAGTGTAGAACTGAAAGCCTATAAGAGAAAATAGGGAGATTGGCCTGCTTAGGAATGAAGTAATACATGATGCCCAGAAAGCCAGCGGTCAAGAAGAATCCCACCGCATTATGCCCCCACCACCACTGAATCATCGCATCCTGAACACCAGAGAATATAGAGTAGGACTTAGTCAAGGTCACTGGTACTGCAAGTGAATTGACCACGTGCAAATAAGTAACCATAATCATCATGCCGAGGAAGAACCAATTGGCCACATAGATGTGTGAAGTCTTCCGGTTAGCAATAGTCATCACAAAGTTCGCCATATACGAGAGCCATACCACGGCAATCGCGATATCAAACGGCCATTCCAACTCCGCGTATTCCTTACCCTGCGTCCATCCCATTGGGAATGAAACTACTGCACCAACAATAATTGCGTTCCAACCCCAAAATGTAAACCATGCCATCTTGTTGCTCCACAGAGGAACCTCGCAAGTACGCTGCACAATATAAAATGCTGTTCCCATCAGCGTACAGCCACCGAAGGCAAAAATTACATCATTGGTATGCAAAGGTCGAAGACGACCAAAACTGAGATGTGGATCAATATTTAGAGAAGGAAAAGACAACTGCCAAGCAATAAAATCACCGACCAAAGCGCCAACAACTAAATAGATCACCGCACAGAAGATAAACCATTTAACTATCTTCATATTGTACGTCTGACTCATTACCCCACTTCCACCCATGGTTTATCCCCCCCAAAATTACTGTCAAACAACATTTTTTCGTATACTCCCCCAAATGAAATAAATATGCAAGCTGAAGTTGCATTTGCAATATATCTTTATCAGATTCGCACTTATAATAAAGGCATAAGCGCTAAATAGCGTTTACAATGAGTTTATACTACTTATATTTCAAAAAGGAGAAAACATGAAATCGAAAATTATCAGCATAATTGCATTCACAACTCTCACGTTTGCGGGTGCCACATTAGCGGTGGATATGCCAGCCGTAGGCAAGAAAAGATGTGGCGCCTGTCATTCTGTAGACAAAAAGAAAATGGGGCCCGCCTTTATAGACATAGCGGCAAAATACAAGGGCGATAAAAATGCAGCAAAAAATATAGCCCACAGCATTACAAAAGGCGGTTCATTCGGTTGGAAACTTGGCAAAATGCCCCCTAAAGGTATGGGCGCAAAAAAAGCTGAGATTGAAACGATGGCAAAATTTATTGCCGGGTTGAAGAAGTAAGCACAGCAAGCAAGGGGGGGCATACCACCCCCTTCATCTGCAAGCAGTTTGAAGACTGCTCACGCAATTCTTTACTGCAAATCGCTTTGAAATTCTTTGCTTTTTTTAGCCTACCACAGATGCCGTTAAGCAAAGCACATCCATTACAAGATTTCTTACACTCTCAAATCAGGCAAGCTCTTCGACTTCGGGCAATTCGTAATTCCAATCAAGGTTACCTCGACTCCCTGAGAATATGCGCTCTTTCAATTGCCCCTGTGCACGTACATAAGCTTTAACCTCACTGATTTTACTCTTGCGAAACTCTGCTACACCATTTCTCGCAGACACGCTCCTAACCATCGTATCACCAGTAACTTCCTCGATTACACACTGAACACCTGAACCTATTTTGCCGCGTTCTTCAAAAAAATGTGCATTATCTTCCTGGAGGCTTTTTATCTTATCTAATTGACGCTGCTTTTCCACTGCCAAGGTGTTCAGTGCATTATCTACTTTAGCAAATCTTGCCATCATTTTTTGCCAGTTTTCACGGTGCGCTTCTGTAAGCTTTACTACGCCCTGCTTGATATTCGCCGCCAAGGTCAGGTATTTTGCCACCTCGGCATCAGATTTAATCTGTGCAAGTGTCTGCTCTTTCGCTGCAATGATTTTTTTACAAGCGACGATAGCCGCCATCACTTGCTGGATTTGAGCATTTAATTTTGACAAGTCAGGTAGCAGCATACAAATAATAGTCTGCTTTCCACGGCACGAATTTGAAGTTTTAATATGTGCGTCTTTTCCTACGATACCGCAGCCTTCTACGGCTTCTATGTAAATTTTATCGGCAATAATCTCACAATTTACCGCATGCTCAATCTCAACAGACTCCCCCAAAATGACACAACTCTCGGCATACTTTAGCGAGACCTTGCCCTCCCAAGCTTCAATGACAGAGTTGAATGCGCGACCATTCGAAGTAACACTACCGCCAATACTTTTTGCGCTACCGTTCGACAAATTCTGTTCGAATAGTATTTGCCCACCTGTTGAGATAATGTTTCCATAAACATCTGAAAGGAAAGTCATGCTCTTGCCTTCGACAGAGCGCCCCTCCTGAACCTCACCATGCTCAACAAATTCGCTTCCAGACAAAGAAAGGTCGCCTGTTGTTTTTGCGCTAATGCCACCTTTGTTCTCAATTTTCTCAGTGATAGAAATAGTATTGCTATGCATATCAATCGAAAGAAATCCATCCCGATCCGAGAGAATGTACTCATCCCCATCGAGCATCTCAATACGCGTGCCAGTTCCAGCCAAGGGAAATATATCCAAATCCTTGGGGATCGCAGGTTCTATCTCTGTTCCGTTCACTTTGTGACCGAGCTTACCCAAAACACGTGGCTTCTTTTTCAGTAAGCGCACATTACTTTCAATTTGCGGGAAGCGATTTTGAAATTTGCTTAGGTCTGCTTTGCCATTACGCAATATCTTCGGAGAGTTATCTCGGTGCAATACGCTGCACGCTTCTTCAACTTCCGCATCAATACCATCAACGGGATCAAGTTGAACAGCGACTTTCATGCGTCCCATTTCATCGTTAGAAATGACGTTTGCAATAGTCTCTACATTAATGCCAAAACGTACACCTTTCAGCCACATATCAGCAATAAACTCATCTATATCCAACTTGGTGGGCAGCATTTCCACCTCATCGGTATAGCTTAATATAGATTTTTCTCCATCCGCATTTGCTTCGCTGTACACAGGCACTTTTGTGACCACTTCCAACGTGACTGGTTCAAAGAAATACTCTGCTTTTTCATGTTTAGAATCGACCTTAACGCCTCTATATAGCGCTTTTCGATTGGCTAAAAAAGGCACAATATCTTGGGCCAAACGCAACTTAGCAGCAATGCCATGCTTGTCTAATATTGAGTCATAATCAAAAAGCAGATCCATCAGCAAGCGATAATCCAGATCGAGAAAGCGAGCCCCATCTCCAAACATTCGATCAATGAACTGTATAAACCCTCCCCCTACAGGGAAGCGCGACAAATCTACTAGAATGCCATCTGCCCGCTTAAGTATATACGCGGGCAACAAAATCTCGCCCTCTTTAAGATCGACTAGATTTCCAATTTTAGATTGCTCTGCCATATACCCAAGATACCAATTCTTTCTTCAAAAAAATAAACTCCGAATCACATGCGGAAAAATACCAGCAACACAACACCTGTCAAACTAAAAAACCATTTTAACAAAATGGATTGTATGCGAGTTCCACCAAAACTTAGCCAATAGTTAAACACGGCAAGACACTAACATGCTTGTTCGTTTGTGTGAATACTCTACTTCAATATTTTCCAAGCAAGCTCTTGTGTTTCGGACTGAAAAATGCAGACTAAAACTAGATTAAGGGAACCTCTAATAATTGTTTATTCGCACACATGAAATGCGAATCGGTAAGTTTTTTTGTCCCGCCTTTCAACGTATCAACAATTTGAAGCATTTTTTGCCTGCAATCATGTGGTTTTTTAG
>Ga0316202_10001273_pt1 | contig 20214 bp, 23 predicted proteins | sample 3monrhotite_MG_FD_204934 | JGI IMG/M metagenome (GOLD analysis project Ga0316202, IMG submission 204934) | Microbial mat bacterial communities from mineral coupon in-situ incubated in ocean water Damariscotta River, Maine, United States -... | ecosystem: Environmental > Aquatic > Marine >... | reverse complement strand
GACGACGTGCTCGGCATGACAGGCCGCGACGGTGCGCCGGCGCCTTTCGACCTGGTAATCACGGACGAGTGCCACCATGCCCCGGCGCCGTCGTATGCCGCCATCTATGAGGCCGTGCGCGAGTCGAGGCGCCGAGCAGGGCGTCGACCTGCGCCGCTTCATATTGGGATGACGGCGACGCCGTTTCGGTCTGACGGCGACGGCGGTACGGTCGGCCTCGGCGGCGTTTTCGACGCGGTCGTGTATTCGCACGGCATCGTCGAGGCCATAGCGGTTGGCGACCTCGTGCCGCCCGTCGGAATCAAGATCCAGACGCACGTTAGGCTCGACAGCGTGCGAGTGACCCGCGGCGGCGACTACGACGAAGATGAGCTACAGCGCGTAGTCGACACTGACGACCGGAACCGCCTAATCGTCGCGAAATACCGCGAACATGGGCAGGGCCGCCCGCTCCTCGCGTTCGCGGTATCTGTCGAGCATGCGAAGAATCTCGCGGCGGCATTCCGGGCCGGCGGCCTCGACGTGCACGCGGTCTGGGGCGACATGCCACGCGACGAGCGCGACCGGTTGATCGCCGGCTACCGCGCCGGCGAGGTGCTCGGCCTCGTGTCGCGCGACCTGCTCTTTGAGGGATTCGACGCGCCGCGGTGCTCGTGTCTGATACGCGCCAGGCCGACGCGGTCGCGTGTGATCGCGGTGCAGATGGTAGGCCGCGGCCTGCGACTGTCGCCGGGTAAAAGTGACTGTCTCGTGCTCGATTTTGTCGACGAGGGGGTCGATCTGTCGCTCGACGTCGAGGTCGACCTGACGACCCCGGGCGGTCTCCTGTCGACTCGTGCGCCGCGGCCTCTACAGGTCGGCGACCGCGTGCGGCATCGGTACGACGACCGCGGGATCGGCGGCGTCGTCGAGGCCGACGACCTGCTCGCCTCGGTCCTATGGCCTGACGGCGACGAGCGGCGGCACGGCGTGCACGAGCTGCGATTGTGCCGCGATGACGAGGCGGCGGCCCTGCCTCTCGACCTGCGAGTGATCGGCGTCACTGAGTATGCGCTTGAATTGCTGCCGGGCGACACGCCGACGGCGGGTAGCGGCTGGTATCTCGACGGCGATGTCTGGTCGTGCGAGGGCTCGGCGGGTCGCGGGCGCAATGCCGACGGCCTTGTTGTCATCGTGCGGCGCCTTGCGTCGGGCCGCTGGCCGGTATGGGCGGTCCGGTCGACTCAGGACCGCCGGCCAGCCGATGCGCGCAAATTGGGGGAGGTCGGCGACCTCGACACGGCCCGCGCCGCCGGGCTCCAGTGGTTGAGGCGCCAGGGCGACACCGGCGCCGACCTGACGGCCGCCTGGCGGTCGAGGCCGGCGTCGGATGGACAGCGGCGACTATTACAGCGTCTACGGGTCGCCCGGCCGCTCGACGGCCTTACGATGGGCGAGGCGTCGTGCATCATTGCGTCGAGGCGCGCACGGCAGGCAATCAATCGCGAGATCCGCGGGTCGCGTGCGACCTACTACGACCCGACGCCCTCGGCTGCGATGGTGCGAGCGGCTCGCCAGATCGCCGAGCAGGGCACTGTCGACGGCATCGCGGCGCGCACGCTCGCCGGTCTTCGGCGGCGCGGTCTGGTCAAGGGTGACGATCTGACCGACACCGGGCGAAAGGCGATCCGCTGACGGTCGGCATTATTCGGGTTTCTTCGATTATTTGCGGTTCGGAGGTTGCCGATGTTCGGCGGAGGTCGTATATGTATTGGGCGGGGAGGGAAACACCCCGCGCCACACACACCGGAGAGCACAATGGCTGTCACGTTCAACAAAGCTGAGGTCTTCGAAGGAATCCACTCATGGGACATATTTGTTGATGGTGAGCTGGTAGGCGAGATGGAAAAATACAAGCCATCGCGGTATCACGGAAATGGTGTGAGCGGAATGGTGCAAGATCGTCAGGCTGCTTGGATGTGGTGTGCTTCGGTCATCCTCACCGATAGCGCAAACACCATCCATATCGACATTCCAGAAGGCTCCACCGCATGGGAAGCACGACGCATCATCAAAGCGGCTGTGTGCTGAGAAAATCTACCCACCAGCTCACCCCGTAGCCCTCACCGGCACGGGGTCGACCCGCCGCCGGCTCGGCTGCGATTCGCTGACCGCCAGACGATTATCGGTTATTTTCGATTATCTGCGCTTCGGAGGTTGCCGATATTCGGCTGAGGTCGTATATGTATTGGGCCGGGCGGGGAGCCGCCGGCGCCACTCACAACGGAGCAAACGACATGAACACCGCGTCTGACCTTACCCGCACCGTCCGCCCTGACATCACGAGCGCCGATGATGAGCGCGTATACGATGCCCACTGTCGCCTCATTTCGGCGGGATTCATGGGCTATCACAACCTTGCCCGCATTAACGCCAAGGGCTTAATGGGTGATTTTCTTTTGCTGGTGCGCTTCGGGCTCGCACAACATCGCCCCGCACGCGGCGGATCGGCCTTTGGCTTCATCTTTGGCTAAGACCGCCAGCCCCGCCAGCCCCGCCACCCACCCCGTAGCCTTCACCGGCACGGGGTCGACGCGGTGCGAGACCAACCAATCACGAGGAGTGGACAAATGATTAGGCTCACCGACTACGCCGAGGTAAACGATTGCACCATCGCCGGCGCCATTGCCGATGCCATCGCGGAAGGCTTCACCGTCAACACATACGCCGACCCCATCGCCGATGCGCAGGTCGACGTCGGCGAGGATTACGCCGTCGAGGTCGCCGAGGTCGACGCGTCGCTTGTGTATTTGACTGGCGCCGGTCCGCTCGACGCCATCGACGACGCCATGTGGGACCGCGTCTGCGGTAGCCAAGACCGGCGCACGTTCGCCCGGCTCGCTATCGACCTCGGCGAAACCATCGCCGATGCATGGACCGATGCGCAGCTCGTCGCGTCGCAGGTGCTTGCATGACCGCCCGCGCCCACGTCGAGGCCGCCGCCGGCGCTGTCCTCATCTGCGCCGCGATTTTTCTCGCGATGTCGCTGTGACGGCCGGAGAGGCGATGTATCGAGCCGCCTGCGAGTCGCTCGGCCTCGACCCTGACGCCCGCGGGTCGGCGACCCGACTACACGAGCAGGTCGCCGATTTGTGCACGGCGGGACAGCTCAGTGAATGGAGGAGCGGCCGATACTCGCCGCGCCCGGCGACTATCGAGGCTTTTGAACGGCGGTTTAGATTCCGGCTTTCGGAATCGTGGACATGGGCCGCCGACTACCCGTGGGACGCCGCGCCGCGATAGAGTCGAGGGACTACCGACCCCGGGCTCGGCGACTCGGCTCTACGGCGCAATTCTGCGCTGCGGGGTTGGCGCGCCTGGCGTCTATGTCCCGCACAGAAATTGACACGATACGCGCCCTCGGCGCCGTCCTGGCGGCCGATGCGCTCGCGGCCGATGCCGAGGTCGACCCGCGGCGGGCGGCGCGTATACGGGCCGATTTAGCCGCGCACGCGGCGGGCCTGCTACAGCTCGCAGCCGAGGCGGGCCGGCTGTCGGTACAGGTGCGACTCGACGAGCAGGGCCGCCCGGTCGTCGTCGGTGTCGTGTCTTGACTACGCGTCGCGCAATGCGAGCGGCGGCGGGCCTGTCGTGTCGAGGCGGTCGGCGGCGAGGTCGAGGCGGTCGGCGGCGGCGAGGACGCCCTGTAGAATGATTGCTGCGACTATAGACCCGCTGCCGTTACTGCTCGGCGGCGAGGCGGGCGCGCTCGACGGCGCGGCGCATGTCGTCGCGGGCGTCGCGCAGTGCGTCGCGCGTCGTCTGTCTAAGGTCGTCATGTCGCTCCATGAGCGCGGATAACTGCGCCTCCACGACCGCCAGGCGTGTAGGCATTTCCGACAGTGTAGCCGCCGAGGCCGCTGCCGCGGCAGCTTGCGCCGAAATTGCGTCAAGATCGGCCCGCGTCGGTCCGCTGGCCGGCTCGGATTTGCCTCGTCGCGGTAACTGAATCAGGCCGAGCCGCTCAATCATGAGCACGGTTGCGACGAGGCCGCCAATTGTGCCTGCGCTGCCGCCGACTGTGCCGACGCTCAATCCGGATTGTGCGACGTCGACGGCGACCGGCGCGACGTCCTGCGCCAGGGCCGCCGCCCACCATAGCCAGATCACGCGGTTGGCTCGACTCGATACCCGGCGGCTCGCAGGCCGTCGACGATGCCCCGCACGAGATCGTCGCGACGGTCGAGGATAGCGCGCGAGAATGCCGGCAGGATGAGGTCGGACAATCGTTCGAGCACCGGATTGCGAAAATCAAGCACGCGGTCCAGGTCGCGCTCAAGTCGGGCGGCATCGGCCTCGACGAGCGATCGGCCGAGCGTGCGGGCGTTATTGTTCATGGGTCTATCTCCAGGCGTCGAGGAGTGAGCGTGCGAGGGCGTCGACGCCGCTGTCGGTCCACATTCGCGCGTGTCTCGGCTGGTCGATGAATGCACACTCCACGAGGATAGCCGCGACATCGGCGGGCGTCTCACTGTACGACCGGCGCAGGACCGCCCAGACATTAGGCCATGCCGACGCATCGGCAGAAATCGACCGGACGCGCCCGACTCCGTGCATTTTTAGGCGGCGCGGTGCACCGGCGGCGAGCCACTCGGCGGCGCGGCGTCGGCCCAGATCCGACCGCGGGTCATGTGCCGCAAAAGCGTAGTCTCCGCCGCCGGCGTTGCAATGCAGGTGCACAATGACGCCAGGGCCGCCGCTGGCCGCGATAGCCGCCGAGGCCGCCGCGCGACGCCGCGAATAGCCGCGCCGGCTTCCCTCGGCGAGGTCGTGCACGCTCACCCGGTCGGGCGCCATGCCGATCAATGCCGCGGCCTGCCGACGGACGATAGCGGCCTCGACGAGGTCGCCGGCCGTCGCGCCAGGGTCATACCGGCCGCCGCGCATCCCGTGGCCCGGGATTATGGCGAGATGAGTCACGGTGCACCATTGTCGCCGGCCGGCGCTGTCCAGTCCTCGACGATAGGCCGCGCGATTTCGCGACTCTCACCGGCCAGCGGCGAGGAGGGCGACGCCGGGTCAAATTCGGCGCCGATGCGGTTTAGCTCGTCGCGGTCGACGAGCGCCCGCAATTCAACGACCGGCGTGTCGACCTCGACGCCGCCGACGTCGACCGATACGGTCTCTCCGTTGTCGACTACCCGCAAGGATCTATAGATTGTCGGCATGTTCGCCCCTTAGCTAAACGTCAGGCCGCGGACCTGCGCCAAAGTCCAGTCAATCTTGCGACGGCCGGCAGCGACAGCAAAAAGGCCCGCAGAATACGGCACCGGCATAGCACCGACGGTCGGATTGCGATGAACCAGCCATGGACCGTAGGTTTCGGCGCGCGGGTCAGCAAATGCGGTAGCGCCCGGCGTTACCCAGACCTCGCCCATTACCCCGTCAATGATTAGCAACGTAAAAAGGTATGCCGCATTGTAGGCGGTGTTCGTCTCGACGTCCTTATCACTGCCGGAATAAATGCCGAGGTCGGCGTTAGTGTTGTCGTCTTTAACGCTGCCGGCAATGAATTCAGACGACGAGGCCGGCGCGGTCGACGTGTCAGATGCTCCGAAGTGCACGCGCTCGGCGTTGTTTCCGGGAAACGACACGCCAGTGACGAGCCACTGAATTGCCCGCTGACCTGCGAGGTCGTCGGCAGTCGCCGGTCCGGTGATACCGAATTTGGCCAGCGTATCAAATGACACTGCACAGTGGCCGCTCGTGCCGCCGATATACGCGTAGGACAGGCCCGCCGCGCCGGCAGTGATTGTAGCGTTTACTGATCCATTCTCGCTAAAGATGACCTGCTGATATGTGACGCCGCCTTTTTGCAAGTCGTATGTGCCGGCGCTTGCCATGGCGAGCGCATCGGACCCGGTGTGGTCCACGATCCATGTCTGCGACCACGACCCGCCGCCGCCGCCGCCGCCGCCGGGTGCCTCGACCGCGACAGTCGACGACCATTCGGCCGCCTGTCCCGTGCCGTCATCTGTGACGGTGCCGGATACGACGACCGACTCGCCGTCGGCGAGGCCCGACACCGACAGCGCACCGGGCGCCGTGCCCGATACCGCGGCCGACGACCCGCCGGGCCTGTCGATGGAAGGCGCCGAGTACGTGTAGCCGCCGCCGCCGCCTGACGCCGCGCCGACAGTGACGGTAGCCGACGTCGTGCTCGCCGCCAGCCGTTGCGCGGCGCCCTCGGCGACCGCCGGGCCGACGAGCGGCGGGCGCGCGTCGTAGCCGTCGCGGTAGCGGCTCATAGGTGATCTCGGCTGTCGAGCTGCCGAGTGTGAGGGCCGCCGCTGGACAACTTGAGATAGAAGGCGCCGCCAGATTTGCGGGCCGACGACCACAGCACGAGGCCGGCGGTAGTGCTCGGCGTCGTGTACGTCGTGCCGTCCTGCGAGACCATGAGGTGCGAGGTCGTCGCGAGCAGTGCCACCGACGCGACGCCAGGCGGCACCGTCACGATCGACGGACTCGTTGTGATTTCAATCTCGGTGAGCGCCGGCAGCGCGCCGGCGATTGTGACGTCTGCCATAGGTGACCTCCGTCGGCGCTATCAGGCGCCGGCCTCGATTGTGACGGTGCTCGTCAGGTAGACGCCCGCGAATGCAGTCACGACGTGCCGCGTTTTTGCGAGCGTCGCGCCGGCCTCGACGTGAATCTGCGCGCCGAGCGCAATGTCGGCGGCGCTGTCGAAATCTTCGGCGGGCGTCAGGACATACGGCGCGCCGGCGTCGCCGGCGGCAGTGACCACAAAAATCCCGTTGTTAGCGCCGGCCGCGGCGTCTTTGAGGCCGACCCGGTCGCCGGCGACAACGGCGACACCGTCGACGGATAGCGCGCCGTTCGCGTCTGCGGTCAGGACACCCGCAGCACTCGCCGTGTAGGCCGCCAGGCCCGCCGCGGACATGAGGCGCACCGGCGCATGGTAGCCGAGGGCGGCGAGGCGGCCAGCGGTCGCGCCGAGGGCGAGCCACGCGGAGTGAGTGCCGGCGGCGGCGTCGTAGTACGCCAGGAGGTGCACCGACTCGCCGGTCGACAGGCCCACCGCGGCTACGCTCGTTGCCCCGTCGCCGGTGTCGATGCCGGCGGCCGAGATGACACTGCACCCGGCACCGGCGGCCCTGACATACAGGCGACGGTCGCCGGACGGGCGCGGCAGGGTAAGCTCTACGCCGGGTGCGAGCATAAGCACGACATCGGCGTCCATCTCGGCGACGGATAGGGTGCGGCTACTGGCGATGAGCTGTGAGCGCATGGCGATACCTCAAGAGCGCCCGGTGGCGCCGTGCGGCCGTTTTCGGGTCTCGGCCTGTAGTGTGTATGTCCTCGACCGTCTGTAGATGGTCGAGGGCGGCGAGTAGGTAGGTTTGCTGATTTGGGGATAGCTCAAAAATTCGGAACGGATCGCCGGTCGCGCGCCAGCCCTCGCGAATCAGGCCCGCGAGGGCGCCGGAGGATTTGCGCCGTCAAGCTCGGCCAGCGTCGACGCCGCCGCCTTTTGGCGACCTTGGATCGCATCATTCAGGAGACCCCACCATCGCTCGACGTCGAGCGTATCGGGATCGATTCCGTCATCTGCGAGGGCCGCCGCGCGTGCGGTGCCGTGCGCTACCAGCTCGTCGACCCGCCCGGGCGACAGGGCGCACGGAAGGTCGACGCCGTGCGCCAGGTCGTGCAAGAGCGCGACCTGCGGAAGCGGGTCGATAGCCTGTAGAGCCTGGAGTCCGAATAGTCCGATCTTGATTTGTCCGGCGGGTAGTGTGGTAGGCATAGGTCGACCTCCTCAGTCGATGCGAGTAAATCAGGGTACGTATACAAGCGCAGGGCGCGGCGCGGTCGTCGATCGAAATGTCATCGACCACGAGGTCGGGCGGCCCTCGGCGACGGGCGCAGTCACGAGCATAGCGTCGGCGATGCGGTAGTAGGCCGCGCCGCTCGCAGTGCCGGACGGATACCAATCGACGTGCAGTGTCCGATGGGTATCGCCGCGGGTGGTAGTCGATGCCCATGCGGCGGCCGTCATCGCCGACGAGGCGGCGCCGCGCATCCATCGGCAAATTGTGACGAGGTTCTCGTCGTCGTCGGTCTCATCGCTGGCGACCATCGCCGTAAATGTCACCTCGGCGGGCGACTCGTCGGCCAGCCGGACGCCCGACCCGTCGACAATGATTTTTCCGCGGTGCAGATAGGTTTCGGTCTCGGCAGCGTCGGCGATTCCGCCGTCGCCGACGGTCGGCGATACGTCGAGCGTCCGGGTGCCATCGGTGAGACGCAGCAAGCCGTCGGTGAGATTCAGGACGTCAGGCATTATGAGACCTCCGGGCCGGCGGCCCATGCTCGGATTTCCACGGTCGCGGATTTAGCCGTATTGTACCGCACACTCTCCACCTGCGCTACCTCGTCGAGGCCGACGTCGGTGTCGATGACGCGCACGATAGCGCCCGGGCGCAGTCGGTCGTCGACCTCGACGCCGTGCAATGTCGCGGCGTATTGCGGCCTGCATGACGCGTGCACGAGGCCGCGGGCGATGAGGTGCGCCGTCGCATCGTCGCAGACGATAGGCGCCTCGACCTCAGACTCGCGAGCACCGACGAGGCCGTGCGCCCGCGTTGCCCAATAGTCCATGCCGACGGCATCGGGGTCGTCGTCCGGCCGACGTGCGCCGGCCAGCGTGTAGCGGCGCACGAGATTACCGCCGCGGGCGTCGAGGCCATAGGCGACAGTCACCCGCGAGACCATCGGCAGGTCGGGCCGTCGCCATGGATCGAGCCGCTCACAGTCCCGCCCGACTCGCAGGGTGCGCTCGGCGTCGGTGTCGGTGAGCGCCGCGACCCATGGCCACAGATAGAGGCCGCCAGGGCCGCACGCGACCGACACCGGCAGTAGCGGTAGCACCTGGGACCGTAGCCAGTCCCACGGCCGCGCCTGTCCCGTCAGGACGGTATCGACCTGCATAGACGCCAGGGCGCCGAGGCGCGGCAGCTCTCGCCGGTCGATGCGGAGGGTGGACCTATCGAGCGCCCACCGGATCACGTGGTCCATGCGTCGCAGGATCCCGGTGCCGTATGGATTCGGCTGGCCGCCGCCGTCGGCGCGAGACCATGCTGCCCAGTGCTCACTATCGACGCCGAGGGTCGTCGCCGGCGCAATTAGCGACACGATGCGCCCGCGATTGTCGTGCCCTCGCTGGACCGCGAGCCGCTCGCCATAGCTGACACCGGAGCTATCTCGCGAAATTAGGCGCACATGAGACGCCTCGACAGGACCGCCGGCTATCAGCAGCACCTCGTCGGTTAGGACATTGCCATACTCGACATTTAGGGCCGGTCCGGCGATTGCCGAATCGCCGTAGACGGTGCCGGCGGCAACCATCCCCTGTATCCCCGGATACCCGATGGCCATCGGATACGGTGCGCCGGCGATTCGTGCGTCGCTCGCCGGCGTCCCGGTGAAATATGGCGGCGCACCGTCGGCGAGGCGCCGGGCCGCCGTCCGCGGGAATGTCGTAGCGTCGACCGTCGCAAGCTCGTCGAGCAGTAGCCCGCGGTCCTCGGCGGTATCCTCCGTCACTGTCGCCGACCATGCGTGCACGTCGGCTACGATGTCTCGCAGGTCGCCCTCGGCGATAATTTGACGGTCTGCGAGGTCGTCGCCGTCGTCGAGGAGTCGCGCGACCTCGGCGCGGCCCTCCATCGACAGGCCGCCAGGCGCAAGCACCGACACCGACAGCGACCGCGGCACCGGCGAGTCGGATAGCCACGACATCGCGTCGAGCAGGGCCGCCTCGTCGACCGATAGGCCGGACCGATAGCGGAGGGTCTCGCCGGTGAGTCGATCCGACAGCGTGACGGCCGGACCGTCAGTGACGAGGAGGTCGCCAGTCGCCGCCCATACCCGCAGCAGAACGCGCATCAGACGACCTCGACGTGTTCAACGCTGGCCAGTCTTTGAACGGCGTCGCTAGCCTCGTCGCCGTCGATATCCTCGACCATCGGCTCACCGGTGAGATAGCCGAGAATAGCCCGCTCTCGGCCGACACATTGCACGACCTCGACCGCGCCGGCGTCCGGGTCGTGCACGATGCGCGGGAGCAGTACGACGTCGGACAATCCTCCGCCGGTCTGCGCGGTGAGCGTCTCCAGCGGCGACAGGTCGCCCACCATGGCGACAGGGCCGCCGCCCGCCGTCTGATAGCTCGGATCGTCGCCCCAATAGGTCGGAAATCCTTCCGCCCACGATACGACCGTGCGCCGTCGCATGTCGCCCAATTTGCGGGCCGACACGGCGCCCGGCAGCTCGTCGAGCTGCACCTGCGCCGCGTATGTCGTCTGCCGGCCTCGGCTCCATCGCTGGCCGAGCACCGCGACCCGCCCGACGACGAGGCGGCCGGTGCGGTAGTCGCCTGTCGCGGTCGTCTGGGCGTCGATCTGCCATCTCCAGTAGCGATAGGCGGTCGTCATACCGAGCGCGACTACAGCGCCGCCAGGGCGCCAGATATCGAGCGTGCCCGATGCCGTGCCGGCGGGCGCACCGGATACCTGTAGAGTCACGGTCGCCGACCCATGCCGCCAGACACCCGGCGTAGCAGACACAATGACATAGCGAGCGGCGCCAATTGCGACGGTGCCGCCGATGAGATCCAGCGGGCGGAGGTAGGCCGCGACGGCGCCCGCGGCGACTCGGATGGTGTCACCGGTGCGGGCGTATGACAGGCCGACGAGGCCCTCGGCGAGGTCCAGAGCGGCGAGGTCTACCCACGTCGCGCCGTCGCCGCCCTGAAGTCGGGCGGCCCTGTAATTTGCGCCGAATACCGACGCGGCGACGGCATGGCCGCCCGGATGATGCTCGACGCCGGCCCGCGGCTCATACGTGAAATGCATCGCGACACCATCGCCGACGGTGCGGTGCTCTCGGCTCGGCGAGCGGGTGAGCAGGTCGCCGACCGGGTACAGGTAGGCCCGCGGGTGAGCCCAATAGTCGCCGCGTGCGCCAGGGCCGCCGCGGCCTCGCAGGTAGGCGCCGGCCTCGACGTGTAGCCGTGCCGGGTAGGCCGGCAGCGGTGCGCCCGGCAGCGTGTCGGGTGCCTGCGAGATGACGAGGCCCGCGGACAGGCTGTCGGTCGTCGCCGTGTGGGACCCGTAGCCGTCGCCGACGGCAGCGCAGACCGCGTACCACGTCGACACCCACGACCCGGCCGCCAGGTGACCCCAGCGCACGGCGGTAGTACCGCCGCCCGACGTGCGCCTCGTCGCCGTGCCGGCGACATGCAGCGCCCAGACCTCGCCAGACGCCGGGCGAGAGTAGAGCGCGACGGTATGGCCGCTGCCGGCGTAGCCGAGGGCGACACGGTAGACGCGCCGCACAGTGCAATCGACAGCGGCCGAGCCGATGAGAGCGGCTCCATTTACGTCATAGACAGCGACGCCGGCATTCGTCAGGCGCACGTCGATACGCTGGTCTATTGTGCCGTTGCCGAGGTCGACCTCGACGCCGATAGCCTGCGACGCGTAGCCGACCGGCGAGGTCGTCGTCGCCGCCTCGAAATGCACGACGATACCGGTCTCGACGGAATGAGAGCCGAGGGCGCGCGCGTATTCCGTCGTCGCCGACAGCGGCAGGCGCCAGGCGCCCGACCCCGATACCGCCGCCGCGGTGCCGGTGAGCGTCCACCCGTAATTGTCGGGGCGCGACAGCGGGAGCCACGTAATCGAGTCAAGACCGCCGACAGTCGAGCCAAATCCTCGCAGCTCATACGGGTGTCCAGCGGCGACGCGCGACGGCGGCACCATCGACCATCCTCCCGACTCGACAAGGGCGAGCCATTGATCCGGGCGGGCGCCGTTTAGCGTGTCGGCCAGCGTCCACAGGATGCGCGACCCAATCGGGATAGCGCGGAATCGGTCGATAGCCGACGTCGGAAGGCGGGTCAGTCCGGTGGTCAGGGACGCCCATGAGGCGCCGCCGTCGAGGCTGCGGGCGACGTGTAGACGCTCCAGAGCCGCCCATGCGACATACACGGCGCCGGTCGAATCGGTCCAGATTGACACGTCGTCGAGCATGACGAGGCCCGACTGCACCGCGACCGCATCGGCGTCTCGCAGCGGCAAATACGCCGAGGCGATGCGCCGGATCTGGAGTGTGCGATTACCGCCGCCGTCGTCGCGCATTCCGGCGACGACGAAGACGCCATCGATAGTCGCGGCAATGTCTGGCCGCCATACGTCGGCGGTCGATGCGCCGTCGTTCCAAGATTCAACGAGGCTAAAGCTATGTCCGAGGTCGCTCGACGCGTACTGCACCCAACCGCGGTGCGGCGTCTGCTCGTCGGTCCACGACATACCCACAAGAAGTAGCACCGACTCGTGCGTGTAGGCCCACGAGATCGAATCGTAGACCGCGCCGACCGGCAGCTCGACGTCATAGCCGGCGAGGGTCAGCGACCGCCAGGTCAGCGCGTCGTCGTCGCTGTAATGAATGACGAGATCGACGCCGCCGCCAGGGCCGAGCACGAGCGCCGCGACGAGTAGGCGGCCGGTCGGCAGGCGCAGGACGTCGACCGGATGCCCTGACGTGTAGGCGGCGCCGCCCGGTTGTGCGCCGTCGGCGTCCATCGCGCGCGTATGGTCGGCGACCGTCACCGCCGCGGCGGCCCAATCGTGCGACGCCAGGTCATACCGGCGGGCCTGTATCACGCTTGCGTCGTTAAAAACGACCACCGCTTGCCCGTTTTCGAGGTCAATACCCGCCCAATTGTGGTGGCCGTCAGTGCCGCGGTCTATCTCGGCGGCGCTCAATTGCGCCCAAATTTGCGGAGTCGCGCGGCCCTGCCATTGCTCGCCATCGGCGCCGAAATCGCGGCGCACGGCGACCTCGCAGCCGGCGCCCGGCATTCCGGCGCGAGTGACCATCGACCGAAAATCGGCGGCCTGCTCGCCGAGCACCTGTAGTCGCACGGACGGCCCGCGGTCGCCGGCTGTCGTCGAGGTCCGGCCGATGCTGCCCCGCTGGTAGACTGCGACGCCCGGCACCGGCGACGCTTGCGTGTAGTCGCTGTCGGTGACGCCGGCGCCGACGGGTCGCAGGGCGTCGTCGACGAGGCGCGGGTCGGGGAGAATGAATCCGCAGAGGGCGGCGTCGAGGTCGATGCGTGCCATTAGTAGACTCCCTGGCGGCCCGAATTGTTGCGGCCGACGCCGAGGCGGTCGACCTCTCGCCGAGTCGATACCGCCATGCCAAGCCGTACCGGCCCGTCGCGCACGTCGAGTACGGTCGTAACTGACACCGAGCCGGCCGATGCGCCGCCGCCCACCTGAGCTTGCAGGCCCGCCGGTGAGCGTGCCGCGACTAGGTAGTCGCCGGGCGCTACCGTAGTCTCTCGGTCCACCCGTATAGGCCCGGGCGTGTCGGACACGCGGCGCCGTCGACGCCGCTGTCGGCCGCCGTCGGTCGTCACCACGTCGCGGACGGCATTACGCACGAGGCGGGCAATCGTTTTAGCGAGTGCGACCATACCGCGCGCAATGCCGATGAAAAGCCCTTTTACTATCTGGGGAATCCCCTTAACGATCTCAACCACGATAATAGGCGCCGCCTCGGCGATTGCGACTATGATGTCAGGTAGACGGTCGGCGAGCGCCTGTATGAACGGGCCTATGTTCTCGGCTAACGATGTCACAAACTCTATAGCCTGATCAGCGATGGCGTTAGCGCCTTTAGCGCCTTTCGTGGCCTCGGCGAGCAGGTCGGCAGGTGACGCCAGGGCCGACAGCGCGCCGCCGGTGAGCGCCGACACGACGCCGGCCGCCTTTTTGCCGGCGGCGCGCGCCGTGTCGACGATCGCACCGCCCCAGACACGCGCCCACGGGAGGTCGGACATAGCCGCCTCGACCTCGCCGGGCATGCCGTCGAGCGCCGTCGATGCGAGGTCGCCGACCGCGGATAGCTGCGAGGTGAGCGGGTCGAGGGCGCCCGCTGCCGCCGCCCGAATTTGGCCGATACGGGCGTCGATTTGCGCCAGGGCTGCTTGAGTCGCAAGGGCCTCGTCGGCGGTGAGTCTGGCGGCGTTAGCCGCCTCGACCAGACCATCGCGGAGGCGGCCGAGCACGGCTATCTCGCTTTTGTCGATGAATGGCTCTTGGGCCGCTGACAGGGCCGCCTCGTGCGCGCGGGTCTGCTGCGATTCGATTTTGGATAGAGCGGCGTGCACCTTGCCAATCGCGGCGGCGCGGGCCTTCTCGGCGGCGGCCTGCTCTCGGATACTCTCTATCCCACGGCGGCGCGCCTTGTCGGCGCCGGCCTCGGCATCGCGGGCGGCTTTTAGGGCGGCGATGCTGTTATAGGTCTCGTTGACCTGCGCCGCTTGCGCGTCGATTTGCGCCTCTACAGACTGCGCATACTCAAGAGCGGCCGGCGCCTCCTCTTTTAGCACCTTGAGCCGCGCCTGCGCCGCTTGCGTCTGCTTAAAGGTCAACTCTCCCGATTCAAGCGCGACCTTTATGCCGATTCGGTCGGCTTCCAGCTTGACATACTGCGCCCGGGCGGCGAGGAGCGCCGCGCGACCGGCGGCGCGTGTCTGCTCGACCGCTTTCATCTGCGCGATTTCGAGAGTATCGAGGGCGCCGGCCTCTTGGAGTAGCACGAGGCGCGCGGCCTCGACAGACTCGGCAAGGTCGCGCGTCGCCTGACGATACGCGCGCACCACGGCCGGGTCATAGGCGACGGCGGTACGTTTAAGGGCCGTCTCCAGTCCGGCCTGCGCGGCTCGTTGCTCGTTTACCGCGGCATAGAGGAGGGCAAGCGCGCCGGCCGCAAGTCCGACAGCGACGAGGACAGGCCCCGAAAATACCGCCGCCATCGCCTTAGCCGCGCGCATCACGAGGCCCATATTTACTTGGACGACCTGTAATCCTTGCTGAACGAAAATAGTAAATATGGGCGTCCCTGCTTGCAATTGAGAAAGCACGTCGGGTAGCTGTAGCGCGACCGATTGACCGGCCCTGGCGAATTCGCTCGACGATTTGGCGGCGCCGGCCGTCGCGCCGGCGAATGCCTGCATTTGCGCAGTCTGACCTCGCGACGGCGCCGATACGCCGGCCTCCTGCGCTCGTGCGGCGCCGATTTTGCGGGCGCCCGATACGATGGCGGCGGCGCGTGCCCGCTCCACTTGGGCGACCTCGGCGCCCTTAGCGGCGAGGCGGTCGAGGGCGCGTAGCTCCTCTCGCATGGCCGACGCCGCACGCTGCGAGGCCGTCATCGTTTCGCGCTCGGATGCCAATAGCGCCATGCGGACCTTTTCGGTCGCCGAGGCGGCCCTGTATGCGGCGCGCTCGGCCGCTTTTTGGGCTCGTGTATTTTCTCGCGATTGCGCTTTGATCGCCTTGCTGACATTGCGAGACGCGCGGATCGACATCGCCTGCACTTTGCGGATGGCCTTATCGGCCTCAGTGCCGGCTATGCCGGGTATCGACTGTAACGACGCGGTGAGCGCCGACAGATCCGCCCCGATTCCTACCAGTGCGTCAGCCATTTTCGACCTCTTGGATTGCTGCCGCCACTATCGCAGCCGCCATCGGTTCGCGGGCCGCGCGGGTCGGCGTCCCTAGCTCAGTCGTGTAGAAATACCGGGCGACCGTCGCATGCTTCCGCTGGCCGACCTTGCTTGAGATGACGAATCGCGCGTAACTTCCGGCCGGACCGACGACGCCCACCGACCGCCGGATCTGGTCGGGCGGCCCGGGCTCGGCGCGGTCGATTAGGCCATCCCGTAGCCGACCGGTAAACACCGGCGCCATCGCCCGGGCGTCGGTCGCGATCTGGCCTGTCGTGTCCGACACGATGACGTCGACGGCGCCCCGTATCCGCTCGATGAGCTGCGACGGGTCGGCGAGTATGCCGGTGAGTCTGGGCGTCGTCATCGGCTCACCTCGTGCCGTCAGGGCAGCGTCGTAGGTGCTCGCGTGCCGACCGTCGCCTCGACAGTGCCGGCCCAATACTGACCGGTCCATACTGACCGCGACTCGATCCGCGTCACCGGCACCGTTTCGGGCGGCGTCGCGGCGTCGACCATGCGCGCCAGGCGTCCGGCAATCTGCCGCCGCCGGTCGAGGTGCGCCGTGTAGCTCACCTCTTTGTCCATGGTCGCGATTCGGTCGTAGTGCTCGACGCGTACTCGGTACGTGCACTCCGTCGACGTCGCGACAGGCCGGTCTCGCCGGCCGTCGTAGACTGTTTCCGTCGCCGCCGGAACGCCGACGTATACGCGCCCACCGAGGTGTTTGTCGACCTCGACCGCGCCGTCGGGCGGCGGTAGCCCGCTCACCGCCGAGGCGGCGCCCAATTCGTCGCGAAGCTCGGCGAGCACAATCGTCCGCAATTGGGTCTCAGTGTATGCGCGACGTGTCACGACGAGCGCCAGGTCGACGGCACGGCGTCTTGATACCGATATCGCTGGTCGGCATCCCATGCGCCGCCGGTGAAAATTGGGACGCTGGCCTGACGTCGCCGGCCGGCGCCGGTGCCGTCTGCCGGCGCGTATTGCAGTGTGAGGTCTCGCAGGGCCGCCCGGTATTCGTCGCGAAAATCGCGGGCCATGTCGAGATACTGCCCACCGCCGAGCGACGAGGCGACGCCATGCAGGAGGACCTCAAGCGTATGCAGTACGTGGGCGGCCTTCAGCGAATGAGAATCGATCACGAGGTGCGACCGGTTGCCTTTGTTTCGCAGGTGGTCCTCGATATCATCCCATGCCGTCGACATTGCCGACAGCATCATGGTTTTAGAGTCGGACGCCGCGACGGCTAATAGCGGCTCGGTAGCGGTGAGCGACAGGCGCGGCACGCGGTCTACGAGGTCCTGCACCCTGACGACCGGGTACAATTTGTGGAGACATACCGACGCCGCCTGCGAGTGCGGCGTCGTCGTGCCGTCGGATTCGGTGAACACCCAATCAAGTCGGTACGCATCGCCAAGCGCGACCGTCGCCGCGATGGTCTCAGGCCACGATACCGCGCCGGTGCCGCTGTCGGTGAGCACCGACACACCGCCAAGCACGAGCGCGACCGTCCACGAGGTCGGCACGACCGCGACGTCGTCGACGTCATACAGGCCCACCGTCGTGGTAATCTCATGCCCTCGCACGAGGAGTGCCGGCCGGCTGTCGATGGTGACGATAGCGCCCATTAGAGGGTCACTGCGCCGTCGTCGTCGAGCGCATCGCCGACGGGCGGCGGCTCAATCGGCGACGGTGCCGGCGAGGCATCGACAGGGCCGCCGAGGAGGCGGGCGCGTTGCGCGGGCGACAGGGTCGCCAGGTAGTTCCGAAAATCGGCCGGCACGGCGCCGAGGCCGGTCGGGTCGGCGGTGCGCTCCACCGAACCGATGCACGGCCGCACCTCGCCGTCGGGATGCGGTAGCCACCCCATCGCTCGCATACGGCGTTCGACGACCTGTAGACGTTGGAGGGCAACGGCATTGCGGTCGGCTTGCGAGCGACAGGCCGCGCGGGCGCGCTCGTCAATAGCGCGCAGACGGGTCAGAACGTGCGGGTGGACGCCGCCCATATAGTCGGCAGCCCAAGACGCGTAGAGCACGCAACGAGCGCGATTGTCGACCTCTACACGCGTGCGACCCGGGCCGGGCACGGGGCGCTCGTAGGCCCAACAATGGTGCGTGCCCGTTTCGGTCTGGTAACGGAGAATGTATTGACTATGCGTCGTGCCATGCGCGACGACCTCATAGTCGAGCGGAATCTCGATAGCGCCCTGCTCTCGCCATGATGCGAGGACCTTGCTTGGGTCGGGCACATTGTAAACGCGCCCGGTCTGCGGGTCTCGCACCCGTCGGCGAGTGACGCCGCCGACGCCGTCGACGTGCCGGACATAGACCGGATCGGGCACGACCCAAGCCCTTACGTCGTTTCCGTCGTGCTCCTCGGCGTCGACGTCTTCGAGCAAGATTTGCCAATTGCCCGGAATCAGAAGCGTTGACCAAAGCGGAGTCGGCGCCAGGCGCAAACGATGCGACCGCCGGGCGGCCCTGTGATGGTGCGGGATAGGGACGGGCTGCATGTGTCCTCCTCAGACGGATAGGGGGCCGCCTCCTCGACGGGCCGGCAGTATCAGACGCGGGATATCAGGTGCGACCGGTGCCACGCACGCGGCAGCACAACGCCTGTTTGACGATGGTAGCGCCGTATGATTTGGCGCCGACCCACCGCACGGTCTTGGCGCTCGTGTCGCGGTCCTCCTCAATGAGGAGCGCAAGGCCGCCGTCAGGGCGCCGGACCTCAAGGACCACCACGATAGAGGCGGTCGGCTCGGCCTGGTCGATCTGGAGATAGCCAACGCCGCCGGGTGCGACCATCATGCCGCTATAGACGCCAGTAGACACCGGAACGCGATCGCTTACGAAGAAGTCGATACCGTCGTAACTGCCCTTGTACGCGCCCATGCCGGCGGCCTGCGCCTCGTCAAGCTCTCGCCGCATCTGAATAGCGCCGCCGCGGGATTCGATGTCAGCGGCGACGAGCGCCCACTGATTCGTATGCAGCACGCAAAGGAAGCTACCGACGGGGTTCTTGCCGTTCTGCTCGATCTCGTTTTTGGCCTCTCGGATGGTGTCCCACGAGGTCGGATCGGTAGCGGCGCCGGCAATATTGGTCATCGAGTCGGCGAGCGCAAGAATGGTGCTCGCCTCAGTGTATTGCCAACCGCGCACGATGCGCTGCGCAATGCTCGGCCAATTGTATTCGCCGGTCGCGTCGCGGCGTCGCAGCTCGTCAGAGACGGCATAGGCAACGTCGTAGTTGGTGACGCTAATATTGACATACGTGGGGTCGATGTCGGTCGGCGTAGCTACGCTCGTGGCCTCGTCGGTGCTCGACCAGAGGGCGGTTTCGTCGGCAATCTGAAGCGAGAACGTGCCGGCCAGCGTCATGCCCTGGACGCCTTGAAGCTGGTCCGACACCTGCGACAGGTCGACGATGGCCGGGTGGGCCCCAATTGTGAAAGTGTCCTCGACGGCGGCAAGAATCATCATAGCGGCCAGCTTGGCGCTATAGGGGAGAGTCCCGGCGGGCACGGTCGTAGTGTATTCGATAGCCATTTTCGGCCTCCTATGCGTGGTTGCCGGCTCCTCGCCTTAGATTCGCCGGTATGGTATCACGGTCTATCGCCGTGTGCGTTTTCGGCCCGCCGCCCAGAATGACGCCGCGGCGGCGCGTTGTTCGTCGGTGCTCATTCGCGCGAATTTGTCGGGCGTCAGTGTGCCGCCGTCGCCGGGCGATGGCGTGCGGCGCTGTCGATGCCCTGGCGTGCCCACCGGGCGGCCAGATTGGGCCGCTGCCGGTTCGGCGGCGGTCGGTAGGTATACGCGGAGGGCACGCGGCAGGGACGCCGTAGCGGCCTCGTCTGCCGCCGTCGCGGCCCACCATGCGCCGACGTCGACCTGCGCCTCGGCGCCCTCCATCGCCGACGTCCACCGGGCGTGCGCCATGTCGGCGATCTGGTCGTCGTCGATGCCCGTCGCCATGCGGACCGACAGCCGGCGCGACGTCGCGCGCGACGTGTCAAGCTCGTCGGTCGTCGACTGTAGCGCCGCCTCGACCTCGGCGAGCCGTGTCTGCAATGTCGAGGCCGTCGCCTGCGACTCGCGTAGCAGGGCCGCCGACACCATCGGGTCGGCCGGCTCGGCTGTCGGTGCGGTCGGCGGTGCGGCAGGCGCCGCGGGTAGTGTGGTCGATGCGTCGTCGCTCATGTCGTGCCCTCCTCAGGCGTCGCGGATTTTTGGGTCGGCAGAATGCCGGCGCGCCGGGCGGCGTCGAGCTGTACCTGCGCCGAGGCCGGTGTCGTGCCCATGATGCGAGCGACGGCGACGGCCGGCGGAATCAGGCCGCGGTCATACAGGGCGAGCGTTTCCCGTTCGAGCTGCTGCTGCTCGCCGGTCGACAGCGGGAGTAGCGCGTACTCGACGCGGTAGCCCGACTCTGGCCGGGCGCCGCCGTCGAGGCGATTCATCGCCGCGGCCGTCATCGCGGCGAGCCGCTCGTCGTGCGGACGGTAGACCGGCGCCCGCCGCTGCTGTACCTCTCGCGTGCCGGACCTCGACAAAGACAGGGCGATACCCGACCGCGGGTCGCTCGTCTGCCGCACGAGGTCGTCGGGTGACAGTCCCCACGATTGC
>Ga0316202_10001271_pt1 | contig 20229 bp, 19 predicted proteins | sample 3monrhotite_MG_FD_204934 | JGI IMG/M metagenome (GOLD analysis project Ga0316202, IMG submission 204934) | Microbial mat bacterial communities from mineral coupon in-situ incubated in ocean water Damariscotta River, Maine, United States -... | ecosystem: Environmental > Aquatic > Marine >... | reverse complement strand
TTGTATGAACCTTTTGAGCAAAGATTCAACAATAAAAAGAATGAAGCACAGGGTTATGGCCTCAGCGGTCGATGATTCGTTTCGTGAAAGAGTTCTTTTTGGTTAATTTATGCTAGGAGGCCCTGTGTAACTGCATGATATACAAATGAATTTATCTATGGGTTTTGCCGATTTGGGAGAAATCGCTATAGACAATACGCATTGAATAACTAATTTTTTATCTTTTCGTAACCACCACGTGGTGATTCTGCTCTTAAATTATAGTGTTATCTATAAATTTGAATGTTGAGCTGAAGATATGAAAGAGGTCACCAATAAAATCAATGGGTTACCACCTTGAAAGGGCTGAGAGTAGCTCTTACGTAATAGTGCATCCTGGATAAAAATCAAGCCCACCAAGATGAAAAAGTAAATGGCACTTAAAGTCGCTCTTTGTTGCGAAAACCCCGACTGCGTACTTTCCACATTGATTCCAATAAGCTAATCCAGCGAAAAATACTAAGACATTGTGTTTTTACCCATTATTCTCTCTCGCCTCAAGCCAAATAATACTAGCCATACGTCCAGTATTCGCATCACGGCGAAAAGAATAAAAATCACCAACTTCACTGAAGGTACACCGGTCGCCACCGTATACAGCATTCACTCCAACCCGCTCCAGGCGTTGTCGTGCCAGTTGATAAAGATCGGCCTGCCAGTGTCCGGGGCGACTGACTGCAAAGGCTGCGGTGGCAGCCGGGTCGACATCACAAAAGGCCTGTCGCACGTCATTCTCCACTTCGAAGGACTGCGGACCAATAGCCGGGCCCAACCAGACGAGAATGTCTCCAGGCGGTGCGGTAAATGCCGCCACTGTGGCCTCCAATATCCCCGCAGCCAACCCTCGCCAACCGGCATGTGTGGCAGCAACCTGTGTGCCAGCACGGTCACAAAACAGCACTGGCAGACAATCCGCTGTGAGCACCGCGCAAACGGTATTTGCAGTACAAGTGAAGCTGGCATCCGCATCGGGCAGCTCACCCGGAGCATCATCAAGGTCAACCACGGTCACACCATGCACCTGATTGAGCCAGCGAGGTTCACCAGGTAACGTAAGTTTTTCCACAAGGCGTTGCCGGTTACGCATAACATCGGCTGCCCGGTCATCCACATGCAGGGCAAGGTTGAGGCTATCAAATGGAGGCTGACTCACCCCACCCTGTCGTGTGCTGCTGGCAGAGCGCACCCAAGCGGGGGCGGGCCAATCCGGAATCAACAGATTCACGCTCCGGCAGCCGCTGCCATATCCTGTCGACAGGCAGCCAACAATTGTTGCATGTCGTCGGGTAATTCGGCTTGCCAGCTCACTGACTCACCGCTGAGTGGGTGAACGAAGCCCAGACTCGCGGCATGCAACGCTTGTCGCTTGAAGGTGCGCAAGGCTTTGTCTAACTCCGGCGTAGCCCCTGGCGGAATGCGCAGGCGGCCGCCGTAGACCGGGTCACCTACCAGCGGGTAGTGAATGTGCGCCATATGTACCCGAATCTGATGGGTGCGGCCGGTTTCCAATTTGACATTGACCAACGTATGCATACGAAAACGTTCGGCCACACGATAATGGGTAATAGCCTCTTTACCACTGGACGAGCCTTCGATCGTAACCACTGCCTGTCGTGTGCGATTGACGGGGTGGCGACCGATGGGTGCATCCACCGTACCGCCAGCGGTCATCACGCCCATCACCACGGCCTGATAATGACGCTCGAAAGCACGTGCCTGTAACTGTTCCACTAAGGATTTTTGTGCCGCCAGAGTACGCGCTACCACCAGCAATCCGCTGGTATCCTTGTCGAGACGATGCACAATACCGGCGCGCGGCACGCTTTCCAGTTCCGGGGCGTGATGCAGCAGCGCATTGCTCAACGTGCTGTGCTGGTTGCCTGCCCCCGGATGTACCACCAAGCCCGCAGGTTTGTTGATCACTAGCACTGCCTCGTCTTCAAAGACGATATCCAACGGCAAGGGCTGTGGCACCCAGTGGGTTTCTTCCGTCAATACTACCGTCAACGACACCTGCTCGCCGCCATGCACCACATCCCGAGGGCGTAGTTGTTTACCATCCACCGCCACATGACCCTCCTTGATCCAGCGTTGCAGACGGGCGCGGGAATAATCCGGGAACAGACTGGCCAGAGCCTGGTCCAAACGCGCACCCGCTAATTGTTCGGGGATCTCTACGTTGAGTTGCTGAGGGTCGTCGCCCATGGAATAATCTTTCTCTCTGTGTGCCGGGGCCGCTATAATAGCGTGATTCTTTGCAGCGGTTCCTTAACTTGTTGCTTTATTCCTATTTCGAGTCTTTATCTATGTTCTGTTTTTTGCTCAATCAAAAGTCATCCTCAAAACTGCTACAAGCGCTCGTGGCCATTATGATGCTAAGTGCCTGCGCCGCCAATCCGGACAAAGAAGATGACATGAGTAAATGGAGCGCAGAGAAACTGTTTGAAGAGGCCAAAACGGCGCTGGGGGCCAAAGATTACGAAGCTGCCATTGAGGCGTACGAAACCCTGGAAGCCAAATATCCCTTTGGGCGCTATGCCGAGCAGGCACAACTGGATACCGCCTACGCCTATTTCAAATTTGACGAACCGGACACGGCCATTGCCTCTGCGGACCGTTTTATCAAACTTCACCCACGCCACAGCAATGTGGACTACGCCTATTATTTACGTGGGCTGGCCAGCGCCAGCAAAAATGATAACCCGATGAGCTTCATTGCAGAGCAGGACCCCAGCTTGCGCGATCCCAGCTCAACACAAAAATCCTACGATTATTTCGCCGTGCTGATTCAAAAATTTCCGGAAAGTCGGTACGCGGCAGATGCATTAAAACGTATGGGCTATTTACGCAATAATCTGGCCATGCATGAAATCCATGTGGCGAACTATTACGCCAATCGGGGCGCTTATGTTGCCGCTGCCAATCGTGCCAAGCATGTGGTCAGCAATTTCCCGCGCACCCCGGCCGCACGGCTGGCATTGCAATTGCTGGTGGATGCTTACAAACAACTCGAATTGGATGATCTTGCCGCAGATGCACAGCGAGTGTTGCAACTGAATAACAACGTCAAACAAACCATCCCTTAATTTTCCTCAAAAAACGAGCAGAATTACCTACCCTTGCTCAAGCAAATTACGCAGATCGATAATCGCCGCATTTGCCCGGGAAATATAATTGGCCATGGTAAGTGAATAATTACTGAGAAGACCAAAACCGGAGCCATTTAAAACCACTGGACTTAATATTGATTCCTGGGAAGACTCCAGCTCCCGAATAATTTGTCGCAGCGAAATAACTGCATTCTTTTTTTCCAATACATTCTGAAAATCTATTTCCACCGCTCGCAAAAGATGCACTAAAGCCCAGGAAGCGCCTCTGGCCTCGTAAAACACATCATCAATTTCCAGCCAGGGTGTTTTCACAATGATGTTTTTTGCTGTCCGTGTCGATTGCTGAGCCTGTGGATCATTTGCTAAATCTGTGTTCACTCTTATCTGCCCGACACTCGCACTCAATCGCTGAGAAAGACTGCCCAGTCGCTTACTGACAACGTCCAGGTACTGCTTAAGATTGTCGGCTCGTACAAAAAACTGTGCATTTTGTATGCTGGTATCTGACAACCGGAAAAGATATCGCTCAAGAGCGGCAATAGCCTCTTTATATTCACCTTCCGTTGAAGGCAATATCCAGGAACTGTTATCAAAATTAAGCAGAGGCTCGGCGATTGCCAAGTCTTCATCTTCCAATGACTGAGACTGAGAGCGAGACCAATGATTACGTAATGCGCCACTGCTGTCACGCAACATCACCAACGCACCAAATTCCCAATTCGGCTGGTTGTCCATCAACACACCAGGGGGCGCGATATCATTCGATAAATAACCACCACGCTTATAGAGCAGGGTTTCACCAATGCGAATCATCGTCGCGGTGGTTACCGAGCCCACCACAAAACCCGCATCCGACTGGTGAGTGATTTCTCTTGTAGCCTGCCGCACATCAAAAGGATCAGGCTCGGTGTTCCAGAGAAACCCCAGAATCAGCACAATAATGATATAAGTCACCGTCAATAATCCTGCACCCCATACCCACCCATTTTCCTTTAATGTGGATGGGCGGTAGAGATTAACCAAGCGATGAAAAGCGCTTGTCATTTTTTGCAGGAAATCAGTCATGATTCTCTTGAGGTTATCCTTTGGATAGTTCCTAATCCTCCCAATAATCAGGGCCGTAGTCGATAAAAACTTCCTGCCCTGGCTTAATATGCTTTATTGCTTCAATACGAGCGGTTTTCCACCGGTTTGAAGTGACAATCTGACCATTCGGTTTAGCCTTGTGATTAATATACCGGGTGTGGTTTGCAAGAGGCCCTTCTCCAAGGATGTTATGATTTTTGCAGACCCACATAATATAAACTGATTCAGAATATGGTTTTCTCTCTGTCTGCCTGTCTGTCAGCATTTTGCCAGTATAGTGACCAATAGTATCTCCAGGCCGAATCGCTGTTTTGGTAAACAGCCCCTTTCCAGCACCCTTAATGGTGGATCGTTTGACCTCAAATCGTTCATCTATCATATTGTTAGTGTTAGATCGTTTTTTCATATGCAATCAAAATTCTCTCGAAATTCAATGGTTTTTATTTTTTTCTACTGCTAGCTTCATCATAAACTGTTTTATCTGCTCCCCACCAACACGCAACCAGTATAGCGTCAATTCTAAAATGACAAATATAAGCAAGGCGCGCTGTCGGCTTGCTCTACAGGCACAATAGTATCATCTTGTTAATCGAGAACACCTCCTAACCCTGCTATACAAAGTTGTTGCTACACTAATCTGCCAGACTTTTTGACATCACTTCATACACATCACTCGACAAGCCCGTCTCTGCCAATATACGTTGCATCTGTGTTTTCATCAGTATCTGGCGTTTTTTGTCATACCTTCGCCATTGGCTCAACACATTACTTATGCGTGCAGCCACTTGTGGATTAAGTTTGTCCAACTCGATGACATAATCCGCTAAAAATACATAACCCGCACCATCCGCCGCATGAAACTGCGCTGGATTGCCGGTACAAAATGCTCCGATCAGTGCTCGTACTTTATTCGGGTTCTTAATACTGAAAGCTTTGTGCTGTGCCAATGCCTGTACATTTTTTAGCGTGCCGGGTAAACGCGAAGTCGCCTGCAAGGTGAGCCATTTGTCCACCACCAACGGATCATCCTGCCATTGTGCATAAAATGCCGACAATGCCGTTTCCCGTTCATCGCCGTCACTATTCACTAGGCAACTCAACGCAACCATCACATCGGTCATATTATGGCCCGCTGCAAATTGTGCGACGCACTGCGTACGCACACCGGCATCATCCAACTCCATGAGATAGGACAAACAAATATTTTTTAATGCCCGCTGACCAATGGCTTCGGCGTTAACCTGATATTCACCATCGCACTGATTTTCTTTGTAGCGCGATAACAAAGCAGCCTGTAAACGCTGCGCTAGGCTACGCCGCACAAAGCCTCGCACTTCATGCAGGGCGACAGGATCAATGATGTCCATAAATTCACCCAGATAAGCTTCTGATGGTAGGCTCAGCGCAGCGGCAATCAATGCCTTGTCCAGGTCGGTATCCAGCAAGGTTTTTTCCATTGCGGCCACAAAGTCATCGCTCAGCGCCAGCGACTCACCACGTTGATATTTTTCCACCAGCTCCATGATGATTTTCACCGCCATTTGCTGCCCGGCTTCCCAGCGGTTAAACGGATCACTGTCATGCCCCATTAAAAAATAAAACTGTTCATCACTCACATCACTGTGTAATTTTACCGGCGCAGAAAAACCACGTAGTAAAGAAGGTACCGGTGCATACGGAATATCTTCAAACTCGAACACCTGCTCCGCTTCGCACACATCTAACACTCGTGTGCCATGATTATCTGCAGGTGCATTTTCGCCGCGCAAGCGAAGCGGGAAATCATTACCCGCTTCGTCCAGCAGGCCCACGGCCAGCGGAATATGAAAAGGCTGTTTTCCCGGCTGGCCAGGTGTTGCCGGGCAAGACTGGCGCACGATCAAACGATAACGCTGTTGATCTGCATCATATTCCTGCTGCACATTCAGCACGGGCGTACCTGCCTGCCAATACCAGTTTTTGAATAATGACAATTCTGTTTCGTTGGCATCTTCAATGGCGGCAACAAAGTCATCCGTGGTAACCGCTTGTCCATCATGCCGCTCAAAATAAAGATCGGTACCACGACGAAAGCCTTCATCCCCCACCAGGTGCGCCAGCATGCGCACGACTTCGGCCCCTTTGTTGTATACCGTTACCGTGTAAAAATTATTGATTTCCACGTAAGATTCCGGACGCACCGGATGCGCCATGGGCCCGGCATCCTCCCGGAATTGATGAGTGCGTAGTACATTGACATCTTCGATGCGTTTAACACCCCGCGAACCCATATCGGCGCTAAACTCTTCATCACGATAAACCGTAAAGCCTTCTTTGAGACTGAGCTGAAACCAGTCCCGACAGGTCACCCGATTACCTGACCAGTTATGAAAATATTCGTGGCCAATAACGCCTTCAATACCCCGGTAATCCGCATCCGTTGCGGTATCCGGTCGGGCCAGCACATAACGGGAATTAAATACATTGAGACCCTTATTTTCCATGGCACCCATATTGAAATCATCCACCGCGACAATCATGTATAAATCCAGGTCATATTCCCGACCGTAAACTTCTTCATCCCAGCTCATCGCCTTTTTTAATGAACGCATGGCGTGTTCACACTTGTCCACATTGTGATGCTGCACATAAAGATGCAGATCTACCGTGCGACCGGACATGGTGACAAAAGTATCCTTGACGCAAGCCAAATCACCCGCCACCAAAGCAAACAGGTATGATGGTTTAGGGAACGGATCTTGCCATTTAGCCCAATGGCGACCATCATTCAATTCACCTGCTTCCAACAAATTTCCGTTAGACAGCAATACCGGGTACTTTGCCTTGTCTGCTGTAATCGTTGTCGTAAATGTCGCCATTACATCCGGGCGATCAAGATAATAGGTAATTTTACGAAACTCTTCCGCTTCACACTGGGTGCAGAAATTACCGCCGGAGGTATAAAGACCTCCCAGCGATGTGTTGTCTTGCGGGTGAATGCAGGTGACAATTTTCAATGTAAAGACATCAGGCAACGCGGAAATCCGCAGCACTTCTGTATCCAGCTCATAATCACCTGTATCCAACACATGATCATTCACACTCACGGAAATCAGCTCCAGATCCCGTCCATTAAGCAGCAGGGTTTCATCGCTACCCGGATCATTACGACGCAGCTGCATCACCGAGCTGACCTGCGTGTCGGCTTCGCCCAAATCAACATCGAGAGCTACCGAATCAATGAAAAAACCCGGGGCCCGATAGTCGGCTAGATATATAGTTTCAGGTTGTGGAGTGCTGCCTTGAGTGCGGGTCATTGTCGTAAGTTTCCCATTTGAATATTTACAGTATTGTAATCGCCTGCCAGATTTTTGTGTAACGTTTACCATCCACAGCAAATCGCATACTTAGGTTTTTTATATGGGAATTATTTTGGCCGGTTTGCCTAGGGGGTAACCATCATTTTGATGGTAAAAACTACAGCTAACACCCTTCTAGGTTTATCATTCCATAAAACCTCTGATACTACGACAATGATCCGCGTAGAATAAGCGCATGATTATTCACGCCGATATGGATGCCTTTTTTGCCTCAGTGGAAATCCGTGAGCAACCGGCGCTACGCGGCAGACCTGTGGTAGTCGGCGGACGGGCGGAAAGCCGGGGCGTGGTCGCAGCAGCCAGTTATGCCGCGCGGCAATACGGCATTCGTAGCGCCATGCCCACCGCAACAGCCCTCAAGCGCTGCCCTGAACTGATCGTTTTACCAGGGCACATGGCCCTGTACAGCGAAATTTCACAGCAGATTCAGGCTATCTTCGCCCGCTATACTCCCCTCATCGAACCACTGTCATTGGACGAAGCCTTTCTTGATGTCAGTGCCAGCACCGCATTATTCGGCCCCGCCCCACAGATTGCCCGCGACATCAAACAAGCCGTACTAGATGAGCTGCAATTGGTGGTTTCCATAGGCGTAGCACCTAACAAATTTGTCGCCAAAATCGCCTCAGACCTGCAAAAACCCAATGGCTTTGTGGTGGTGGAAACCGCAGACGTACAAGCATTTCTCGATCCGCTACCTGTGTCACGCCTATGGGGTGTCGGCAAGGTAACCGAAAAAAAACTCCACGCCCAGCAGATCCACAGCATCGCGGATTTACGCCGCACATCCGAATCGTTCATTCGTCAGCACTTCGGCCAATACGGCGAGCAACTACGACAACTGGCCCAAGGCCATGACCCACGCGCAGTAATTGCCAAACGTGATGCCAAATCCATTTCCCACGAAACCACCTTTGCGCAGGACATCAGTGATGTAGAAATTCTGCGCGGCGTGCTTTCCAATCTTACCGAGCAGGTCGCTTGGCGTATGCGCCGTCAAAATGTACAAGGCCGTACCGTGTATCTCAAATTACGCTTTGATGATTTTCACACCATCACTCGTGCGCACAGCCTCAGCACCGCCACCCATCACACTCGTGATTTGTGGCGCACCACCTTGCAGCTACTGAACAAAGAAATAGCCAATGGCCTGCCGCCCATTCGGCTCATCGGCATGGGAGTGGGAGGATTTGATCGCAATGAATCCCATGAACAACTCGGCCTGTTTGATGCACCGCACAATAGTGAAGCCAATTTGGGCCGCGCTCACAGCGAGGCCAAAAACATCGACAAAATCACCGACGACATCAACCGCCGCTTCGGCACCAGACGGTTATCACGCGCCAGAGGATTGTCTCGACCACGCCCCACTTCCTAGGCGTCTGTCCGAGCATGAAAAGTCTGCTGCCTGAAAATAACTTTCCCTCGCAACGACTTCCACTCTCGGACAGACGCCTGGTATTCGCTTATTTTCCAGAATTGCGGGTGTTGAGACTGGCCAGCTGATACAAAGGGCACCAGTTGATCAATCCCGTAGCCAGCGGCACGATGCCAATCCAGCCCCATACACCAATCACATCCGTTACCGTCAAGCCAATCAGTGCAGCGCCTACCACGATGCGTAATATTTTATCAGTACTACCCACATTCAACTTCATTTCCAGTCTCCTTTCTCAACAATGAGTCCCTGAAAAATAAAGCATTCGTACCGGAATGGCAGTGACAATGTCACATTGAGCTGGTTGCCACCTCCGCCAGAACCTGTCGCTGCCGCAAATGAATACAGCCCCGTTGTAACACCAGCCAGCCGTGACGCTCAAATTCCTTTAACAAACGACTCACCACCTCACGAGCTGTACCCAGTTCACGCGCCAGTATCTGATGGGTGGCCTGCACCACATCGTCAGTATCAGCCATCGCCAACAACAACTGTGCCAAACGTGCATCCATACGCCCAAAAGCGATAGCATCAATCAGCATCACCAGCGAAGTAACCCGTTCACCATACGTCGCAAAAACAAACTCACGAAATGCCGGAACTGCCAAAGCCTGCTGAAAGGCCGACAACGGAATAGTCACAGCCTCCACAGTCGTCTCGGTAATAGCTTCTGCGTGATAAAACTCGCTCGACAAGAGACAGGCCGTGGTCAACACACACGACTGCCCCGCCTCCACACGATACAGCACAATCTCTTTGCCCGACTCGGAAAGCTTTTGCACCCGCACCGAACCCGTTAATACCAGCAGATAATTCTGGCAAGCATCACCTTCGTGAAACACGGTAACTCCGGCAGGCAAGGATAATGTCCTGGCTTTTGCCAGCGTTATCAGCCAGGCATCGTCGTCAATGGATTGCAGCGCAGGAAAATAGTCAAGCCATGTAGTATCGGTCATCATGTCACTGAGACTATTGCAAAATTAACCGGCAGAGAATCAAAAAAACACCAGCGGGTTTTTACTCACTGCCACTGTAATCATATAGGCAAATACCAATAACGCCGCAAGCCATGCCAACACACGCCCCCTCTTGCTACGTCCCGCCCGCAGTGCCACCACACCCAAACCGATATATACCAGCAGTGCCATGATTTTTGCCAAAAGCCATGGCAACTGCAACGCAGCCCAACCCCATTGGGATGCCAAAGCAATCGCACTGAGCAACAACACCGTATCCACCACATGAGGAGCAATCTTCACCATGCGCACTTGCAACCAGGCCGATTCGCGCATCATCAAAATACCACGGATAAAAAATCCACCGCCACTCAGCAACGCACAAGCCATATGCAACCATTTAATGCCTTCTATCATCAGCGATGGCCTAACCGATATATCTGTCGCTGATGTTGCCGACAATCATATTCACTGCGCAAAACCTGCAAACAGCTTGCACACAAACAACCATTAAACTGTGCGCTCACATAATCGGTTTGCTCCGGGGACAAATAAACAGTTTGACACTGGCACAATAAAATTGAGCCCGATTTGCATTCAAACGCCACATCGCAACGGGGGCAGTGTCTGGTTTCGTGTTTGTGAATCGTTGGCATGGTTGCGCATTGTATGCCGTAAGATGGGTTAAATGGTAGCGTAATCACTTGTTTCTCTTGCTCAAACGCTCAACAACTTTTTTCATCACATCAACAGGTGGAACCACCCCTGATTTACTGACAATAACGCCTAGAGAAGTTCCTTCCGCAACAACTCTGTCTCCCACTATAAACGTGTGCAACATTTGAAATGACCGCTCATCCCAGCCTGTTATTTCCATTTTAACCTCATATTTTTGAAATAAAGTTAATGCTTTTTTATATTTCATTGTGTGTTCGGAAATTACAGGCGTCCATTTTTCATTAATCATCGTTTTAGCCAGACCAGTCCGGATAAACATATCAATTCGGGTTAAATCACATATCGTTAAATATCGACCATTATTCATGTGCAGATTAATATCAATATCATTAGGAAGGACTCTTAAAGTCAGTGAATTTTTGGGCTTCTCAACCGGAAGTTTTGGCTTAAAGAATGATGATATCAACAAGGTAATCATTCTTAATATCAAATTCATAACAAGCTCCTACCCTTTAGGGGTATTCTCAATTAACAAGGCCATCATTCAACATCAGTGATGAAAAAATCATCACTCACCTTGCAATTCCTGACAGAATTAGTAACCATTGGACCGTCATGAATTCACAGAATATATGGATGGACAAAAAATGAAAAAAAAGATGTTATTCGCTGCAGCCACCGCCGCTGTTTTAAGTGGCTGTTCAGGCTCTAAGGATTATACGCCAGCAGCGGGCGCATCAGGCAAAGATATCTTTGCACAAGCCTGTATTAGTTGTCATGCCTCTATTAATGAGACCGAGCTGACCACCTTTTGGGAGATTACAGCTGAAAATGCAAATGCTGCTTATGTCACAGGAAAAATAACCCAAGGCAGCATGAGAATGCCCGCCTTCCCGAATATCAAGGGTGCAGAGTTAGCTGCAATCACTAGCTTTGTGCTGGAGCACAATAAGAAATAAAGCCTTCTGATAAAAAAAGCAGGCTGCTGATGCAGCCTGCTTTCCCATATTACATATAAATTATCTTGCTCCACCTGACCGCAAAAGGTTGTCAACAGCCGTATTTGCCAGACATCGCTTTAGCTCATCATCCATAACCCAACCACAATCGCCATTACTTTGGGTTGAACAGCTTGCGCTACTGTAACACGCATACTCAGGCCGCCATTCACAGGTCGAAACCACGTCAGTATCCGCACATATCTGACCAGAACAGCCTGTTGGAAAGCACATTTTTGGTTCCATGCTTTCAACTTTTAAATAAAATTGACTCGCAGCAATACTCTGTGCCGAACCGGCCGGGCCTGTTACTTCAATGAAACTACCTGCCATCGGAAGTCCATCTTCTGAGTTAACAGCGTCCTGTGCAAGCACAAGCTGTTCATCACTTGCCTCAACTGCGCTTAAATCGTAGCCTGCCAAACTTTTAACAAAATATCGATTGAGAACCTGTCCATCATAACTTGGGCAGGGACCAACAATACAACGTATACCGTTATCACTAACACTAACAAACTTACCGCTAGGAAGTTGAGCAGAAGCACTCAACCAAGCATTGTCAATCTCCAACAAACCGTAATCGACTTTAGCTGATAGCCTCCCCTGAATTAATACTCTAGACTCCTCCATTGCTTGACGTAACCCTGCAATTTGAACATCCGATAGACCAGCTATGTTAATTTTATCCGCACTTACATAACATTCTTTTTTTACAGTGCCATCTGGGCATTGAGTTACCCTCCGATTTACGGCGTTGACAAACCATCCACCACAAATTGGTGAAATACATTTTCTAAAATCTGGTTTGATCGTAAAATAAGCACTATTTAATGGAGGTGCTATCAATGTTGATTTGACGTTTAAAAAAGCATCACCCGCATGAACGGTAAAACTACTTAAAAAAAGAATAATAAATGCTGCAAAGAATATCGGCTTGGATTTTTTCACTGTTCTCTCCTTAGAATCAATTTGATTTCTCTCTACATCTTCACATGAGAATACCATATGTTTTTTATTGCGATTAGAGAAAGCCAGTGATAATTTAATTATTTTTTAAAGCTATAAAACTTCAATTTAAAGTAGGGTAAAAAACAACCGAAACAAGCTAAGCACACTAAAATAAAAATGAGGACACGATAGATCAATGGTATTTGTCAGCATTTCCATAAAACAATTTTGTAGGAGGTTTTTCCAAGCCGCTTTTTTTGCACCGACCCTAAATCATGACAAGCCAACTTTAACGAATGAAACGAATGAAACGAATGATTTGTATACTACAATCTTGAGCGCACACATCAGAGTAAAGAGCGCGCTGTAGCAGAATGCCATTGAAAATGTTACAAAATGGCAAATAAATTTGGCAGGGAAGTTTATGGAATAACAGAGACGTGCAATTAATATCTAAATTTTAAACGCTATGAGCAATAACCAGGAGCATGCATTTAATGCAAGGTTGCGTCAGGCTCGATGTCCACTAGTGGTGCTTGGGTCGGTTGCAATTCTTCATTAATGAGCAATACTCCTACACGTAGATATTCCACCAGTTCAGCATAGGCATTTTCATCTTCTTCGCTACCTTCCAATTCATAGGAGCTACCAGCACGAGCAATTTCCAACAGGTCTTTAGTAATCTCGCGGGCGTCTTCAGGCAGAAGCACAAAATCGGTAATGCCGCCAAGACTGAGACCAACCAGGAAACCTTGACACCAGTCGCCCAGTGCATTCACACGTGCATCAAGGCCATCATCATCGTCAGGCAGCAGCATCTGAAATTCACAGGTCGGGTCGTTGAGTTGTCGCCGGGTAATCCCGTGAGTTTGTTTAAAAATTTCTCGCGCTTCAGCGGACAGCAAATCGCCACTGGGCTGGTTGGGCCACAGCGCCTGTTGCCAGACCTCGGCCCCGGCGTTGCTGTTGGCGCACAACAGGCCGCACAGTGTGCCGTGTACTTCGCTGGGAGTTATTTCGGTGTCCAGTTTATGCAGGGCATTATTGAGGATTAAATAATCGGGCAGGTTTTGTAACATGGCGGCAATATCATCGTGTTTTATGCTGGAAAGCAGGAAAAATAAGGTGGCGATTCTAACACCCGAAGACAATAGCTAACAGTCGTTGACCCGTTTTGTGCCCCGCTCTATAGTAAACATTATCTGTGACAATAATAAGTTCCCCTTTGGGTGATTAGATAGAATGTCTGAATCTGAAATTAGCAAACTGGAGCAACGCATTGACGAGCTGATCACGTTGACTGACCAGCTAAGCAGTGAAAATAATCTTATTCGCGAACGACAAAATCTGTTGGTAGAAGAACGTGCCCGGCTCATTGAAAAGGCCGAACTGGCACGTTCTCGGGTAGAATCCATGCTGGTGCGACTCAAAGCGATGGAGGCTGAAGCATGAGCGTCGGAACGACTAAACCAACACGGCCTGTAGAAAATAAGGTGATCAGCATCCGCGTGCTGGACAAGGAGTATCAAGTAGCCTGCCCTGTCGATGAGGAACCAGCGCTGCTAGAGTCTGCACGTTTGCTAGATGAAAAAATGCGCGAGATTCGGAATGCACGTAAAATGGTGGGGGCAGATCGGGTTGCAGTGATGGCGGCACTGAATCTCGCGCACGATTTTCTGCAATTGCAATCAAGTGGTGACAATGAGGAGCCCGTGATAGAAACTAAATTGCGTAATTTACAAAATAAAGTGGAAGCCGCAATTGCCCGAGGTCGACAGTTAGGATTGTAACGCGTTTGTTTTACATAAGTTTTCAAAGAATGGTGTTGCCTGCGGTGTTCGATACTGTATCGGAATTTTCTTGGCCTATGCTTAACCCTGTTGGGGACATTACATCGATGTTGTGTGCATGTCCGTGTTACGGAAAGCCTGATATGTCGATCGTTGTTCCCACTTTATCGCTCCGGTCCCAAGAGCGACGATGCAACCGGCGCGTGTGGGTGACACCTCTTTCTTCTTCTCTCGAATTAATCCTGTGACGGAACGCCAAGCCTTGCGTCGGCAATTACGTCTGGCACGGCATGCCTTCGATACACATGAACACGCTTGGCGCAGTACAGCCATCACCCGACGGGTGGCTAATCATCACTTGTTTCGTGCCGCACAACACATTGCCTGTTATCTGTCTAACGATGCTGAAGTAGATCTGACTTCGCTCGTGGACTGTGCCTGGACCATGGGTAAAACTGTGTATCTACCGGTACTCAGCACTACCCACCATAACCGTTTGCATTTTTTGCCTTACGCACCAGGCGATACACTGGTGGCCAATGGTTATGGTATTCCTGAACCGGTATCACACTCGCGGCGGGTAACCGCATTGGCGCGACTGGATTTGGTGCTGACTCCCTTGGTGGGCTTTGATCCGTGGGGTAATCGGCTAGGTATGGGAGGTGGTTTTTATGATCGCACTTTTGCTTTTTTACGCCGCCGCCAATACTGGCGCAAACCGCATTTATTAGGTGTGGCATTTGATGTGCAAAGAAGCCCAGTGGAGTTACCACACCAACACTGGGATGTGCCGCTGGAGGGCATAGCGACTGAGTCTGGGGTAAGCCGTAGCGAACTCCGGCAATTGGCGATTGACTGAACTCTATTGTTGGGGTTCGTTATCACTCACCCCAACTTACCTGTTATCCAGGGCCGACTCAACGAATGGGGTTGAAGGCCGTCAAACTCATCATGTGTGCATCAGTACCCAGATCGTTATTGGGAAACAGGCTGCGATAGGTGTCGCGATAGTCGGCGCCATGCAAAGCAAGATAATTCAGCACTACACTATCCACCAACAGGTTGACGTTGTTGGCTGCCACACTGGAAGCGGTTTCTACCGAACCATCTGCACGAAACCAGCCAATCTGCTGATGTCGTTCTGCACCCAGGTTGTCACCGGAGAATAGGGTGGCTTGGCCACCATTGGCTGCCGGATTGTAGACGAGAAAAAAACTACCTGCAGTGGACGAATTGTCGCCAGTCCACACACCTTTACCCCGGCCATCCTCGGTGCCATCAGTGGTGCCATTGCTGGCTACAGAGCCATCACTGAAAACGTACATCATCAGTGGTTGACCGCGCCGTGCAGCATATTCCAGGCACGCCCCCATGCAGCGCCCAGCACGCAAGTCGCGGCGTTCGCCAGTAGCACGCTCACCCGTATGATAATCGAAACCGCCCATGGCAATGGTACCGGCTCCGGCATGACCATCGATGACCATTTTCATGACGGCTGCAGTTTTGCGAAACTCACCTTCACCATCAAACTCTGCCTGGCTGAAAATACTGCCGACACCTCCGACAATGTCCGTATCTCCGGCAGGGTCGACATCGACGCCCACAAAACGATCGGCAATATCAGCAGCGTTAAGATAACCGCACTTCACCAGATCTTTCACAACAGTGTCAGCGTTGATATTGGTGATCTTTTTGTCGCTGAGACGGGCAATGGACTCCATCACAGCCTTGGCATCATCTTCAGTCAATACGCCAACGAGGTCACCGGTGTCTACCATGCCGGTAACATCACTAGGCCGATCCACTTTGGTGGGGCGGATGGAAGGATTAATGCTCATGGCAGGTGCCATGGAATTACCGCCTGATTCGGAGTTACGTGAACCGATGAGGGTGACCACGTCACCATTAGCACCGGCGCCGGCAATACCATACATGGGATTGTGTGGATTGTTACCCGTATCATTATCCGAGCGGGCGGGAATGACGGCACCATTGATATTCGCGGCCGTGCTGACAATATCGATTTTTTCCAATATGCCCCGCAGAAAGCCGCTATCCGAATGGAAAGGTAGGCCGAGACGAGTATCGATAAAATCGTTATTCGGACCACTTATGGCCGAAGCAGCATCCACTATACCAGGCACCATGTCACCAGGAATACCCATTCTGCTGTAGCCTGCAGCACTGATCGGGTCGTTGAGATAACCTCCCTGCCCACCGGCCAGTACGTTGGAGCCGATCATATTTGAACCACCCGCTAAATCAAAACAAATAAAGGGAATTTGGGTACCAGTGGCACCCAGCGAGCAATCGGGAAGACTGCCTGCAAGTGTGGTCAGGTCCGACGACAAAGCCGCCTGCGCGGCACGCGGATTGGCGAACAAACTGAATAAAGAGCCGCCGAGCGCAACGCCAGTACCGGAGATGAAACCCTGGCGCAGGAAATCCCGCCGTGTTACCGGACGACTATGATCCTGATGCAACAGAGGCGCATCGAGTGAAAGTCCGTGGCGATTCTTTTTCAAGCGTTTCGCGGTTCGGTTAACTGTTCTTTTAGCCATCGTCTTATCCTCAATACGTCTGTTACTTGTTTTATTGAACGACCATCACAGCACTGCCCAGCGTCGTGGTACACATCGCCTTGACCATAGCGCGGGTACGGACAGCGTCATTGTTGCAGGCTGTATCAGCTGTGCAGATCGCCTCCAGGCGATCAAACAGGTTGCCAGGATGACCAGCCGGTGCGCCCGCATCATCAGGTCCTACCAGTTCAGTCCTGATTTCTGTTCGGTCAGGCATGTTAGTCAGCGCCGTGCCACCGATGCCGACCATGTTGTCGTACAGACCATCTGCAATCTGGTTTCTTTCAGCAATGCTAGGGAAAGCGGTAGCGACGTTATCGGTAAAGCCAAAGCCAGCACCAAAGATGGCGTCTCGCAAGGTGGCGTCTTCCACCAAGGCATCACAATAGGCAATGGCCAGCTGAGCTATTCCCATTTCGTGTGCAGAAAGGAAACCGCTGACACTTTCTGTAGCAGGCAACTGTTGCTTGATACCCGTGACGATACCTGCGTCTTCTTTGTAGTAGGTTTCCAGTACGCTGGAGAACTGCGGCAGATAGGGGTCAACACCCGTCATGGCCGACATGGAGTGAAGGATCTCCTCAAAGGTGCGCAGGCCAACTACAGGTACCGGAGTACCGTCTACCGACGTTGTATTACAGGTCAGAGTACCTCCGCAAATGGCCGGGATGCGAACATTTTGGTTGCCGCCGAAATCCTCGAAGGTAAGGAAAAATTCATCAGCACCAGCCCCCTTTTGCAGGGCGATAATCGTACCAATGTCGGACAAGGTCTGCTGTCCCGTGGTGTCATCGAAGTCTGTGGCGTTAATCGTGGTGTCGAGATTGATATAAGCCTGACCACCAGCGGGTTCCTTACCGTTGAGCCCGATGCGCATACCCTGAACGACCGTACCGCTGGATGTAAAGGCGGGGTTGAGACTGACAAAAGTCGGCTGGGTGAACAGGTAGCTGTAATTATCAAACTGGCTGGCCACGAAGTAGACAAAGCACTGATCACCATTTGGATTGGTGGTAGTGACCGCTGAGTCCAGGAAACAATTGGAATCACCCACCTGATCACTGACACTGAACATGAGGAAGAATTTTTGCCCCACACCAGCCTCAAAATTTTGCAGTACTTGTGGCGGTGTCATAGCACGGTTATGTATAGCCACCAGACGCAGCTTGCCTTCCCAGGGTTCACTAAAGTCGGCTTCATTACCCATGCTGAAGGCATAAGTAGGATCCCAGCCAGCGAGATTGCCAGCGGGAAGTAATGGGTCCATTGCTCCGGCATCATTACCAACAGTGGATACATCCACCCCGTTCACATAGACCTTACGGCCTTCAGCGAGACTGAACGTAACCGCAACATGCTGCTGGGTGGATTGCAGATCTTCATCCATGTCATCAGTGAGAAGAGTGTTGCCATTGGCACTTGGCTCTTCGGAACTGCGATTCATAAATGCGTAGCGGTACTCCACCTGACCCAAAGTGAAATTGCGTTCGCTGGAACCACCTGAATAATTGACGATACGCGCAGGATTATTATCGCCTTGCGAGACATTGGCAGGCACCACCCAGGCTTCGATGGAATAAGCTCCGCTACCAAGAATCTGGGTCAGCAGCTTGCGACTGTCTTGTGTAGTGGCCTGTGCCTTTGCTGCATCAGTGAGGAACTCGATACCCCAACCCCCTACCCAGCGATAATCGGTGCCTTCGTTACCGAAGAGTTTGAGATCAAGCGGCACACCCACACCGCTGGTATCTTGTACCGTAGCGCCAGCCCCAGCCTTAAACTCATACAGGGCGATAGTGCTGGAATCATCGCGGGTACCACCGCTGGCAACAATGCCATCAAGCAGGGTCATAGCTTTGCTGGTCACCCAGTTGGCATCCACGGCAGTCGTCGTAATAGTGTCAGCAAACGCCGCAATAGCTTGTTCCATAACTACCGCACAGTTTTTGCGGCCTTCAGTAATAGCTTGTTGCAACGTGCTACTCAAATCCCAACAATTGTGGCCTTCGTCCATGCGCGCCACCAAGCGTGAATCACGCGGGATGTCCAGACTGATCTTCTGACTGGCAACAATAGCGTTGTAAGCAATGTCTCTATCGGCATCCGCAAAGAAAGGCGTCTGCGGTACAGATGCTGAATCCCGATGGCAATCAGTACAATAGGTCGTTAACAAAGTATGCACGCCATCAAAGCTAGCGGGTGCGGAAACTGTCGGATCAGGAAAATTTTTGCTGGCGCCTGTGTCTTTAATTGTGGGTGGCGTAAGAGTAACAACGTTTGTTTCACTGTCTCCACCACCGCCAGCGACACCACCATTTATCCAGTTAGTGAGGTATGTGGTGGCATTGGTCGCCAGAGTACTACAGGCGCTGGGGCTACCACAGTTGTGGCCAGCATTGATTTTACTGATGATCGACGAATTCGCCGGTACGGCCTTGTCAACCAGATTGAAACTAATCATTTGACCATAGGCAGTATTGATATCGAGCGTATCCAGAAAATAGGGCTGCTGGCTGCCAGTGTCGGTATTATGGCAGTTCTCACAATTACTGGCGTCCAGCATCTTGGCCCAGAACTCAGTCTGGAAATTACAGATTTCTTGCACTGTGTCGGGATCAGTGGCGATGGCATTACAGGCATTTCCGGTGTAAGCCGCAGCAGTGCTGCCGTTGCCACCACCACCGACCGTAGGCTCGTTGGGCACGCTGTCACAAGCTGACAACAGCAAACCACTGAGCAAAATAAGTGGCAACGACCATGACTGATATTTTATACGGAGAGTTGTACGACCTGGAATGTTCATTGTAATGCTCCAAAAAAATCTGTTATGGCATAGCCACTAAATAAATGATTGTTCGCGTCCTGTTTTTTTTAACTACCCATGCAGAATACCGCAGAGTCTGCAAACACTTGCTTCAGCTTGTAATCACCTCGGAAGGTGCTAATCATGGTGTCAATTTGTGAACGGTCCGAAGCGTCAATCGGTGTGCGCAAACAGACAGCTTTAAAGACTTTTTCGACTTGGCAGCGAGCGAAAGCATCACTGTGTGCCAGTTCCTGACCCATCGATGAGGCACCGTTAGTCCCAAGAGCAACACGACCTTTGCCAGGTAATGCTAGATCCCAACCTAAAGCACTATTACTGCCAGTGCGCCAGTAGTTATCCCAGTCATCGTTGGATGTAATGTAACCATGTTCAAAATTGTTGGCATTGATGCCATATTTGTCCTGTACGACTCCGCCGG
>Ga0316202_10001270_pt1 | contig 20246 bp, 18 predicted proteins | sample 3monrhotite_MG_FD_204934 | JGI IMG/M metagenome (GOLD analysis project Ga0316202, IMG submission 204934) | Microbial mat bacterial communities from mineral coupon in-situ incubated in ocean water Damariscotta River, Maine, United States -... | ecosystem: Environmental > Aquatic > Marine >... | reverse complement strand
CCGCCGCCTCGCCAAAGATTTCGAAAACCGAACAAGGAAAGCTAGGGCATTCCTCTTGTTAGCGTCGATACGCTTGATGGTCAGAAAGCTTTGTTTTAACAAATAAACTTATCGGACAGACTCTAAGGGGGAATTTGACCGGGCCTTTCACATATCCACTTCTGAGCTTGGTACGGCCATTACTGATGAAGCGCGATATGATCTGTACCGCGTTTACAATTTGAAGGACGGTAAGGCGAACATACAAATTGCAACAGACATCAAACAATTCGCTGAAGTTGTCATGGGTGGAGTTTCCGGACTGCCGGACGGTGTCAGGCCTGACGCATTTTCTGTAAAACCCGGTCTTCTTGAATGGGGCGAAGGAATCCAGACATCAATTCCAGAAGGCGAAGAAGACTAATCCAGTCTTCGGTTTTTATTCAGCAGCCGCTTGGGTAGATACGCACGCTTCGGCAAGACTTTGCTGGATGCACTTTGCCATTGCAAATGACATTAAGGGTGGAACGGCATTCCCGATTTGACGAAATGCGGGGTTCATCGTTCCCGCAAATGTAAACCCATCAGGGAATGATTGAAGCCGTGCTGCTTCCCTTGGTGTGATGACACGGGCCTGATCGCTGTCATAGTGAATGTGGGAATATGTATCTTTGCCGATGTGCGCCATCAGGGTCCGGGAAGGGCCGTCTTCCCTAAGTTTCCACCACCGATTGGGAAAACTGGTAATAGGATATGGCGGGACCATCTTGCGGTGAAGAACGTTCCAATCATCACTGTCACGAAATATGCCTTGCCGCTTTGCTTCCTGTTCAAAAAGTTTAAACGCAACTCTGTTTGCAGCGGGGTATTCGTCGCCTTGAGCCATGTTGCGGAAGATTTCAGTATCGCGGGGAAGACATCTTAAAACATGGTCAAATACCCCTTCCCCGGCTTCAAAACCCTCCCATTGGCGCATCTGCTTGACGTATTTCGACAGGCGGGCACCCTTTCGGTAACGAAGAAGTTCAGTAAAGCGTCTGGCACCGCGTTTCAGTTTGCCTTCTTGGTGAAGGGTAATAGGTGGAAGGTCTGACAAGGCTTCCTTCGCTGTTATGGCAGGGGGAAGTTTTTCATTACCCAAATCTGCTTCAACAAACCCGGTACCATTCAGCATATCAATCAGCTTGTAGGCTACGGCACGGGTGCCCGCATAGCCTGATGGTAGATTGTGAAAATTAGTGGCTTTGGGGAAATGCAGCCCCGCGCCTATTTCCTTTCGGACCGCCACCATAAACACGCGATCACGCATCTGTGGGACGCCATGATGAGCACTGTTGATCAGGGAATACCTCGCCACATATCCAATCTCATCCAGTGCTTCCACCATTTCTTCCACAACGTTATGGCCGCCGTAGTTTAGAATGTCGGGTACATTCTCCATCAGCAATGCCAATGGTTTCAGCTTCTTCACATAATGCATATAGCGAAGATACAGGTTCCCTCTTGGGTCAACCTTGAAGGCTTTTGGATGGTCCATGACCTCCCGTAATTTGGCACGTCCAACACGGGCATATGCCTGACAAGGAGGGCCTCCAATGATAACATCAAAGGCCCTGTCGCATGGTCCAAGCCGTAACTCTTTTACCAGTTCAGCTGGTTCAAGCTGTGTTATATCACGAGCCTTCTTATGCGCTTCAATCAGTTCATTCTGCCCCTTATAGAAGTTCTGTGCGTGTGAAAGGGCCGCCAATTCATCTATTTCAACGGCTGCAGAAATATCAAAACCCACCTTGTGAAACCCAAGGGATAGCCCCCCACAGCCCGCAAACAGGTCTAATACGCGTGGTTGTTCATTTCTGACCAGCCTTTGCACCTTTTCAGCAATTACCTTGTCCACAAACAGCTTTCCTGATTCAAAACTCAACTCTCTGTGCGTTCTTGCCCATTTTATGCAAGAAAGTCCATCACCCTTCCTGCGAGAACATCAAAGTCATTCAGGTCACATTCCCATATGACCATTACATCCCAACCCATTTCTTTCAAATCCGCTAGGTTTTTTTTGTCGCGCACCTTGTTTTTGTAAAATTTATCCTTCCAGAATTCGGTGCGGCTTTTAGGCATGTAGGCCAATTGACATCCTTCGTGTTGATGCCAGAAACAGCCATTCACGAAAATCGCTTTTCGGTTACGCCGAAAGACCAAGTCAGGTTTTCCAGGCAGGTCCCTGCAATGAAGACGGTATCTATACCCAAGCCCATGAACGAAACGCCGGATTTTCAATTCAGGAGTGGTGTCTTTGCCCTTAATGCGCCGCATGATTTCACTGCGGTGTTCAGGAGTGACGATATCCACCATTTGTACCTACTGGAAAATACTGCTCGAAACCTTGTTTGATTTGAATTTTATAATTCAATTGAATGAAGAACACGCATCATTTCCAATCAATGCTGCCTTGTCAAAATATTCGTAGGGGCGGATTAGGAGTGGGAAACTTGATGTTTCCCGGAATCGTTTTCAATGTGACTATCCATAACGCGCTTCAATCTCACAGCGCTATTTACCGGGAGGATTATGATTACAGGTAACAAGATATTAGAAAGAGAAACAATAAAGAACGAAGTCCGCTATAGCCCCAGATAATGGACATCAAACGACGTAACTGTCGGGCCGGGTTTAGTTCATTGACCCTAAGTGGTCTTCGTGTTCTCCTCACACATGGTGAACGGTGGTGCTAGATGTGGAACGGAGGCATTGTCAGGCACTTTTACCAACCTGCTTATTTAACACCTCGGACACTGATGAAAACTAACCTGCTGGTTCCCTTTTCCATTGGTCATTGCGCCAACGACTTGGCCCCGACCGGGATGTACATCCTTATCCCGGCGTTCGGCACGGCCATGGGACTGTCGCCTGCCGACATAGGGGTGTTGTTTATGATCCATTCCGCCGGCTCTGCGATCACTTATCTGCCGGCGGGATTTCTGGTCGATCATGTTGCCAACCGTGGTTTTATGCTGGCCGCAACGTTCTTCTGGGTCGGCTTCGGCTATCTGACGGCTTCCTTTGCCAACGGCTTCTGGGCCTTTGCCATCCTGATAGCCCTTGCCGGTATGGGTGATGCGGCCTGGCATCCCATTGCAACCGGCGTGCTGGCGCAGATGCATAAAGCCCGGCGCGCCTATGCGCTCGGCATGCACGCCATTGGCGGGCATATTTCAGAAGTCATCGCGCTGCCTGCCACCGGCCTGCTGCTGACCGTGTCGGACTGGCGCACGGCCCTGCAGGTGCTTGTCATTCCGACGTTGCTGACCGGGTGTTTCTTTGTCTATCTCGCACCAAAGGTGCCGCGTTACGTCAATTCGCGGCCGACGCGGGCGGATTTTACCGGTATCTGGAAGGTCTGGACCACCAAGGCGGGCTTACGGGTTATCGCGCTTTTTACATTTTACAATATGGGCATGTTCGCGATCATCACCATGACCCCACTATATCTAAGGGCCAATCATGGCCTTGGCTGGATGACCACGGCTATTGCTCTGGCGGCAATGATGTTACCGGGCGCGGTGTTGCAGCCTTGGATGGGTAAAATTTCCGACCGCTTTGGGGGGCGGTACCTGATCATCTTCGGCAACGCAATGGCAGCCGGGGCGACATTTGTCGCCTGGCTGTCATCCAGCTTCGTTCTTTCTCTCATTGCGCTGGGGACCGCGCTGACGGTACTCGTGGCCATCCGGGCTGTGCTGTTGGCGGCAGCCGTCGACCATGCTGGAGAACGTGAAGGGACAAGTCTTGGCCTGACGTTCGCCTTCATGGACGGTTTTGCCGCGTCCGCCGCGGTACTTGCCGGGCTGGCGGGCGAGAACGATCTCGCAAATGCCTTCCTGCTGGCGAGCGGCTTCTCTTTAATAGCGGTTTTCCTCGCCGTCGCCACCCCGAAGTCGGCTCGCGTGACGCCTGTCGCTGCGGCCTCCATAGCGAAGGGTTCCGTATAGCTGGCGGGCAGCGCATCCGCTTCTTTTACGGCTAAAGCAGGCCTCTTTGTTTCAGAACTCCAGTGATGAAATCCTGTGGTGAACCGTACTTGGTGTAGCAATTGTCGATATTACTGATCCGGCTGCTGATGCTGATCTCCGGAAATCCAATTTTCGCCATTTCGTGACGCATGGCGGCGGCAACCTTGTTGAACGCCGTGCGGTCATAGCCTTCTTCATCACGCAGGCGCAGGATCGCAACGCAATCGCTAATGCTTTCAGTCATCAGATGTTCGGCGCTGTTCGGCGGCGGATGCGGGCGGTCAACATCCCCGGTTTGATGATGGGCGCATTCATGCCGGTCGATAAAACCCTGAAATTCCGGTGGCGTGGTCGCATAGTGGGATCTGAAAACAACCGGCTGACCACTGCCGTCCCTGATGGCCATGCCAGCCGCTATGCTGGCGCGCCCTCCGCTACGCTCAATGAAACGGACCGTTTCCCCTTTATTATTGGTGCAAGGTGGCGGATTAACGACGTCATAGGTCGTGGGCATCTGTCCGTTCTGCCCCGCCGCGACGCTGGGATAGGCCATGCTCAAAGCCAGACCTAAAGCCGGAAGAAGGGTACGCAGAGTAGAAGCTTGCAGCGCCATCGTATAACACCTCCTTCATCAAAAAGTATCCGATTACGGCCTAGCCGCTCCCCCTCACCGCTTTACCTGCCACCCCGATTTGAAAATCCACCATACCGTTGTCACGCAGGTGGTCAGGAAGACGCAGATCATGGTCAGGCTGGTGGCGACGCTGACGTCGGCGATTTCGTAGAAGCTCCAGCGAAAGCCGCTGATCAGGTAGAGAACCGGGTTGAACAGGGTCGCTTTCTGCCAGAACTCGGGCAGCATGCTGATCGAATAGAAGCTGCCGCCGAGGAACACCAGCGGCGTGATCACCAGCAGCGGGATGATCTGCAACTGCTCGAAATTACCGGCCCAGATGCCGATGATGAAACCGAACAGGGAAAAGGTAATCGCCGTGAGCACCAGGAACAGCAGCATCATGGCGGGATGGGCGATGTGCAGGTCAACGAAAAACCCGGCGGTGGCGAGGATGATCAGGCCGAGCACGACAGATTTTGTCGCCGCCGCGCCGACGTAACCGAGGACGATTTCAAAAGACGAGATCGGGGCCGACAGCAGCTCATAGATGGTGCCGGTGAATTTCGGGAAATAGATGCCGAACGAAGCGTTGGCGATGCTCTGGGTCAGGATCGAGAGCATGATCAGGCCCGGCACGATGAACGAGCCATAACTGACGCCTTCAATTTCGGAGATGCGCGAGCCGATGGCGGCGCCGAAGACGATGAAATAGAGCGAGGTCGAGATCACCGGAGAGACGATGCTTTGAAACAACGTGCGCATGGTCCGCGCCATTTCGAATCTGTAGATGGATTTGACGGCATAAAAATTCATGATGTTTCCCTGACCAAGGTGACGAAAATGTCTTCCAGTGAACTCTGGTCGGTTTTCAGATCGCGGAACTTGATGCCGGCGTCATGGACCGCGCCCAGCAGCGAGGTGATGCCGGTGCGCTCACCCCGGGTATCATAGGTATAGGTCAGCTTGCGGCCCTCCTGATCAAGTATCAGGCCAAAGGCCTGAAGGCCGTCGGGGATGGTGTCGAGGGAATGCGCGAGGTCAAGGGTCAGCTGTTTCTTGCCGAGTTTCCGCATCAGGGCGGCTTTTTCTTCAACGAGAACGATCTCGCCGTTGTTAATAACCCCGACCCGGTCGGCGATTTCTTCCGCTTCTTCGATATAGTGCGTGGTCAGGATGATGGTCACGCCGGACTCCTTCAGGCGCTGCACCATCGCCCACATGTCTTTTCGAAGCTCAACGTCAACGCCCGCGGTCGGTTCATCAAGGAACAGGATTCTGGGTTCGTGCGACAACGCCTTGGCGATCAGCAGCCGGCGTTTCATGCCGCCGGACAATTCGATGATTTTATTGTCTTTTTTGTCCCACAATGAGAGCTGTTTCAGGATTTTTTCGAGGTACGCCGGATCGGCGCTTTTGCCGAACAGACCGCGGCTGAAGCAGAGCGTGCCCCAGACCGATTCAAAGGCGTCGGTGGTCAGTTCCTGTGGCACCAGCCCGATCAGTTCGCGGGTCTTGCGGTAATTCGTGATGATGTCGCGCCCATCGACGGCGACGCTGCCGGATGTCGGATTGACGATGCCGCAGATGATGCTGATCAACGTGGTTTTTCCGGCGCCGTTGGGGCCGAGCAGCGCCAGAATTTCCCCGCGATTGATTTCCAGATCGACGCTTTTCAGCGCCTGGAAGCCATCGGCGTAAGTCTTTGACAGGCTGGATACGGAAATCAGGGAAGCCATGAGCGGGTTCTTGGTCTCATCCAGGTTTGAACAGGTTTGAATGGTTCCAACTCTGTCGTCCCTTTGGTCCGCAAAGTCAATTGACTTGTGATTGTGCGGAGCGCCCTTGCCCCCTACTCTCGCTCCCATGTCCAATACCCGCCACAAAAGGTTTCGTGCACTGGTTTCCAACACATCGGCTGATCATCCCAGTGGTGATCATCCCAGTCTGGCGGCGGCGCTGATGGTTGGGTCGCTGTTCATGCTGGCGTTTCAGGACAGTCTGGTCAAGCTGATCAGTTCGGATGTGTCGCTGTGGCAGTATCAGTTATTGCGAGCGTCGTTTAACCTGATCCTGCTGGTGGTAATGACCCGGTTGTTTTGGGGAACCCAGGGGCTGCGGCCCAAACGCTGGCGCGCGGTGGTGCTGAGGAGTCTGTTGCTGGGGGCCGCCATGACCCTGTTTTTCGGCGGCATTCCGTTTCTCAGTCTGGCGAATGTGGCCGCCGGATTATACGTGTTTCCGCTGTTTGTGGCGTTGTTGTCGAGCGCCGTTCTGAAAGAGCGGGTCGGGCCGAGGCGAATTGCGGCCATCGCTTGCGGGTTTACGGGCACGCTGCTGATGCTGAAACCCGGCACTGACGCCTTTACCCCGGTCGGTCTGATGCCCATTGGGGCCGCCTTCTGTTACGCCTCGACGATCCTGGTCACGCGCAAACTGTGCAAGGATGAGTCGCCGGTCACGCTGACCTACGCCGTTTCCATCACCTTCCTGGGCCTGGGATCAATCGGGATTGGTGTTTTTTCCGGTGACAGGTTTGGCGACCTGGCGTCGTCATGGCCCTATCTGTTCAGCGGTTGGAATTCAGTCGGGCCGGGGATCGTTGCGATCATTGCGTTCTGCTCATGCCTCAACATGTTCGCCAACATCGGCCTCGCCAAGGCCTATCAAAGCGCCGAAGCCAGCTGGCTTGCCCCGTTCGACTATTCCTACCTGATTTTCGCCACCTTCTGGGGCGTTGTCATGTGGGACGATTTGCCCGATGTGCTGTCGTTTGTCGGCATGTTCCTGATCGCCGGCGCCGGCATATTCGTTGCGTGGCGGGAACGTCAGGAAAGCCGCAAGGTTGTCGCCACCGATGAAGCGATTTTGCGGTAAGGGTGTGGTTTGCAAATTAAAATCAATCCAAAGATACTGGAAATGCTACGGTGCCGGGATTAAGTGTTGTAGCTGACGGATACATCCGGAATCAGTCAACCAAATCGGGGAGCGCATATCATGGCAGGTAAATTCAACTCAATTCTTGAGACGGTGGGCAATACGCCGGTTGTCAAAATCAACAAACTGGCCCCGGCCGGCGTCAATCTTTATGTCAAAATCGAAGCCTTCAACCCCATGGGGTCGGTGAAAGATCGGCTGGCCCTTGGCGTTATTGAAGAGGCCGAGAAATCCGGCGCTCTGAAACCCGGCCAGACCGTGATCGAAGCGACCAGCGGCAACACCGGCATCGGTCTTGCCATGGTCTGTGCGCAGAAAGGTTATCCGCTGGTGGTGACCATGGCCGAAAGTTTCAGCGTCGAGCGGCGCAAGCTGATGCGGTTTCTGGGCGCCAAGGTGGTACTGACGCCAGCCACGGCAAAAGGCACCGGCATGGTTGCCAAGGCCCAGGAGCTGGCCCGCGAAAACGGCTGGTTCCTGACCCGTCAGTTCGAAAACGAAGCCAACCCCGATATGCATTCCCGGACCACGGCTCAGGAGATCATCGCTGATTTCGAAGGCGAAAACCTGGATTACTGGGTTACCGGGTTCGGTACCGGCGGAACGCTGAAAGGTGTCGCCCGGGTTCTTGCCGAACAAAAACCGGAAACCAAAATCGTCGTCTGTGAGCCCGAGGATGCGGCCATGCTGAGCAGTGGCGCGGCGCAGGAACGCAACGCCGACCATACGCCGGCGGCCAGCCACCCGGCTTTCAAACCCCACCCCATGCAGGGCTGGAGCCCCGATTTCATTCCCAAGCTGACCGGTGATGCGGTTGAGTCTGGGGTGATTGAGCGGGTTTTAACGATCTCCGGGGCCGAGGCCATGCAGTGCAGCAAACAGCTGGCCTTGAAAGAGGGGATTTTTGTTGGCATTAGCGCTGGCGGCACGCTGGCCGGGGCGCTGAAGGTTTGTGAAGATGCGCCCGAAGGATCGAACGTGCTCTGCATGTTGCCCGATACCGGTGAGCGTTACCTGAGCACGCCGCTGTTCGGCGATGTTCCGGCTGACATGACCGATGAAGAGCTTGAGATTTCGGCATCAACACCGGGCTTTAATCTTGAGCCGAAAGACTAAGCAAGCAGGTTACTTCGGTCCTTGAACAGGGCGGAAATCTCCTTGAAGGTCGCGGCGTTGGCGGCGTAACCAAAGGTGCCGTGCTCGATGATTTCCCGTGCGCCGCTGAGGGCCGCGCCGAAGGCCGTACGGAACAGGTTCGACCCCAGGCTGATCCGTTTGACTCCAAGATCAGCGAGATCCGCCACCGTTAGCGTCATTCCGGGAAGACCGGCAATGACGTTCAGCGGCCGGTCTACGGATGTGACGAGGCTGCGAATATCATCTGCCGTCTTGAGGCCGGGGGCATACAGCACGTCGGCACCGGCGTCTTGAAAGGCCTGTAGACGTTTGATGGTATCGGCGAGGTCCGGCCGGTCGTGCAGATAGTTCTCGGCGCGCGCCGTCAGCATAAACGGCCTGTCCAGCCCCCTCACCGCCTCCACGGCTGCCGCCACACGTTCGACCGCAACCGAAAATTCATAGATTGGCGAGTCAGCGTAGGGTTCGGTGGTGTTGATGTTGATGTCCTCGATAGAGCATCCGGCCAGACCGGTCTTCGCCGCACAGCGGATCGTCTCGGCGACACCTTCGGGGGTTTGAGCGTAACAGCTTTCCATGTCGGCGCTGACCGGCAGACTGGTGGCTTCGACGATCTCCTGGCAATGGGTGAGCACGTCATCAAGACTTGATGTGCCTTCCGGCCGACCGGAGGAGAAATCAAAGCCGGCGCTGGTCGTCGCCAGGGCCTTGAAACCGAGGTGTGCCAGCATTCGCGCCGAGCCCACATCCCACGGGTTGGGGATGACAAAAGTCTGGGGCCCTGCGTGAAGTTCCCGGAAGGTTTTAGCGCTTTCACGATGTGATTTGATGATATCTTCCATGTCTTACCCCCGTGTCCTGCCGAACAGGAATTATATCAAATTCTGCGACGTGAATAGAAGCAGTTTCGAGCCGGTTCGAAGACTTTGGCGTGGATCGCCATTCTTGAAAATCAGCAAGCCGGTCTGAACTCAGGAAATTTCTGCTCAGGGCAGAGGGAACGGACGTAAATTAAAGGGAGCATTTCGGCAACTGTTGACCTCTAACAACTTTTCGGCTCATCGTGTATTGTTAAAAAATGCATCAAAATACCAGGAGACAGGTTATGTCCATTTGCCTCAAGGGCGGCTGTCAATGTGAATCGGTTCGATACCAAGTCACCAGCGAAGCGGTCGTCGTTTTCGCCTGTCATTGCACTATTTGCCAAACCCAGTCTGGCAGCGCGTTCGGGATGGCAATGCGCATTCCAGCGTCGGCTTTCCACCTCACAGAAGGATCAATAAGAACCTTTGTGAGGACGGCAGAGAGCGGGCAGACCTTTACGAATGCTTTTTGCCCAAACTGTGGAACACGAATCTATCATTGCGCAAGCAAGGCTCCTGATCACATTAGCCTCAAGCCAGGGACTTTGGACGATACGACACAGCTCAAACCAACGCATCATGTCTTCGCAAGAAGTGCACAGCCTTGGGTCACCTTCCCCAGCGATGCACGGGTGTTTGAAACTGTTCCTGATAGTAGGGATTGGTTGTTGGGCAAATAAGCCGATGGCTGACATTGGCTAGAATCGGCACTCCCAGACAATCTTAATTCACGTCTGCCAGATGGCGCAAAGCAGACATGCCGTTTTCATTTTATGTGCCAAACTTCATCTGAATTATTCCCCACCCAACACCCGTTCCAGCCGCGCGATGGCGTCTAGCAGTTCCTGCGTTGTCTTGACCCGCGCCGCGTTGCGGTAATCGGCCAGGGCCTGTCTGAGGTTGCGGCGTTTTTCGTGCAGGCGGCCGCGCCACGTCAGCAGGTCCGGGTCGGCCAACTGGCGCTCCAGCAGGACATCCAGATCGTTTAGGGCCTTGCGGGTCTGGCTCGTGGTTTCATACGACCGGGCCCGGACCTTGCGCGCCGTGGGCAGGCGGGGATCGTAGGCAAGGGCGGCGCTGGCGTTCCGGATGGCGTCCCGAGGACGCCCGGCGGTGCCATAAACACGCGCCAGGGTTTCAAGGATGCGCGGATTGGCGGGGGCCAGCGCATTGGCGCGTTCCAGATCACCGAGCGAACTGGCGATGGACTGGCGCGTGTGTTTTGTATAGTCAAAGCGCGACAGGGCCCGGAGATAGAGCACGTAGCCTTTCAGCTTGCCGTCGGGCAGGGCCGAAATGGCGGTTGAAAAATCCGACAGCGCGGCAGCGACGTTGCCCGCCGCCAGATGGGTTCTGGCGCGGACCTGAAAGGCCCGGATGCGGGATGCCCGGTCCGTTTCTTGACGCCCGATAACAACATCGCAGGCGCGCAGCGTATTGACGACATCACCCAGGTTGTCGTTGCAGGCGTCGGAAATCTCATCGGCGCTTGCGGCGCTTGCCATAAACAGGAGGACACCCCCAAACGCGGGTTTCAGATACGTCCACACCTGATCAAGCCATGTCATTACATATGAATAACCCGCCCGTAGGCATCAAGCACGGATTCATGCATCATTTCTGATAAGGTCGGGTGCGGGAAGACCGTGTGCATCAGCTCTTTTTCCGTGGTCTCCAGCCCCATGGCGACAACATAACCCTGGATCAGTTCGGTGACTTCGGCACCAACCATGTGTGCGCCCAGAAGCTGTCCGGTCTTTTTGTCGAAGATGGTTTTGACCAGCCCATCGGGTTCACCCAGTGCAATCGCCTTGCCGTTGCCCATGAACGGGAAACGGCCGACGTTGATCTCATACCCCTGCTCTTTCGCCTTGGCTTCCGTCAGGCCGATGCTGGCGACTTGCGGATGGCAATAGGTGCAGCCGGGGATCTGGTTCTTGTCCATGGGATGAGAGTTGAGGCCAGCGATTTTCTCGATGCAGATGACACCTTCGTGTTCGGCCTTATGCGCCAGCATCGGTGGTCCGGCGACATCACCGATGGCATAAACGCCGGGTTCAGCTGTGCGGCCATATCCGTCAATGACAATACAGCCACGGTCGGTTTTGACTTTGGTTGTCTCCAGCCCGACGTCTTCGATGTTGCCGACTACGCCGACGGCGGAAATCACCCGCTCGACGGTGATCTTCTGGGTTTTGCCTTTGGCGTCCTCGATCATGCAGGTGACGTCGTTCGCGCCCTTATCGAGCTTGGTGACCTTAGCCGAAGTCATGATCTTGAGGCCGTGTTTTTCCATCTGCTTTCTGGCGATAGCGGAGATTTCGGCGTCTTCCACGGGCATGATTTGGTCCATGACTTCGACCACGGTGACATCGGCGCCCAGCGTCTGATAGAAGCTGGCGAACTCGATACCGATGGCCCCGGAGCCGACGACCAGCATGGACTTCGGCATGATATCGGGTTTCAGGGCTTCGAAATAGGTCCAGACCAGCTTGCCGTCGGGCTCAAGCCCCGGCAAGGCACGCGGTCGGGCGCCCGTGGCGATAATAATGTGTTTGGCGGTCAGGCTGGGCAGGGCTTTGCCGTCCTTGCTGACATCGACTTTGCCCGGCCCGTTCAGCTTGGCTTCACCATCAACAACGGTGACCTTGTTTTTTTTCAACAGATGCCCGACGCCGCCATTCAGCTGTTTGGAAACGCCGCGTGAGCGTTCGATGACTTTGGTGATATTGAAGGCCACGTTGTCGGCGGACAGGCCGTAGTCGTCCGCGTGTTTCATGTAGTTGTAGATTTCAGCCGAGCGCAGCAGCGCCTTGGTCGGGATGCATCCCCAGTTCAGGCAGATGCCGCCGAGATGTTGTTTTTCAACGACGCAGGTTTTTAGACCCAGTTGCGCGGCGCGAATGGCGGTCACATAACCGCCAGGGCCGCCACCGATCAGGATCACATCAAAGTTGGTTTCGGCCATAACTCAAATCCTATCAAGTGAATCGCGGGTTAGCTCGCCGGGGGACGCGTCGCCCGTGTTGACCATGCCCTTGCGTTCCATCACCAGTGCGGAGCACTCGTTTGTCGCGTGGGGTTTATGTTCCACCCCTTTGGGGACAACCAGAAACTCACCAGCGTTCAAGGTTTCCGTGCGGTCGTGAAAATCGATGTTCATTTCGCCATCGATAACCAGGAACATCTCGTCTTCGTCATCGTGTTTGTGCCAGATGAACTCGCCTTGAAATTTGACCAGCTTGATGTCGTAATCATCAAGTTCACCAACGATTTTTGGCGACCAGTGATCGCTGAACTGGCTCAACTTTTCGGCGATATTGACCTTGTCCATAGCCCGATACCCTACAGCATCAACTGGAATGGGTTTTCGAGAATACCCTTGAATTCTTTCATAAAGGCCGCCGCGACGGCGCCGTCGATGCAACGATGATCAACCGCCAGCGTCAGTGACATGACCGTCGCCATACCCAAGGCCCCGTCCTTGACGACCGGGCGCAACTCCCCGGCGCCGACGGACAGGATACCGCCCTGTGGCGGGTTGATGATCGAATTGAAGGACTTAACGCCGAACATGCCGAGGTTGGAAATTGTGAAAGTGCCGCCCTGGTATTCTTCGGGCTGCAGTTTGCCATCCCGCGCCTTGCCGGCAAGTTCCTTGGCCTCGGCGGATATTGTCGCCAGCCCCTTGGACCCGGCGTCCTTGATTACCGGGGTGATCAGTCCGCCCTCAATGGCGACGGCAATGGAAATGTCGGCGCGCTTGAACTGTAGAATGGCGTCAGCCGTATAGGCGGCATTGACACCCGGAACACGTTTCAACGCCAGCGCCGCCGTTTTAACAACAAAGTCGTTAACGGAGATTTTGTAATCCGCACCGTCCTGGGAATTGAGTTTTTTGCGCAGTTCCAGCAGGGCGTCGAGTTCGACATCCATGCTGAGGTTGAAATGCGGAATGTCGCGCGCTGAGTCCGTCAGACGCGAGGCAATGGCTTTGCGCATGTTTGAATGTGGCGTCGCATCGAATTCGGGCAACAGGGTGAAGATTGGATCATCAACGCTGACCGGAGCCGCCTGAGGCGCGGAGGATACCGGTGCGCTTGCAGGAGCCGCCTTGCCCGTACCGGCGGCAAGGGCGGTTTCGATGTCACGTTTGACAACACGGCCATGCGGGCCAGTGCCGGAAATTTGGGATATATCCAGTCCATTCTGGTCGGCCAGACGGCGCGCCAGTGGGCTGGAGAATACCCGCCCGCCGCTGGGAGCCGGGGCAGACGCCATCGCCGGTGCAGCGACGGGTGCTGCTGCGGGTGCAGGCGTTTCGTCACTTGCTGCCGATGGGGCTACAGGTGGGGCCACCGACGGAGCCGCAGGTGCCGGTATACTGACGGTGCTGATATCACCGGCGCTCTCGCCTTCTTCCAACAGGACGGCGATGGCCTGGTTAACCGGCACGGCTTCAGTGCCTTCGGCGACCAGAATTTTGCCAAGCACGCCTTCATCAACGGCTTCGACTTCCATGGTTGCCTTATCGGTTTCGATCTCGCAGATCACATCGCCGCTTTCGACCGCGTCACCTTCCGCCTTCAACCATTTGGCCAGTGTGCCTTCCGTCATGGTCGGCGACAGGGCGGGCATCAGAATCTGTATGGGCATGTCCCGGTTTCCTTCGCTTATCTGTAGCAGACGGCTTTAGCCGCCTCGACGATATCTTTGGGTTTGGGCAACGCCAGCGCTTCCAAGTTGGCGGCATAGGGCATGGGAACATCAACGCCGGAAACGCGTGATACGGGGGCATCCAGATAGTCGAAGGCTTCCTCCATGATCCGCGCCGAAATTTCAGCGCCAATGCCGCAGGTCGGCCAGCATTCTTCGACGTTAACCAGACGATTGGTCTTTTTGACGGAATCGACAATTGTCGCGCTGTCCAGAGGGCGAATGGAACGCAGATTAATGACTTCTGCTGAAATTCCCTCGGCAGCAAGTGTTTCCGCAGCTTCAAGCGCAAAACCAACGGCAATGGAATACGCCGTCAGGGTCACATCAGTGCCCGCACGTTCGATTTTGGCTTTGCCGATGGGCACGGTGAAATCGCTGTCGTCGGGGATGTCGAACGACTGACCGTAGAGGATTTCGTTCTCCAGAAAGACCACCGGGTTGGGATCGCGGATGGCCGATTTCAGCAGACCCTTGGCGTCTTCGCCGGACCAGGGTGCAACCACTTTCAGGCCAGGAACGCCAGCATACCAGGGCGCATAGCATTGCGAATGCTGTGCGCCGACGCGGGCAGCAGCGCCGTTTGCTCCCCGAAAAACGATAGATGCCCCCATCTGACCGCCGGACATGTACAACGTCTTGGCGGCCGAATTGATGATCTGATCAAGCGCCTGAACGGCGAAGTTGAAGGTCATGAATTCGACAATCGGTTTCAGGCCATTAAACGCGGCGCCAACGCCCAGTCCGGTAAAGCCGTGTTCGGTGATCGGCGTGTCGATGACGCGTTTTTCGCCGAATTCTTCAAGCAGGCCCTGCGAAATTTTGTAGGCCCCCTGATATTGGGCGACTTCTTCGCCCATCAGGAAAACCGTATCATCCGCCCGCATTTCCTCGGCCATGGCGTCGCGCAAGGCTTCGCGTACGGTCAGGTTGACCCTGGGGCCGGTGTATTCCGGTTCGGGTGCGCTGACGGCTACCGGCGATGCTGGTGTTGATGTTGACGCCGCTTCGGCGACCGACGGCTCATCAACAGGGGCCGGTGCGGCGGCTGCGCCAGCCGAAACCGTGTCTGCGGCAGAGGCGTCTTCACCGTCTTCCAGAATAACCGCGATGGCCGTATTCACGGCCACATGCTCCGTGCCTTCGGCGATGATGATTTTGCCGAGAACGCCCTCGTCAACGGCTTCGACTTCCATCGTCGCCTTGTCGGTTTCGATCTCGCAAAGCACATCGCCGCTGGCGATGGAATCGCCCTCGCTTTTTAGCCACTTGGCGATGTTGCCTTCGGTCATGGTTGGTGACAGGGCGGGCATGAGAACTGGTATGGCCATAGTTTTTCCTCTTTTCCCCAATTCACGGGGTAAGTGCGGCAGGTGCCGTCACGCTTCCAAATATACGTCGGTGAAAAGTTCGGACGGGTCCGGCTCGCGGCTTTCCTGAGCGAAATCAGCGGCGGCGGTAACGACCTGTTTGATTTTTTTGTCGATTTCCTTGAGGTCGGCTTCATCGACCACCTTGGCATTCAGAATGCGTTCACGGATGGAATCTATCGGATCACTTTCCTTGCGGACTTTCGCCACTTCTTCTTTCGAGCGGTATTTCGCCGGATCGGACATGGAATGGCCGCGATATCGATAGGTTTCCATTTCAAGAATAAAAGGCCCTTTGCCGGACCGGCACCAGGCATTGGCCTCTGCTGCCGCCGCATGAACCTCGACGACATCCATTCCGTTTACCTTTTTGCCCGGAATGCCGAAGGAAGCGCCGCGTTTGTAGAGATCAACAACTGCGGAGGCCCGTTCAATCGAGGTGCCCATGCCGTATTTGTTGTTTTCGATTACATAGACGGCAGGCAGTTTCCACAGCGACGCCATGTTGAAGGCTTCATAGACCTGCCCCTGGTTGATCGCCCCGTCGCCGCAGTACGCATGGCAGACACCGCCGTCGCCCTTGTACTGGTGGGCGAAGGCAAGGCCCGTACCCAATGGCATCTGCGCACCGACAATGCCGTGGCCGCCGAAGAAGTTCTTTTCGCGGCTGAACATGTGCATCGAGCCGCCCTTGCCTTTGGAATACCCGCCCCGTCGCCCGGTCAGTTCGGCCATCACCCCTTTCGGGTCCATGTCGTAGGCCAGCATATGGCCGTGATCGCGGTAACTGGTGATCACCGTATCGATATCGCTGGACGCCGCTTTCATGCCGACAACAACGGCTTCCTGGCCGATGTAAAGGTGACAGAAGCCGCCGATCAGGCCCATTCCGTATAACTGGCCCGCCTTTTCTTCGAAACGGCGAATTAACAGCATCTGATGGTAATAATGCAGGAGCTGTTCAGGTGCTGCGTCAATGCTGTTTTTAGCGGATGTCTTGGTGGTTTTGGGAGCCGTTTTCTTTTTGACAGCGGCTTTTGGGGGGCGGGCCATATGGTTCTCCTCTGGGTCGATCTGTCAGGCACAGCGACCACACCGGCAGTATCGTTTGAGCGACAGTATCGCAGAACCGTTTTATATTCAACACTTCATTTATATGGTAAGTATTTGAAATATATAAATAAAATAAAGATAACTTGAAAATAGTTAATTTCCTATTCTAATGTAGAGCAAGGTGTTTGTACGCCCAACCCAAGCCGCGCTTGCGGTCAGGAAGCAGCCGGGGGGATGGAGGATCGGTTTGTAGAGGAGCGATGTAGAAAAGAAGCTGGTAGATGCAGGGTCAGTAGATGGCCGACGCATAGCGCTTTTCTTCTTCCGTTTCATCACCCAGCCATGGCCACAGACATCCGGAACCGATGATGACATCTTCGAGTTTTATCACATAGGGCAACAGGTCGCTGGCGTCATGAAGCCAGGTTTGCAGGCTGTCATGGGTATCGAAATAGGTGATGCGGATCTGATTTCCGTTGGCGTCCCGGTCGGTTTCAAACCCCAGAAACCCGGATTTGAGCATGGCAACGGATGTCAATGTCGCGACCGCCTGGGAATACTGCCCGGCGTCCATCCCGGGCTTAGCGGCGGTCTGGATCAATGCGTAAAACGGGGGACGGGTTTCCGGCTCAGCCGATATGCTGTTCATAACCGAAGATCCCTGCCAAGGCGATCAACAGACCGGCAAGTCCGGCCCCAAACGTCGTCAGTGAACTCGAGGTAATGGCCGGTGCGATCGCGCGAAGGTGTTTCTGTGGCGCCGGGTTGCTAGGGCCTAACTTTTCACTGATCTTTGAGACGCGCAATGCGCAGGTTTCCGACAAGCCAATACCGGCAAAGCGTTTTCGGATCTCGGAATCACCGCGTCGCTGCCAGGCTTTCAGGGCGTCCATGTCGCGCCAGTAGGATACCGCCACATATTGACCTTTCTGATCCTCGGTGGTTTCCAGGCCCAGAAACCCGGGCTGTCCCGGGGCCAGGGAGACCATTTCATCAGAAGGCGCAACGTGGTCGGAATCTTCCAGCCGCCGTCCATTGCTATCATTAAGGATTGCCGCATAAAATGGCGGGTCGAGTTTTTCAGCCAGACTTCCCATTTCCTCACTCCTTATGTTCACCGTCAATGGTAATGATGTCGTCCGCACGCCCGTAATTCAGCATCACACGCGCCCGTTCTTCGAGCATGTCCGGGTCCAGACTCTCCGGGTGAAGAAGGCGCACATGATTCTCCAACACCGCGCGTTCGCCCTGGATATCGGCCAGTGATTTCCTTGCCGAGGAAATGCGTTCCCTTAATTGCCACCAGGCCAGTAGCCCGCGCTCACCATGCACAACGTGATAACCAAAATAGGTTATGGCGGACAATCCCAATACCGGCCCGATCACATATCGTGCCCGCGCCCGCAACTCTTTAAACAGTCCCATGTTGTCCTGCGAACCTTCTTCTACCTGTCACTCAGTCCACAGTCCCAAACCCATGAATGAGTATGAGGCGGAATTGTTAACAAGGCGTTAGCGTGACGTTCGCCGAAGGGTCGCGGTCGAACGGATATAAACGCGGATCATGCCCGTTCCTTTCCCTGTCCTCCCCTCACCGCTTAACAGCCATTCACACAGCGTTAATGCTGTCGGCATCACAGGTTCACATTGTGCGTTTACGACTTCATTTTACAGGTATATGGGGGGATGAAATCAGATAAACCTTAAGCTCTCATCTGAAAGTTAAAACGGGGTTTGGGTTTCATTTTTTGACGATACGGCGAGCCGATAGCGGTGGCGCCACTCTAGAAACGACTTGATAAGGAACGTTCTCAATGTCAGAAAATATCAAAATCTCGACAAAAATATATGGATTGGCAGGGGCGCTGCTGGTCTTTCTAGTGGTGTCGTCGTCGATGGGTGTTTATCAGATGAACAAGGTCGGTGATGAGATTTCCAGTATTGCCGAAGTTGACATTCCCTTGACCTCAAAGATCACCCGGGTCACCACCCACCAGCTCGAACAGGCGATTTTGTTTGAACGCGGGCTGGCGATTGGTAAGGAGCTGTCCTCCAACCCGGATGCGATCAGCCATTTTCAGGAGATCGAGAAAAAGTTCACGGAACTGGGCCACGGCGTGGCGGCGGAACTGAAAGCGGTGGAAGGTCTTCTGGAAGCGGAGATCAAGGCCGCGCACAAACCAAAAATGGTGAAGGAATTTGAACAGCTGCTATCGACATTTCTTCAGGTTGATTCGGAACATGCGGAGTACGAGGCGCTGGCGGAACAGACCTTCAATCTTCTCGGACGTGGCGAACTTCTGCACCCGGACGACATATCGGCGAAAATTGAAGGTCAGGAAGACCGGATCATCAAGGAGCTGGAAGCCGCGCTTGCGAGTGTTGAGAAGTTCACCGCCGATGCAACGATGGCGGCGGAACATCATGAAGAGTTCGGGGTCCAGCTTATGACGGGCATCTCCATCGCGGCCCTGCTGCTGGGTGCGGTGCTGTCCTTCCTGTTGATCCGTTCGATCACCAGCGCCGTGGACGGCATGTCGGGTGCCATGAAGGACCTTGCTGATGGCAACCTGTCGATAGAAATCCCGGGCATCGGCCAGACCAACGAGCTGGGGGTTATGGCGGACGCGGTTCAGGTCTTCAAGGAGAATGCAATTGAACGCACCCGGCTTGAAGCCGAGCAGGAGCGTTTGAAGCAGCAGGCCGAGGAGGAAAAGAAGGCGGTTATGATCAAGATGGCCGACGATTTTCAGGATTCAGTTGGCGGTGTTATCCAGTCGGTTTCAGCGGCGGCGACGGAGTTGCAGGCTTCAGCCGAGACGATGGCGGGCACGGCGGAGCAGACCAACGAGCAGGCCAGCAACGCGGCGGCGGCATCGGATCAGGCGGCGGCCAACGTTCAGACTGTCGCTTCGGCGGCGGAAGAACTGTCGAGTTCGATCAACGAAATCACGCGCCAGGTATCGGCGGCGCTATCGGCGAATGAGGACGCGGTGTCCAAGGCCGACAAGTCGGAACACACGGTTCAGGAACTGGTGACATCGGCGCAGAAGATCGGCGAAGTTGTTGAGCTGATATCGGACGTTGCGGAACAGACCAATCTTCTGGCGCTGAACGCGACCATTGAAGCGGCGCGTGCGGGAGAGGCCGGCAAGGGGTTTGCCGTTGTTGCATCCGAGGTCAAGAACCTGGCGAACCAGACGGCCAAGGCGACGGAAGAGATCCGCAGCCAGATCGACAACATCCGCAGCGTGGCGGAGGATGCGGCGACGTCGATCCACGACATCGGCACCAGCATTTCGGTGGTCAGTGACAATACGACCAGCGTATCGGCGGCGGTTGAAGAGCAGGATGCGGCGACCCAGGAAATCGCCCGTAATGTTGAACAGGCGGCGGCCGGCACACAGGATGTGGCGTCGAACGTCAATATGGTCACCCAGGGGGCTTCGGAAACGGGATCGGCGGCTTCGCAGATCCTGACCGCGGCGCAGGAACTGTCACAGCAATCGGAATTTCTCAGTCAGGAAGTTGGTAAATTCCTGGCGGAAGTCCGTGCCGACAAGAA
>Ga0316202_10001269_pt1 | contig 20248 bp, 14 predicted proteins | sample 3monrhotite_MG_FD_204934 | JGI IMG/M metagenome (GOLD analysis project Ga0316202, IMG submission 204934) | Microbial mat bacterial communities from mineral coupon in-situ incubated in ocean water Damariscotta River, Maine, United States -... | ecosystem: Environmental > Aquatic > Marine >... | reverse complement strand
CGTAGCCACCAATGCCACCCTCACCAACGGCAGCCTCAACGTAGCCGATGGCTGGTCAACACAAGGTAACGTGAACATCGGCAGTGGCGCAGCCGTCATGAACGAAGTCTCCGACAGCCAAACCCGCCTGAGCCAAGTGTTTATGCTGAACGACAAAGACCGCTACCTGAGCTTTACTCTGTCGGGCACTGCGCTGGATGATTTGAATGGCGCACCAGACGATGCCTTTGAAGTTGCCTTGCTCGATGCCAACACTGGAGCCAATCTGCTGGGTGGCATCGGGCTGAGCCATAGCGATGCCTTCCTCAACCTGCAAGGCGACGGCACAGAACACGCCGCTGCTGGCGTGACCCGCACCGACAATCCAGATGGCAGCCGCACCTACCGGGTAGACCTCACCTCCGTGGTAAAAAACAACGCGGTCAACCTTAGCTTTGACCTGCTCGGCTTCGGCCAAAACAACAGCCACGTCACCCTCAGCGACATCCGCGTCAGCGGCCTGCCGCAGTTGAAAGACGAAGCGGCTACATTGCTAGAAGACGGCGCATTCGCCTTCGACCCCTACATCCAAGCAGACAGCAAGCTGCGCACCTTGCGCGTGGCCAGCATCGTTGATGCGCAAAGCTTCCGCAACCGCCGTCATCAGCTTGGGCAGCGGCGCGACAACGGCCACAAACGATCAGATCGACGACACCAGAAAGAAACAAAAAGCCAAAGCATTGCTGGGCAATAACTGGCTAGGGAAACGCTGGTTAATTCTGCTTTGCTGTTATATTTCGCAAAAAAGCATTTTTAATTAAGGCACTGGATTCCCGCCTTCGCGGGATAACCAGCCGCTTGCCCCGCACTTTGGGGCTTAGCGGAATGGCTAGTTGCTTCATCAATGACGAGTTATTCAGCGGTTACCTAGGAGACTTCCTCAGGATGGACAAGAATGGGACTAAGCTGGATACGGCAAGTTTGACGAATTTGTCGGTGACGTTGGATAAAGATAATACGAAGTCTTGATTGGCGATGATGAAACTTAAAATAGTATTATTTTTTATGGCGTTGGGTAGTACTTGCGCTATGGCAGCCCAGATTGATCGGGATTCGATTGTTGCAACGCATAATAAGTGGCGGGGAGAGGTTGGTGTAGGACGGTTGCGTTATTCGCCCGAGCTGGAAGTTTCTTCTCAGACTTGGGCCGATCATCTCAAGCAAACCAACCATTGCAAGATGCGGCATAGCGTTCCCGAGGGGCGTTACGGTGAGAATCTATTTTGGGCTAGTGCGTTGAGTTGGTCGGATGGTCGGCGCGAGTTGCAAAAGGTGCCGTCTGCAAAACCGGTGGATAGTTGGGGGAGCGAGATACACGATTACAACTATGCAAAGAATAGCTGCAAGCCGGGCAAGATGTGCGGTCACTATACGCAGATGGTATGGCGAACCAGCACCAAGGTTGGCTGCGCGATGGCGGTGTGTGAGGATAGTCAAGAGCAGGTGTGGGTTTGCCAGTACCAGCCTGCGGGAAATGTGCTTGGGTTTAAGCCATATTAAGGAAGCACTGATTAAGTCTGGTTTTGTCGTTCCCGCGAAGGCGTACTGCTGTCCGGGAAATTTTTTTATGATCGCTTGAACGTGTTGCTATGCAAGGCCGTATTGGATAAATACTGAGCGCCGACTCAACATTCAAGCCATGTAATATATGCCATTCAAGTAAGATTCGCAGGTGGGTAAATGAGGCCCGCCGTCGAAGTTTAGAAGAATGCTCATTCAACACCCCCGTCGTTCCCGCGTAGGCGGGGATCCAGTAGTTATATTGGCTCTGCATAGCAGGCAGTATGTCTTGTCTCGCTACGCGAAGATGCTTAAATGTCTGGATTCCCGCCTGCGCGGGAATGACGCAGCCTCGCCATTTGCGCGAAAAAACTGTTCGCGTATTTATCTCGGACAGTAGTGCGCGAAGGCGGGAATGACGAATTAATCAGGGTCTTCTTAGTTGTGAGGCTCAGGGTTTGACAGTGGATTTTTTGGCTAGAAGTTATTGAGTGTGTCGAGTCTGATGGGGAAATCAGCCTTGCATTTCACGCCAGCTGGTACCGCCATCTTGGGGTTTGCGACTTCGAGGAATACGCCGAAGGTGCCGCTGGCGGCATCTACGATGCGATCAATGATTTTTACTTTGCCCAGATAGTGGCCGCCGACAGGATGCTCAGGCTTAATACCGACTTTCATTCCGGCGGTGATCTTGCCGAAGGCTTTCATGGGCATGATGACGTAGACGCGCAATGGATTGAGTTGGGCTAGTTTTAGAATGTTCTTTTTTTGGCCTCCGGGTTCAACGAATTCGCCGGGATAGATGTTCTGTTCGACGACGATCCCAGAGAAGGGGCTGCGAATGGTACGGAGCACAAGGAGGCTGCTTTGCTGTTGCCACTCCAGTTTAGCAACTTCCTTGTTTTCGAGGGCTAGCTTGAGTTCGGACTGGGCGAGTTGTAGTTCATTCTCGGCATCTTCGAGCTCTTGGACGGACATGAAGTTTTCGGCAAGCATGCCCTTGCGCCTTTCGAATTTGCGTTTGGCAAATTCGATTTTGCTTTGGGCTGTGAGGGTAGGTGCAGTGAGCTCGGATTTGTACTGTGCTAGTGCTGTTGCGGCGATCTCTGAACTGGATTCTAGATTGGCAAGCACTTGGCCTTTGCGTACTTTGTCGCCGCGATGGACGTATACTTTTTCAAGTAGTCCGCTGACGGGGCTGATGATGTCGACAGTCTGCTTGGGCTCTATCATGCAGTCAAATATTGCGCTTGCGTGGACTGCGCTAGTAGTTAGGATGGAAACTACGAAAAGTAGATTTTTTAAAATATGTTTGCTTGTCATGGGATATAGGGGCGTGGCGGGTTCGTTTAGCTACGTTGATCGTAAGATTATATGAGGCTTGATGTGTACGAGCTAGCTTTATCGGGATTGAATATATGTCACTGAACGCTCCAGAAGAGGCAAGTGGCGACAAGGGCAAGTGGTCGCTTGAGGGCGATGCGGAAATTTGGCGAACGTTTTCTGCGCCGAACAGCGATGCGCAATTTTGTCAGGCTTGGCTTGCACTGCTGTGCAGACAGTTGCCGGGGATTTCCGCCGGGGTCGTACTTCTTGAATCTGCGGAGGAGAGTACTTTTTTGCCCATTGCAGTGTGGCCTGAGGTGGATCGTGATTTGTCTTTTTTGGGGAAGACTGCCGAGCGTGCATTGCTTGAAGCACGTGGTGTAGTGCATCGCCCAGATGATTCAGCTGATCGGCATATTCATGTTGCTTATCCGGTCGAGGTGTCAAACAAAATGGTCGGGGCTGTTGTGCTCGAAGGCGAGCCTAGTTCTGACGCTGATGTTCATGCTTTGTTGAGACAGTTGCATTGGGGGATCGCGTGGCTGCACGATTTGCTTAATCGTCGTGAGCTGATACTTAATGAGGGCAAGAGCGAGCGCATTGGGTCGGTGATGGAGGTGTTCGCCACAGCTTTGCGCCGGGGGGAACTTCAGAAGACTTTGTTTGATATTTGCAATCACATTGCAAGGCAGATGCAGTGCGCGCGTGTTTCGATCGGCTTGGCGAAGGATGGCTTGGTGCGTGTGGCCGCCTTATCCAATGCAGCTTGGTTTGAGAAGAATACTGGCATTATTAAGTTGTATCGTGCAGCCATGGAGGATGTGCTCGATAGGTCGGAGACGGTTGTGTATCGGGTCGGGGATGATGCTGTTGCAGGATCGAACAATGGAATGGATAGCCCTTATGCAAGCTTGGTTCAAGAAAGTGCGGCGCAGTCGATTCTTGCGATTCCACTGTTGGTGGGAGCCGAGTGTGTGGCCATCCTCGTGCTGGAGAAAGATACGGGCGACGGATTCGATGAAGCCGAACATGCTTGGGTGGAGACGCTGGGCGGTTTGTTGCCAGCGGTAATTGAGCTAAAGGAAAAGGCGGAGCGGAGTTACCTTGCCCGCATTAAGGAAGATTGGCGCAGTTTGCTGGAGCGACTGTTTGGTCCACGTTACCTTGTTTGGAAATTTAGCGCGACATTGATCGTCGCTACGGTAGCGTTACTGCTGCTGTTTCATATTGATTATCGAGTTACTGCCAAAACCGCTGTTGAGGGGAAAGTACAGATTTCGGCAGTTGCTCCATTTGATGGGTTTATCGCTGCAAGTTATGCTCGGGCTGGTGATATGGTCGTGAAGAATCAAGTGTTATGTACGCTTGATGATCGCGATTTAAAACTAGAGAAGCAGAAGTGGGAAAGTGAACGTGAGCAATACCTGCGTAAGTGGCGGGAAGCGGTGTCCAAGCATTCGATGACTGAGGTGAGAATCTTGAGTGCTCAAATTCATCAGGCTGAAGCGCAATATGATCTAGTAGGGGATAGGTTGGATCATATACAAATCAAGGCTCCGTTCGATGGGGTGGTGATTTCCGGCGATCTTAGCCAGTTAATTGGATCTCCGGTCGAAACCGGGAAGAAGTTGTTCGAAATTGCGCCCTTGCGATCCTACAGGGTGGTGCTGCAAGTTGATGAAAGTGAAATGCGCCATATCAAAATCGCTCAGTCCGGTGATCTGATGATTTCGGGGATTGTAGGTGATCCCGTGCCATTCCATATAAGTAAGATTACCCCTATGGCAACGGCTAAGGATGGAAAAAATTTTTTCCGGGTAGAAGCTAGTCTGGATCAGCAACGTGAGAATCTGCGGCCCGGTATGGAGGGTATAGGGAAGATTGAGGTAGGGGAGCGTCAATTGTGGTGGGTATTGACGCATACGTTTATAGACTGGCTGCGCATTTCTATGTGGTCATGGATGCCGTGAGGTAGCTGGAATGGGACGCTCGATATTTAGTCAGTCGTGGCACAATGTGGCAAATTTGCATCCGCAGTTGTTGCCGCATGCACGCTTTTTTCCTCATTCTTATAGAGGAAAACGCTGGTTCGTTTTGCAAGATTCGACTGGCGGTCGATACCACCGTTTGTCACCTGGCGCTTTTGCAATTGTCGGGCGAATGGATGGCGCTTCCACTGTCCAGAAGCTATGGGATGAGGCATGCCAAAAAGGGGGCGACGATACGCCTACACAGGATGAAGTGGTTGAACTGCTGATGCAGTTGCATTCTAACGATTTGCTGTATTGCGAGGTGACTCCTGATACGGCTGAGTTATTCGAGCGTTATACCAAGAGAAAGAAGCAGAAATGGAAGCAATGGTTAACGCAGCCGATGAGTATGAAGCTGCCACTGCTTGATCCAGATAAATTCCTTTCACATTGGGCTGGAAATTTGGCATGGATATTTTCATTTCGCGGGGCCTTACTGTGGTGCGTAGTTGTGTTGCCGGCTGCTTTGCTGGCAGCGCAAAATTGGAGCGAGTTGACGCTGAATCTTTCCGATCAGGTTCTATCAAGTGGAAACCTGCTGGTTCTTGTGTTTGTTTATCCAGTTGTTAAGGCTATTCATGAATTGAGTCATGGTTTTGCGACCAAAGTATGGGGCGGTGCGGTGCATGAGATGGGGCTGATGTTTTTGCTCTTTGCACCTGTGCCATACGTTGATGCTTCAGCTGCTTCTGTATTTCGTTCCAAGCGCCGCCGCGTAATCGTGAGTGCGGCTGGAATGCTGGCAGAGGTGTTTATTGCCGCGCTGGCGATGTATGTGTGGGTGCTGGTTGAGCCGGGTGTCGTGCGTGCCGTAGCTTTTAACGTGATGCTGATCGCAGGTGTGTCGACTTTGATTGTGAATGGTAACCCACTATTGCGTTATGACGGCTATTTCATCCTGACTGACTTGATCGAGATTCCCAACCTTGCGCAAAGAGGGCAACGTTATTTGACCTATATGTCAGACAGGTATGTTTTTGGAGCCAAGGAGCTAGAGGTTCCAGAAGATTCAGTTTCTGAGAAGCGCTGGTTTGTTGGGTACACGATAGCTTCATGGTTCTATCGGGTCTTTATCATGGTTTCGATCATTCTGTTCATCGCTGGTGAATTCTTTATTTTTGGCGTGTTGTTGGCGCTCATTGCGACGTTTGGCTTGATTGTCAAACCACTATGGAAAGCTGGAAAACATCTTCTTGAAAGTCCAACATTGCATCGATATCGTTTGAGAGCGATCAAATCGACTTTTGGGATGCTGTTTGTTTTGTTGCTGTTTACTTCGTTGCTGCCCTTTCCCTTGCGTACACAGACAGAGGGTGTGGTGTGGTTGCCAGATCAAGCCCTGATTCGTGCGGGAGGGAATGGCACGTTTCAAAAGTGGCTGGTGGAGCCTGGAGCACATATTAAAAAAGGTACGCCTTTGCTGATAATGGAAGATGTGCAATTGGCAAGCGAGTTGGCGTTGGCGCGCTCAAAATTTGAGGAAGCGGATGCACGGTATTACGCCGAGCAGTTTTCTGATTCCGTGCAGGCAGAGGTGTTGAGACAGCAGTTTGAGTATGCACGCATGGAGTTGGATCAGGTGCAGGAGCGCTATGAACGCATGATTGTGTTCAGCGAAGTGGAGGGGGTGTTGACTGTGCCTAAGGCCGCCGATATGGGTGGGCAGTATTACAAGAAAGGTGAGTTGCTTGGCTATTTGATGGATAGCCAGCAGTTGATTGCCAGAGTCGCGGTTGCTCAAGAGAACATCGATCTGGTTCGCGCAAGACTCAAGGGGGTGGAGTTACGCTATGCAGATTCTGTTTCTGATAATTATAAGGTGTCCGTGTTGCGTGAGATTCCAAGTGCTTTGAATGAGCTTCCAACACCAGCTCTAAGTCCAAATGGAGGTGGGCAGATTCCAGTTGACCCGACTGATAGTCAGGGATTAAAAACGCTGGAAAGGGTGTTTTTTGTTGATTTGAGTCTGCCTAATGAGGCGCTTCCAGAGACGTTTGGTGGGCGTGTTTATGTAAGATTTGATCATGTTGCGGAGCCCTTGATGTCACAAGCATATCGCCGTTTGCGGCAATTGTTTCTGAGTAGATTTAATGTCTAACGTTGCCGCATTGTTGAAAGGGCGTTCTATCAACGTTTCAGATGGTGTTTATCTGGAACGCGCTTATGAACGTGAGCTTTTTTTAGAAGAGTATTTACGCTCATTTGTTGCTCGCCTGCCGCCTTTGAAGTCGCGTAGCAGGAGGGTGCGCAAGTTTGTGAGTATCGCTAATTCTGTCGAAGAAGGCTTGCAGGCTTTGGATGATTGGGGCTTAGTTGAAGATCTGAAAGAGACATGTATATGTATGCGGCAGAGGGGCTTTGATGACAAGCTTTTGGCTAGGGCTTTTGCAGCAGTGCGTGAGGCTTCACGCCGTAGCTTGGGAATGCGCCATCATGATGTGCAACTGATAGGCGGTTGGGCCATGCTGCAAGGTATGGTTGCTGAGATGCAAACTGGTGAAGGAAAAACCTTGGTTGCTACTCTTGCGGCTTGCACTGCCGCTGCATCGGGTGCAGGTGTGCATGTGATCACTGTGAATGACTATTTGGCCGAGCGCGATGCGGAGGAGAATCTGCCGCTTTACAGCTTTTTTGGTTTAAGCGTTGGCGTGGTTGCGCAAGGTATGTCGCCAGAGCAGAGACGTGAGAAATATGCTTGCGATGTGGTGTATGTTTCGAACAAGGAGATAGTCTTTGATTATTTGAAAGATCGCCTTGCTACGGGAGATGCATTATCGGCGCATTATCGTTTGAGGAAGTTGTATCGGGCCGGACAACAGCCTAGTGTTTTATTGAGGGGCTTGCATGTGGCAATCGTTGACGAGGCGGACAGCATTCTGATCGACGAGGCAAGAACGCCACTGATTATTTCAGAAACTGTTTCGGATGCAAATAGCGAAGAGTTGTATCGCGCAAGCCTTGAGTTGGCGCGCCGTCTTGAACGTGGGCAACATTTCGATATTACTGAGCATAGGGAAGTATGGCTGACTAGGGCTGGAGAGGTGTATGTTAGGGAGATCACTGCTGATCGGGGCGGGGTGTGGACTTCTACCTTGTGGCGAAACGAGTTGATACAAAAGGCGCTAACTGCTTTGAGCTGTTATGAACGCGATCAACACTACATTGTTCAGGAAGGAAAGGTTGAGATCGTCGATGAATTCTCCGGTCGGGTGATGCCTGATCGTTCTTGGGAAAGTGGCTTGCATCAAATGATCGAAGCTAAGGAGGGCTGCGAAATCACCGGGCAACGAAAAACGCTTTCAAGAATGACGTATCAGCGATTTTTGGGAAGGTATTTGTTGCTGTGCGGAATGACTGGGACGGCTGAAGAGGTGATGCCGGAATTGAAGCGAGTCTATGACTTGGAGGTGTTTCGTATTCCTACACGTTTGCCTAGTACACGTCAGCGTTTGCCCAATCGTTGCTGGAATAGTTCCGAAGAACGTTGGGCGGAAGTAGCAAAGTACGCCATCAAACTAAGCGAAAATGGCTCGTCTGTATTGATCGGTACACGCTCTGTCGAGGCCTCTGAGGGCTTGAGTGAGCGACTTAAGTCTTTGAACGTATCTCATGCGGTATTGAATGCTCGCAATGACCGAGAGGAGGCGGAGATTGTTGCGCAAGCGGGGCAGGCTGGGCGCATAACGATTGCAACGAATATGGCCGGACGTGGCACGGATATCAAGCCAACAGAAGATGTGCTGAACCGAGGAGGGTTGCATGTCATCCTGACGGAGTTTCATGAGTCTTCTAGAGTGGATCGGCAATTGTTTGGTCGTTCTGCACGCCAAGGACAGCCTGGAAGAGTGGTGGCTATGGTGAGTCTGGATGATGAGTTGTTTCATCGCTTCTCACCTTTGTTGCTGGGGGTCGTCAGGCGTGTTTCAGGGGGGAGTGCCTCTATTCCGTCTTGGATGTTAGATAGTCTTGTTCAATATTCACAATTTATTGCGGAGAAACACAATGCGAGTGTCAGGATGAGTACGCTCAAGCAAGATCGGAAATTGCAATCTCTATTAGCTTTTTCAGGGGTTTCGAATTGATGTATAGGTCTCTTGTTCAGGTTAATAGTATCCGAGCGAATGTTTGTTTGAATTGGATTTGTTCTTGCCTGTTTTCAAGGAGGCTTGCTTTTTATGGCCATTTCGCGGCGGGGCTGAGCATTGTGTGTATTTTGTGGGGGGGCGAGGCGCATTCGGCATGTGCTGCCGATTTGCTGGATATTTACCAGTTGGCACTGCGCAATGATCCGACTCTTGAAGTATCGAGATATACGCAAAAAGCGGCTCTTGAAAAATTTCCGCAAGCCGTAGCTGGTTTGCTGCCGACAATTAGTCTTAGTGGCACAGATAATGTAACGAAGGCTCATAACCAATTCAGTACTGCATTGCCTGTGAGTCGCGATGTGCGTGCTTGGAATTGGTCTTTGCAACTCACGCAGCCATTGTTTCGTATGCAGAATCTATATGCTTATGATGAGGCAGAGGAAATCGTAGCGCAGGCGCAGGCGCAATATATCTTGTCTAAACAAGATATGATTCTAAGAGTTTCTCAGGCATATTTTGGTGTTTTGTCAGGACAGGAAGAAATTAATGTTGTGGATGCGGAGTTTGCCGCCGCACTCGAACAACTGAACATTGCTAAACGTGGATACGAGAAAGGCGTAGCAGCAATTACCGATATTCGTGAAAATGAGGCTCGTGTTAATCTTGCACGCTCCCACATGATGGCAGCTAGAAATGATCTGGATGCCAAAATTGCCGAATTAGGGAAGATCGTGGATGAGGTGCCTGAGCAGTTGTCCCCGATCAGTCCTTTTAGCCTTATTCCTCCCCCGCAACCATCCAAGCAGTCATTCTGGGTAAATAAGGCCCGTGAAAATAATCAGTCCGTTCGTGCAGCTCGGTTTGGCTTGCAGGTGGCCGAAGCTACTGCTAGAAAGACTAGGGCAGAGTATTCTCCGACTCTGGATCTGGTGGCATCTTATGGAGGGAACTATTCTTCAGGTAGCGCTACTATGCCAACTGACTTCGCCTCAAAGGGACAAACAGGTCAAATTGGGGTTCAGTTCAATATGTCTTTGTTTGCAGGAGGGGCTACTTCTTCTCATGTCTCTGAGGCTATGGCGAACAAATACAGGGCTGGTGCCGAACTGGAAGTGGCTCGTCGCCAAGCAGCTACTGATGCTCGATTGGCATACTCTGGTGTGAGGAATGGACTGGCTCAGATTACAGCACTGGAGTCTGCCGTTGAGTCTGGAAAGGCGATGCTTGAAGAAAGCCGTATGGGGTACAAACTTGGCATGTACAATAATTTTAAGTTGTTAGATGCCAAGCAACAGTTTTATATGGCTCAACGCGATCTTATCAAGGCTCGCTATGAGACCGTATTGCAGGCATTAAAACTAAAAGCTGCTGCTGGAATATTGTCCGAAGCCGATTTGCTTAGCGCTAATGCCTTGCTAGTGAATTAATCCTAACAACCTCAGTTCAATCCACAGATTTCGTAGATTAACACAGATTTCAAGCACCCTTAAAGCCTTCACCACATAGACACAGAGAAAGTCAAAATATCAATAGCTTATTGGGCTTGAAATTGCTCATCTGATTTGGTGAGCGGCTATGGTGTGCTAGTGTTTTGTTTATCTATGTGTTCTCTGTGTTTCCCTTTTTTCTTCACTAATGTTGTATTTGTATCTGCTTGAAGTAGTTCACCAAATATCTTGTTCGGTATAGAGCCTGAAATTCCTGCTATCATGTGTGCCTCGGTTTTGGCTCCCCAGACTTGGGCTTTGCTTGGGGAGGTTTGTAAAGGTCGTTGACTTTTTGCAAATATAGACGCCCGTCAGCCAGTTTTGTTCGTTTGATACTAGCCAAAACTCATCCCGGATTGTGCGAATTTGAAACAAAATTGTGTGAGTGATGCGTGAATTTCGTGTGGAATATAACGCGAAATGGCGTGAAACTATGGAAGTACAAGTGAAATTGAGGCGTTAAAAAAGCCACGCTAACTGAATAAAGTGGTTATTTTATAATGAAATGTAACATATTTATGGTGCCCAGAAGAGGACTCGAACCTCCACACCTTGCGGCACACGGACCTGAACCGTGCGCGTCTACCAATTCCGCCATCTGGGCACTGCTAAGGACGCGCACTTTAATTGCTATAGGATTGACTGTCAATGACGACTAAGAAAAAAAATATACGTACACTTGACCCATTTTTGGAGCGAGAGCGGGAGCAATACGACAATCCATTGCCTAGTCGTGAATACGTTTTGCAAATCTTGGAAGAGCACGGTGTGCCAATCGATCAAGATGAATTATGTGCTTTGTTACATATTGAACTAGACGAAGAAGATTTGTTTGGCCGGCGTTTGCGGGCAATGGAGCGCGACGGGCAGATTATGCGTAATCGTAAACGCGCCATTTGCGTTGTCGACAAAATGGATTTGATCAAAGGTAAGGTATTGGGGCACCCCGATGGCTTTGGTTTTTTAACTCCTGAAGATGGTAGTGCTGATTTGATGCTGAGCTCTAAGGAGATGCATAAAGTTTTGCACGGCGATACTGTGATGGTGCGCGTGAGCGGCATTGATAGACGTGGACGACGTGAGGCTTGTGTTGTTGAGGTGTTGGCACATGGCACGGAGCGTTTGGTGGGGCGTTTGTATGCTGAGCACGGCATCCACTTTGTAGTGGCTGAGAATCGTCGTATTAGTCAGGATATTCTGATTGCGCCAGGTGAGCATAACGATGCTCAGGTTGGGCAGGTAGTGATGTTGGAGTTGTTGTCTCAGCCATCTAAGCATGCGCAGCCAGTGGGGCGTATTATAGAAATTTTGGGTAACTATGCTGATCCAGGTATGGAGATTGAAATTGCATTGCGCAAACATGATCTGCCCAATGAGTTTCCGCACGATGCAAAACAACAGGCGGAGAAGTTCTCGCCTACTGTTGCTGCTGAAGATTATGCCGGACGTGAAGATATACGCAAGCTGCCTTTGGTTACGATTGACGGTGAAACTGCGCGTGATTTTGATGATGCGGTGTATTGCGAAGCTACGGCTTCTGGTTTTCGCCTTGTGGTGGCGATTGCCGATGTAAGTTCTTATGTGCAATCCGGTGATGCGCTTGATCGTGAAGCGATTAATCGCGGTAACTCAGTGTATTTCCCTCGCCGTGTGATTCCGATGTTGCCGGAAGAGTTGTCTAATGGATTGTGTTCTTTGAATCCCAATGTTGAGCGCATGTGTATGGTTTGCGATATGCAGATCGACCATGAGGGTGAAATTGTGGGACATCGCTTTTATCCTTCGGTGATGTTTTCTCATGCGCGTCTTACGTATACGCAAGTGGCTGACATGTTGGCGAATCCGCAGGGTGAAAATGCGACGCAATATGCAGCGGTGTTGCCACACGTAAATCAGCTCTATTCTTTGTTTCAAGCCTTGTTAAAGGCGCGTGCTAAGCGCGGTGCTATTGATTTTGATACGGTTGAAACGCAGATGGTTTTCAATGAGCAAGGGAAAATTGAGAAGATTGTCCCCGTAGTACGTAACGATGCGCATAAATTGATCGAAGAATGTATGTTGGCCGCGAACGCTTGTGCGGCGGCATTCTTGAGTGAGCATAAACATCCTGTTTTATATCGAGTTCACGAAACCCCTAAGCCAGAGAAACTGGAAGCTGTTCGTGAGTTTTTCAAGGAGTTTGGCTTGGAACTGGGCGGCGGTGATGAGCCTCAAGCAGCTGATTATTCGCAGTTATTGAATAAAATCAAAGGTCGTCCCGATGCGGGGCTGTTGCAAACGGTAATGCTGCGCTCTTTGCGTCAAGCCCAATACAACCCAGAGAATATGGGCCACTTCGGTCTTGGTTATGAAGCTTATGCGCACTTTACATCGCCGATTCGTCGTTATCCTGATTTGTTGGTGCATCGTGCTATCAAGGCCGTCTTGCAGGGGAAACAGTACAAACCCGAATTGAAATGGGCTGAATTAGGTATTCACTGTTCACAAACTGAGCGCCGCGCTGATGACGCGACACGTGATGTGGAAGCTTGGTTGAAATGTTTCTATATGCGCGATCATCTAGGCAGTGAGTTTGAAGGCACGATTTCATCTGTTACTGGTTTTGGTCTGTTCATTTCCTTAGATGATCTGTATGTGGAAGGTTTGGTTCACGTCTCTGAATTAGGAGCAGATTATTACCACTTTGATGCAGCCAAACATCAGATGTTGGGTGAACGCACTGGTAAACGTTATCGTTTAGGTGACCGCGTGCAAGTTAAGGTTGTGCGAGTCGATATGGAAAGCACCAAAATTGACTTCACCTTGGTGGGCGAAAAACAAACAGGCCCAGCGCTAGATGTGGGTGCGTGGGGAGAAGCTGCGCCGAAAAAGCCTAAGAAAGCAGTTGTGAGTAAGAAGGGTAAAAAACATGGCTGAGACACGTGTTATTCATGGTTTTCATGCCGTAATTGGGCGCATACGTCAAAATGCTGATGGTGTGTTAGAGATTTATGTTGATACGCAACGGCGTGATCCACGCGCACGCGATTTGTTAAAACTGGCCGAGACGCAAGGAGTGCGGATCGTGCCAGTGGATGCTAAGCGTTTGGATGGTATGACAGGAAATACACGCCATCAAGGGGTGGCCGCCAGAGTGGATGCAGCGCAGCGCGTGCAGCACTTGGATGATGTGTTAGATACATTGACCGAACCGGCTTTGTTATTGGTATTGGATGGTGTGCAAGATCCGCATAATTTGGGTGCTTGTTTGCGCAGTGCTGATGCTTTTGGTGTGCATGCAGTGATTGCGCCTAAAGATCGTGCTGTTGGTATCAATGCGACGGTAGAGAAGGTAGCCTGTGGCGCGGCTGAAACTGTTCCATTTATTGCGGTTACAAATATAGCGCGGACTTTGCGCGAACTGAAAGAACGCGATATATGGGTGGTAGGTGCTGCCGGCGAAGCTGATACTGATTTACATGGCTTTAAACATAGTGGTGCTATTGCATGGGTGCTGGGTGCAGAGGGTGAGGGCTTGCGACGTCTGACGCGTGAAAATTGCGATCAATTAGTGAGTATCCCCATGTGCGGCAGCGTGGAAAGTTTAAATGTGTCAGTCAGCACCGGTATATGTTTATATGAAGCGAGAAGGCAGCGTGCGGAAGTGAAATAATCTTTCCGCGTTTAGATCCCTTTTGTTGAATCGAATTGTAGAGAGGCCGTAATGTTGAAATTTGATTTTACAGTTTTAACTAAAGATGGTCAGCGCGTTGAGAGTGTGCTGATTGCCGCCCAAGATCAGGAGGGCGCAGAACGCAAGTTAAAACAGATGTATCGCTATTGCGAAATAGTACGTTGCACTCCAAAAGAAGATGAAAGTGGCAATAAAATTTCACAGGCCATTTCTGTCGAAGATATTCTCACTTTGATTTCCAAGTAATGCTTGGATGCTCCCCTTATTCTATAAATCCATCGGCTAGTAGTTCTTCTACTAGATCATCATAATCCTGAGCACCACGACTATTTGGCGCATGATCGAATACCGTTAAATTTAAAGCCGGACTTTCTGCAAGGCTCACATTTTCCGCAATACGGGTTTTGCAAACTTCTTGTCCAAAACGCTCTTCCACTAAACGCAATACATCCCATGCCATGCGACGGCGACCGTCAAAACGGGTGAGTAAATAGCGTCTTGCTACGCGTCGTTTCAATACTTGTTCAAGTGCATTTAAAGATTTTTCAAGCTGAATGGCACCTTTGGTGGATAGATGGTCGGCTGAGATGGGTATGATGACGCCGTTACAGGCGAAAATTGCATTGAGAGATAAGACCCCTATCATTGGGCAGCAGTCTATGATGAGAGGTGTGGATTTTTTACCGAAGTTTTCGGATTGTAGGCTGCTATTTAGACGATTAACAATGTTGTATCCCTTGCCATATAAAGCATCGACTTTAGAAAGCTCAGAGTGCGAGGGAATTATTTTGATGCAGTTGCTTGATTCTTGTACGAGATCGCGTAGAGGGCGATTGCGCTGAAAAAGGCTCAGAATCGTGTCATCCCCGGAACGCGCCGCAATACCTGAGATAGAACTTAGATGAGCTTGTGGATCCAAATCTATGCCGTAGGCGGTACGTCCGCTTCGTTGCAATGACGCGGCAAGGTTAAGTGCTGTCGTTGTTTTTCCAACGCCTCCTTTTTGGTTGAAAACAGCAATGATAGTCATAGGGTAAACAGAAATACTTATGTATTAGCGTTGTTAGAGAGAGTTTGGAAAGTTTGTACAATACCATGACGTTTTAACATAGAAAGCCATTCAGACTCGCGCAATCTTACAATTTGCTTTAGATATTCAATGTTTCGTTCTATGGCGCTGAGATAGAAGTTTTCTTTAACGCCAAAGCTACTCTCGAAATGATAGCTTAGATATTTATACGCGGCATCGAAATCATTATCCAACACCCCAAGTGTCACTTCATAGAATTTTTGCGTTTGCTTGAGAAGTCCCTGAATGTTTTGGAAGTTGCCCATGTCAGCTTCTTTGAACTCAAGGTATAAAAATAGCAACTTCTCCAGATAGCAACGATCAGCCATTTGCCCGGCAAGGTCAGCGGTCCCAACAATTTGCCCTAAAAAACGAATTCGGGGGCTTGGAAAGGTGACGAGTGTTAAATCGTGAGGCGTGTAAGTACAGTACATGATTGCGGCTATTTGTGCTTCCCATGCGCAAGGTAAGTGCCAATTGTTTTTATGCTGTCTCATGAAATCGACACCACGTGCGACATGTGTTTGTGTGAATTGAGCACCACTGCCGCTTGCTTCACTATCTTTTTGGGCGTAACCCACGTCATGTAGCAGCGCTGCAATTAAGCTGATGGATATTTCCTCATCGTTGAGTTTTGTGCCCGAAAGGTGAGCTCCATGTAGCAAGCGCACTGTGCATATAAATACGTCAAGTGTGTGACGAAGATCGTGATAAGGCGTGAGGATGCGGCTATATCTAGGGAATGAACCGTCAAATAAGCACATAACATCGTCAAATACATCACACACCGCCATCATGTCGAAGTCGGGGTTGATGCTTTTTACGGTATTATTTACCTTGTTCCAAGTTTCTACGGGATCAATATTGACGAACAGCTCCCTGATTTCGGCAGGGTGTATTTCGTGATCTCTCTGCTTCTTCATCCTCGATTCCTAATTCTGCTGTTGGAGAGATAGTGGCTGACTCACGCCCGTCTAAGGCAGATTTTTTTAAGCTTTATTGTCTCGCAAAGCACCCAGAGAGGGAAGTGAAAATATAGTTAATAGTGGTGGTGAGCTTAGCTAAATATGCGATGTGCTATCGTTTGTCACAATACAGGGAATCTCTATAAATCCAAACTTCGTCGCGATACTATGTTGCTCGCAAAAAATGACTTCCAACATATCAGATATATGCGTCGTCGTAATTTTGTACTCGCGCCTTGTATCGCTTAGGCTTTTGAATTTATAGAGGCCTTCTACAGCTAAATCAATTGCTTAGTTAGTGCATCGCACAGAGTATCCACCTTCTGTTGATTCGCTAGAAATTCCGCATTAATCCAAAATGTATCCTCTGCGCGTGCACCCAGCGTATTGATTTTTGCACCATGTAGCTCGATACGATGTTGTGCTAGAAAAAAAGCAATGCGTGCGAGTAGGCCGGGGCGATCCCCTGCTACAACAGATAATACATACGCGCCTTTTTCGTTTTTTCTGATGTGGGATTCTGCTTGTATGGGGAAGTGTTTAAGTTGACGGCTGACTCTGCCGACCTGTGGTGAGGGAGATGTGTCGCTCGCCGCAAGTAGTTGGCTAAGTTCATATTCGATATAGTTCATTACGTCGCGGTAATCGCTTTTATGATCGCTTGCATCCATTACTAGAAAACTATCCACCGCGTAGCCATGCTGAGTGGTATGTATCTTGGCTTCCATGATGTTGTAATTCATTCGTTCAAAAAAACTACAGATATGGGCGAATAGATAGGGTTGGTCTGGGCTATACACCATGATTTGCATCCCTTCGCCATTACGGCTTAGGCGCGTTTTGACGATGGCGCTGTCAGTGTTGACGCGATGAGCCAATTGCCGAGTATGCCAAGCGACTTCATGCGAGTCGTGATGTAAAAAATACTCATCATCGAGTTGTGCCCAGAGTAATTCATATCTTGCAGGATCAATGGCGTATAGATTAAGCGTGTTAATAGCCTGTTGACGTATTTCACCGATTTGGTCGGCAATTTTGCCATCCACCATATAGCGGCGGGTGGCAAAGTATAAATCTTCAAGTAATTTGCCTTTCCAAGCATTCCACACTTTGGCACTGGTGCCGCGTATGTCTGCCACCGTAAATAAATATAGGGCCACAAGATAGCGTGTATTTTTTACTTTCGCGCTGAATGCGGCAATGACATCCTGATCTGACAAATCTTGTTTCTGGGCGGTGGATGACATGGTCAGATGGTGTTCTACCAGCCATACAATCAAACTACTATCTTCGCGCATCAATTTGTGTTGCTTGCAAAAGCGTAAGGCATCGGCGCGCCCCAGTTGTGAATGATCACCACCGCGTCCTTTTGCTATGTCGTGAAAGAGTCCGGCAATGTAGAGCACTTCTGGGCGGGCAAAATCTTTGATTAATTTGCTGCACAATGGATTTTCATGTGCGTGCTGCGCCAATGTAAAGCGGCGCAGATTTCGTATTACCATGAGAATATGTTCATCTACCGTGTAAACATGAAACAAATCATGCTGCATTTGTCCGACGACTTTGCCGAAGGCAGGGATGTAGCGTCCCAAAATGCCATATTGATTCATGCGCCTTAGTGCGTGCGTCAATCCTTGGGGTTGACGCATTAGCTGCATAAATAGCGCGCGATTATCAGGATCTTTGCGAAAGGCAGCATTGATATTTTTACGTCCGCGCCATAAGGCGCGAGTGGTGTTAGCAGAGAAGCCAGATAGCGCTGGGTGCTGAGCCATGAGCAGGAAACTTTCCAAAACTGCCGATGGCCGGCGAGTGAATAAGTCTTCGTCTCGTGCTTCTAAAAAATGGTCTCTAGAGATGAAATATTCGTTGAGAGGGCTACTTTGGCTGGCTTCTGGGAAAATACGTGCGCGCATATTTTGTAGTAACACGCTGTTGAGTTGCAGCACAGCCTGTTTAGTTCGGTAGTAATGCTGCATGAGCTGTTCACTGGCACGTCGTGAAGCCTTAGCGGCAAAGTGCATCTGCTCTGCTAGCGCTGTCTGATAGTCGAAGACTAGACGGTCTTCGCGGCGTTTTGCGAGGTAGTGTAGACGGATGCGTAATGTTTGCAGCAATGTTTCATGGCGGGCAATAGCGCGCGCTTCTGCTTTTGTGATGAGTTGCGTTTGAGCAAGTTCACGCCAAGTTGTACCGAATCCGCAGGCGCGGCTAATCCATAACACGGTTTGCAAATCGCGCAAACCGCCGGGGCTTTCTTTGATATTAGGTTCTAGGTTGAAGTCGGTATCAACAAAACGTGCGTGCCGTTGCTGCTGCTCATCTGATTTGGCAAGTAAAAATGCACGACGACTTAAATGCTCGGAGAGTGCTTCGCGCATTTCCTGAAAAAGCGAGAGATTGCCAATAATCAGGCGTGCCTCCAGTAAATTGGTTTGGACGGTCACATCAGAGGATTCCTCCATGCAGTCGCTTACAGTGCGGATGCTATGACCAATCTCCAAACCGATATCCCATAGCACACCGACTAATTCTTGCAAACGTTGCTGCAAGGATTCATCAGGCTGTTGCGGGAGCAAGATGAGTAAATCGATGTCAGACTTGGGAAACAACTCCATACGTCCATAACCACCGACCGCAACGAAAGAGGCATCCTCAGGCATATCCGACTGTAGCCAGACTTGTTGCAAAAATTGGTCGATCAGTTTTGCATGATGACGCAGCAAGCGTCTGGGTTGCGAATGGAGTTCGTATTCTTCCTGAAGTTCAAGACGTGCTGCTCGCAATGAATCACGGATTTGGGCAGTAGTTGGCAAGATTTCTAAGCAGACTTTATGTGTAGATTAACGATGAGATATGCTTTATTAATAATCATTGGAATGAATAGCGTTTAATCTGCGGACAATATAAGCTTAAAGCTCAGGCGGAGGCGGGGCGTCTGCCGATAAGGTGAGAACCTCGAAACTCGTTTCAGTCACTAATATTGTATGTTCCCATTGTGCGGACAGACTGTGATCTTTGGTAACTACCGTCCAGCCATCTCCCAATTGTTTGATAGCCGCTTTACCTGCATTTACCATGGGCTCAATAGTGAAGATCATGCCTGCTTCTAAGCGAATGCCTGAATTGGGTTTGCCGTAATGCAGCACTTGTGGTTCTTCATGGAATTTCTTACCAATTCCGTGTCCACAGAATTCTTTTACGATACTGTAACTAAGTCCTTCGGCAAAGCTCTGGACGGCATGTCCTATATTGCCTAGTGTAGAGCCAGCTTTAACCGTGCGTATACCGCGCCACATCGCTTCATGCGTGCTTTCACACAAACGTCGTGCCTGTATCGAAGGCTCGCCAACATAAAACATACGGCTGGTATCACCATGATAACCATCTTTGATGGTGGTGATGTCTAGATTAATGATGTCACCGTTTTTCAAGCGCTTGTCGCCAGGTACGCCGTGGCAGACTTGATGGTTGATGGAGGTACAAATGGATTTTGGATACGGTGCATGACCATGCGGGGCGTAATTTAATGGTGCCGGAATACATCCTTGAACATCGACCATGTAGTCGTGACATAGCTTATCCAGTTCATCGGTGCTAACGCCCGTCTTAACAAACGGAGTGATGTAGTCCAATACTTCGCCAGCCAGACGGCCTGCAATGCGCATTTTTGCAATTTCTTCGGGAGTTTTGATGCTGATAGCCATGATGTTTTTAACTTTGATAATGACCTCAAGGATAGATGATAGGGCCGCTCAACACAACACGAGTACTTAAAAATAGTATGCCTCAATTGAACTATTCGTACTAACTATATGAAATCGCTGCTAACATCGAATCTGGTCTACTCAGCATAAAACTATTCACCTAGCATTAAGGCAGAATAGGCCATCATCGAAATCTTTCTATTTTATTTATTTCTACTACAGATGCGAATTTACAGCTTGCACTATCAAGCAGCTGCACGGAAGTGTTGTTTTTAGTGTATTTGTTTGATATTAAAATCATATTTTTTATGGTGGTGATCTAGCTCACCCTTAAATAGGCTTGCAAAATTAATATAAACATTTTATG